>ERZ824598.2753-NODE-2753-length-17281-cov-3.116046_pt1 | contig 17281 bp, 12 predicted proteins | sample MGYA00519934_ERZ824598 | MGnify/ENA primary metagenome ERZ824598 (study PRJEB31778, sample SAMEA3449177) | human gut metagenome | biome: human gut; feature: human-associated habitat; material: faeces | place: United Kingdom | collected 2010/2012 ...
TCTTGCCTTCGCCTGCATTATTACTTTCAACATGAAAACCACTCTCTGACTGTCTCATAGGCTCTACCCTTGTAGAATACCCTTCACCTTTCTTCAAATTTTTCAGTGTCAGACTATTCTTTGTGGTATATTTGATATATTCATCGTTATCTTTATAGTAACGCACCTTATAGACATTAGCTCCGGATACTTTATCCCAACTGAGTTTTACCGAATTGGATTTTTTCCACTCATATTTCAGATTCTCTATTTTCCCTTCCGGTTCTGTGACCACTTCTAACGGTTCTGAATATTTTTTCTTTCCGGAGGAATCCACGGAATATATTCTGACATAATAACTGCTTCCCGGTTTCAAATCATGTATATAGGTACTACATATATTATGATTCCTTGTGTCCACATAAATGTGGTCAACTTTCCGGTATCCATCCTGTTTATTTTTTGACACTTCAATGATATAAGGCTCTTCGACCGTCTTCCCTCTCCACTGAATTATGACATTCTCATTCGTGGCATCTGTCTGCTGAAACTCTCCGTCAGCTATAAACTCCACAATTTTTATAACTGCCAATGCTGCTGCTAAAACAATGATGATCACAACAAGCACTCTGTCTTTTTTCTTATCCGGTTCTTCCTTTTTTTCTAATAATTCTTCCATACCCGACTCCTGTTTATCAATTTTTCCTATTCTTTCCCCCAATTTCAGTAAAATAACGTGTAAAAGACAAATGCCTTTTACACGTTACTACCGTTCTTATTTCTTGTATTTAAGACTCCAACAATAATTTGCATTACCTGCTAATCCGGAAACATACTTATTACCCACCTTTTTTTGTGGTTCAACATAGAAATAATAATTTTTTCCTGATTTCAGCTTATTTTTACCACATTTTTTGATGACAGTTCCGGTCTTTGTAGTTGTCTGGAATTTCTTATAGCCGGAATCCTTCTTTGTAGAAACATATACTACATAACGGTTTGCACCTTTGATCTTGTCCCAACTGATCTGTATTCCTTTTTTGCTCTTATTATTTTTTATTTTTGTAACATCCGGCTGTGGACTTACATATTTCCAGGAAGACCAGCCGCCATACATTTTCTCGTTTTTACTGTTTAAGGCATAAGCGCGAACTTTAACTTTATAGAAATTATGCTTTTTCAAAGCAGATGTCTTAATATAAGTATAAGCAGATGATGTTGTTACAGTTTTAATCTTAGAATCCTTATCCTTATATGCGGTATAAAGCTGATACTGATATCCATCTGCGCATCCTATTCTAGAATTTTCTACACAAATTTCCGACAAATTCTGCCAATAGTGAGTTACGTCTACACCACTCACTTTAGAAGGTTTTACAGGAATCCCCCATTTATATAGATCATTATCTGACCATGCAGTAGTCGTTCCATCGGCATATCTTCTTCCTGCAGTAACATAAATCGTATACGTTTCATTCTTTGCAAGCTTTTTCAGTGTCACACCCGTTTTGGTAGTTACACACTTTCTCGCTTTTGAACTGTCTATATAATACTCTACTTCATAAGTATCTGCTCCCGGTACTGCTGACCATTTGACCTTGATCGTATCTGTTGATGATTTTACATGTGTCAGACTTGCCGGTGTGCTATCCGGTGCGGTCACAACCCGCAATGGCCGGGATGTGGTTCCCTTAACTTTTGTATATTTATTCCATCCTTCAATATTGTATTTAAATGGAGTGATACGAACATAATAAACTTTTCCTGCACCTAATTTTGTCAGAGTGATAGACGCAGAAGACTGGCTTTCCTTATATGTCCAGTAACCACTGGACATCTGTTCCGACATTTCAACTTTAAAACGAACCTCACTTCCCGGGCAGGACCAGCTGATACCTGCTGAAGTCGTAGAAGCATCTGTCTGTTTCATATCTGCTACTAACGGAACACTGCTATCTGCCTTTACCGGAACGGTTGTCACAAGCATTAATAAAAATGCTGCTGCTAATGTCATGACAAATCTGCTCCAAACACTTTTTGAACTTTTCTTCATAGTTTCTCCCTAAACTTTTGACATTTTATTTTAACTGCTCTTCTAATGCACTCTTTGCCTGTGCTAATGCATCTGCGATTCCGGCCGGATTTTTTCCGCCTGCCTGTGCCATATTCGGACGACCGCCGCCACCGCCGCCAACGGTTTTTGCAATGGCTTTGATCAGATTACCTGCATGAGCACCGGACTTCATTGCTGCATCGGTTGCCATGGCAATCAGGTTTACCTTTCCGTCACAATCGGATGCGATCACTACGACGCCCTCACCGATCTTGTCCTTCAGCTGGTCACCGAGATCACGCAGACCATTCATATCCACACCAGATACGCTGGTTGCCAGAAGCTTCACACCTTTGACATCCTCGATCTGATTCATCACATCCCCAAGTGCATCCTTGGCTGCCCTGCTCTTTAACGCCTCGTTCTCGCTCTGCAGTTCTTTCATCTCTGCGGTCAGATGCTCCAGACGTTCCTTAAGGTTTGCAGGTGTGGATTTTACAACCTTCGCTGCTTCCTGAAACTCTTCTTCCATCTTTTTGTAGTATGCAATCACATTGTCACCGGTCAGTGCTTCGATACGGCGCACACCGGCTGCAACACCGCTCTCAGAAAGAATCTTAAATGTCTTGATCTCTGCAGTATTCTTTACATGTGTACCGCCACAGAACTCTCTGGAGAACTCTCCCATGGAAACGACTCGGACTTTCTCTCCGTACTTTTCGCCAAACAGAGCCATTGCCCCGGTCTTCTTTGCCTCATCAACGGTCATGATATCGGTACGGACTTCCATGCCCTCGTTGATCTTTTCATTGACCATGTCTTCCACTTTCTGCAACTCTTCCGGAGTCATGGCTGCAAAGTGGGTGAAATCGAATCTGGTACGTTCACTGTCCTGATAAGACCCCGCCTGCTCGACATGTGTACCCAGCACTTCACGGAGTGCTTTCTGCAGTAAATGGGTTGCCGAATGGTTTGCACAGGTCTTTGCGCGAAGTTTTGCGTCTACAACCAGTTCCACTTCCTCGCCGGTATGGATCATGCCGGACACCATATGCCCGATATGTCCGTATTTACCGCCCAGAAGCTTAACCGTATCCTCAACCTGGAATACACCGTCCGCCGTACGGATCTGTCCCTTATCGCCCTGCTGACCGCCCATCGTGGCATAAAACGGAGTCTTCTCTACGATAATGGTTCCTGCATCCCCATCGGAAAGTGCTTCCACGATCTCGGTCTCGGTCGTCATAACCGTAACTTTAGAAGCATATGTCAGATTCTCGTATCCGACAAATTCTGTTGTGATGGAAGGATCAATCTGCTCGTAAACCGTTGCATCCGCACCCATGTAGTTTGTCACTTTACGGGCACTTCTGGCTTTCTGCCTCTGTTCTTCCATACAGGCCTTAAACTCGTCCTCATTATAGGAAAAGCCCTTTTCTTCAAGGATTTCTTCGGTCAGATCTACCGGGAATCCGTAAGTATCGTAAAGTTTGAATGTATCGGCACCGGAAAGTTCCTTTTTGCCGTTTTTCTTCATCTCCTCCATCAGGTCAGACAAAATGGCAAGTCCCTGATCGATGGTCTTATTGAATTTCTCTTCTTCCTGTGTCAGAACCTTAAAGATAAATTCTTTCTTCTCTTCCAGTTCCGGATATCCATCCTTGCTCTCATTGATGACCGTCTCTGATAATTTTGCAAGAAACAGTCCGTCAATTCCAAGCATCTTTCCGTGACGTGCCGCACGACGGATCAGACGGCGCAGAACGTAGCCTCTTCCTTCATTGCTTGGCATAACACCATCGGATACAAGAAATGTGGAAGAACGGATATGATCCGTAATCAGACGGATGGATACGTCATCCATGGCATCTACTTCATACTTCTTTCCGGACATCTCACAAATCTTGTCGCGGATCGCTTTCATGGTATCAATATCAAATACGGAATCCACATCCTGCATAACAACTGCCAGACGCTCAAGTCCCATACCGGTATCAATATTTTTCTGGGAAAGCTCGGTATAACCGCCCTTGCCGTCCCCTTCAAACTGTGTAAACACGTTGTTCCATACTTCCATGAAACGGTCACAATCACAGCCTACTTTACAATCCGGACTTCCGCATCCGTATTTTTCGCCTCTATCATAGTAAATTTCAGAACACGGACCACATGGACCGGCACCATGCTCCCAGAAGTTGTCACATTCTCCGGTCTCAGGATCACGGTAAAAACGTGTGATCTTCTCTCCCGGAACTCCTACTTCCCTGGTCCAGATCTCATACGCTTCCTCATCTTCTCCATAAATGGACGGATACAGACGATCCTCCTCAAGCCCAAGTACCTTTGTCAGGAATTCCCATGACCAGGCAATCGCTTCATGCTTAAAATAATCTCCAAAAGAGAAGTTTCCAAGCATCTCAAAGAATGTAAGGTGACGCGCAGTCTTTCCTACATTTTCAATATCTCCGGTACGCACACACTTCTGACATGTAGTCACACGTCTGCGTGGCGGAATCTCCTGTCCTGTAAAATACGGCTTGAGCGGTGCCATTCCCGCATTGATGAGTAATAAGCTGTTGTCATTGTGTGGTACTAATGAAAAGCTCTTCATGACAAGATGTCCCTTGCTCTCGAAGAAGTCAAGATACATCCGGCGCAGCTCATTTACGCCATAACTCTTTTTCATTACCAGTTCCTCCAAAATCATTCTTTCGTCGTGTCAGCCTTCGCATCCTTGTGTCTGCGGAGTCTGATACCAATAAATGCCCCTAATCCGCCGATCAAAGCCAAAACAGCCATCTCGACCACATATCTGCCAATACATAAAAGAAAATCTGTCATATAGTTTTCTCCTCTCTGTTGTTACCCCATTAACTTAATTATTATATATGAATTTTTCTGTAAATTCAAGAGTTAGAGTTCCCCGAACGGAAATACCTGATTCTCCCTTTCAATTTCAATTACGCGGTCTGCCATTCCAAGATTTGTAATGTGTTTTTTGTATTCCCTGATTGCAGAATAATCCTGCCACATATGCATCGGGAAAACAAATTCTGCATCGGTGTTTTTCAGCACAAAATCAATCCCGAGTGTCTGATACGGTCCCAGCCGCGGATCCATCGGGACAAACGCAAAATTGACCGGCTTGTCCGCAAGCTTACGGATCTCGTGCCGGAAAGTGCGTTCCTGTTTGCCGTTTATAAGTTCTCCCACATGTTCCATCTTCCAGTCGTTTAAGTCTCCTGCATGGAAGATACTCACCCCACGCACATTCACATAAAATGCCACTCCTGCATCGGTAGACAAAAGGGTCTGGATCTTTAGATCATCCACTTCATAATGGTTGTTTGCGGAGACAAACGTCACTTTTTTCCGCACCCCCGGGTCAATTCCATGCTTTTGCAGAAAATGCGGACTGATGCGGATATCCTTGGATAAAATATAATGTACATTGGTATATTTTTCACTCCAGCGCAGAATATCCATGTCAAAATGATCCTGATGTTTGTGGCTGGCAAACATATAGATTTTTGTATCCGGTGCGTAATCTGGAATCTTTCCCGTAAAGTGGAAACCATTCACCCGGTCCCCGCCAAAATAATCAAAAATCAATACCAGATCATCCACTTCCACCAGAAAACAGCTGTGATGTATAAAAATTACCTGCATGTTATTCCAATCTCCTTTATCATCTGTGTTACAAGCTTTTGAAATACCGGAGCCACCGCATCGGCTGCTTCCTGCACCTCCTTATGGGACAATGGCTGTGGCGAAATGCCGCATGCCAGATTCGAGATACAGGAAATTCCCACAATCCGCATCCCCATATGATTCGCCGCCACAGCCTCACATGCCGTACTCATTCCTACGGCATCCGCTCCGAGTGTACGCGCCATTGCCACCTCCTGTGGAGATTCATAGGCCGGCCCGGTAAACTGCAGATACGTTCCCTCTTTTAAATCCGCCCCGGTCTCTGCCGCACATTTTTTTGCGATTTTCTGTAAATCATAATCATAAATCCGGCTCATATCCGGAAACCGCGGTCCCAGTTCCTCTATATTTTCTCCAATGAGCGGCGACGGAACAAAACTTGCAATCTGCCCGGTAAGAAGCATCAGATCCCCCGCCTTCATGCCCAGCTGGATTCCGCCCGCTGCATTTGTCAAAAACAGAACTTCTGCCCCCAGAAGTTTCATCAGCCGGATCGGCCGTACCACTTCCGTCATGGAATATCCTTCATAATAATGCACACGACCCTGCATGCACACAACCGGCACATCCCCGACATAACCAAACACAAAGCGCCCGGTATGGCCCGGCACCGTAGATACCGGAAATCCCTCGATCTCATGATAATCCACCGTGGCCTCCACGCGAAGCTGCGACGCATAATCACCCAGACCGGACCCCAGTACCAGTGCCACTTTCGGCACAAAATCTGTTTTCGTCCTCACGCTGCGCACACAGCGCATGAGAGTTTCATATTCGTTGCTCATTTGTTCTCCTTATTTTTTGCAATTACATACAGAATTTCATTAACTAATAGTATAACAGAATCAAAAATAAAATAAAACAAGAGCAACTGAAATTCATACTTTTTTTATTTCTCTTAAATAATGATGCAGATCATTCCCCCATTGCTGTCATTGACAATTTTCTGCATAGTATCCTGCAGTTTCAGCTGGCACTCATCATCCATCTGCAGGATCTTGCTGCGGATGCCGTCTTCCATCAGTTCCCCGACCGATTTTCCGAAAATATTTGTGGTCCAGATTCCTTCCTTGCTCTCCTCCCCCTCGCGGATATATGCAATCAGATCATTTGCCTGTTCCTCACTGCCGACAATCGGTGCTATTTCGGTTTCAATGTCTGCCTTGATCATATGAATGGACGGGGAAATTGCCCGCATTTTCACGCCATATTTTCCGGCATGCTGGATCAGCACCGGATCTTCCATCCGGATATCCGAAAGCCCCGGCATGACCACTCCATACCCCTTCTGTTCCACAGCTGCCATAACGTGTCGGCTGAGGAGCTGGATGCTGGCGCCACCTATCTGGGAACGCAGCATGGAAATCATCTGATATTCCCCTTCGATCTGCATTCCCGTCATCTCACTGATGTAGGAGAAATAGCACTGTTCCGTTGTCTCCATACGGATCGTCACGGTTCCGTTGGAAAGATCTGCCGTCTGTAGCTGGATGTCACGAAAGACCTCCTCTGCCATCTGCTCATTTGCACTTTTTACCCATTCCTGCCCGGCAAGCACAGCCGCTGCATCCCGCACGCGGCCGATTCCATCCATCAGTCTGGATGCCGTCTGAATCATGGCTGCCTTTAATTTATGTTCCATTGGAAGCATTTCCGTCCACTTTGGAATTGCAAAGTCCACACGGGTAACCGGAAATTCAAACAGAATCGCCTTCATAACCGTAACCAGATCCTCCCGGTGCATCTGCTGACAGTTGACCGGAACCACTACCGCCTGATATTCCTGCTCTAAACTTTCTTTCAGTGCAAGTGTCTCACTGCTGTATGGGCGCACGGAATTTAAAACAATCACATACGGTTTTCCAATCTCTTTAAGCTTTTCCACCGCGGTTTGTTCTGCCTCCACATAATTTTCCCGCGGAAGTTCCCCGATACTGCCATCCGTTGTCACCACAATACCAATGGTTGCATGGTCTTTGATTACTTTTTCTGTTCCAATTCTCGCTGCATCCGAAAAAGGAATTTCCTCCTCGAACCACGGCGTATGTACCATGCGATATCCGTCCCCCTCCAGATGACCATTTGCTCCCTCCACCATAAAACCGACACAGTCAATCAGACGCACACTGACACTGCTCTCATCTGCAAGTGTGATCTCTGCTGCCTCCTGCGGAATAAATTTCGGTTCTGTCGTCATGATCGTTTTCCCGGCGGCTGACTGAGGCAGTTCATCGAGCGTCCGTTTTTTTTCTTCCTCATCTTCGATGTACGGAAGTACAAACAGATCCATAAACCGCTTAATGAACGTTGACTTTCCGGTGCGGACCGGTCCTACAATACCAATGTAGATTTCGCCGTTCGTTCTTTTCTGGATATCTTTATATAAATCAAACTCCATAAAAAAATCTCCCTTCTTTGCATATTCGATTAATCTATCTAATCTATATGCAAAGGGGAGAATTCTTATTCACAGAAATACTCTGTTGTATATTTATTTCTCAGATGACTTCTTTTTGTCGGAAGTCTTCTTCTTTGCAGCTTCTTTCTCTGCTGCTTTCTTTGCCTGCTCAGCAAGCACTTTTTCACTGATGCGTCCATACATCTGCATGTATTTATAGAGTTTCTTTGCCAGATCCTTGGTAATCTGTCCCTCCAGGGCACGCCACTTCCAGTTTTCTCCAAGTGTGGACGGAATGTTGATGCGGGCTTCGGAGCCAAGTCCGATCAGATCCTGCATCGGAACAATTGCCATATCTGCAACGGAAGACCATGCGGCACGCATCATACCCCAGTTATAACCTTCCTCCTCCGTCAGGTTCAGGTATTCGATTGCAAACTTGACAGATGCTTTCGGTGCGGTCTTCATCCATCCCATCACGGTATCATTGTCATGTGTTCCTGTATATACAACACAGTGACTGGTATAGGTGTGCGGCAGATAATCACTTCCCTCACGGCTGTCAAACGCAAACTGGATGACTTTCATGCCTGGGAATCCGGAATCCTTTAACAGTTTGCGGACAGAATCTGTCAAAAATCCCAGATCTTCCACGATAATCGGAAGTTTGCCAAGTTTCTTCTCCAACTGGTTAAACAGATCCATACCCGGACCCTGCTTCCATTTTCCGTTCTTTGCAGTTTTATCTTTGGCTGGAATCGCATAATAAGAATCAAATCCCCGGAAATGATCAATACGGATAATATCATACAGCTCACTCATCGCTTTGATTCGCTTTGTCCACCATGTATAATTGTCTTTTTTCATTTCATCCCAGCGGAACAGTGGATTGCCCCAGAGCTGTCCGTCTGCAGAAAATCCATCTGGCGGACATCCAGCTACTTCAATCGGATTTAAATCTTCATCCAGATAAAACTGTTTCGGATTTGCCCATACATCCGCACTGTCTCCGGCCACATAGATCGGCACATCTCCGATAATCTCGATTCCGTTTTCATTGGCATATGCCTTTAACTCTCTCCACTGTTTAAAGAACAGATACTGCAGCATCTTATAAAACTCAATATCTTCTGCGTACTTTTTTCTTGCCTCATCCAATGCCGCTGCGTCACGCACACGAAGTTTCTCATCCCACTCGGCCCATGCTTTTCCGTCATTGGCATCTTTTAATGCCATAAACAGCGTATAATCTTCCAGCCAGTCCTTTTCCGCCTCACAAAATGACGAAAAATCTTCCGGCATATTTTTTACAAAACGGGCATATGCTTTATGCAGCAATGCATAGCGTGATACATACATGGTTCCATAATCAATGTATTCCTCGCTTGTGCCCCAGTCAAATGACTCACATTCCTTTTTCTTTAATAAATTTTCCTTGCAGAGAATGTCCAGATCAATAAAATAAGGATTTCCCGCAAAACTGGAAAACGACTGATACGGCGAATCCCCGTAACTGGTCGGACAGATCGGCAGAATCTGCCAGTAAGTCTGACCTCCTTTTACCAGAAAGTCTACAAATTTTCTGGCTGATTTTCCCATAGTTCCAATGCCATACGGTGATGGCAGGGAAGATATCGGCATAAGTACGCCACTTGTTCTCATAAGTGATTCCTCCTAAGATCCAATCTATAATCTATAATTATATCATACCACCTTTTTGTCCCCTTGTAAAAAACATTTTTCAATGCTAGTATGAAGAAAAGGGATTATGAGGTGAAGAATTATGAACGATGTCATAAAACATAAAATCAAACACAATGCACACCGTACACTGGTGTCGATCAAATGGGTAATTTTTGCAATTATTGTCGGCGGTATCGTCGGACTGTGCGGCACCGCATTTTATTTTTGTCTGACATTTGTCACCGTGCTGCGCGGGCAGGATCCCTGGCTGTTGTATCTGCTCCCTGTCGGGGGACTGATCATTGTCGGTGCTTATCACCTGCTGCACGATGAAAAAGATACCGGAACCAATCTGGTCATCTCTGCCATCCACTCGGATGACGAGCTGCCCCTGCGCATGGCTCCTTTGATCTTTATTTCCACACTGATCACGCACCTGTTCGGCGGATCTGCCGGCCGTGAAGGTGCTGCCCTGCAGATGGGCGGAAGTATCGGAAACGCAATCGGAAAATTCTTCCGTTTTGACGATAAAGATAAACATGTCATGATCATGTGCGGCATGAGTGCTGCGTTTTCCGCTCTCTTTGGTACCCCGATGGCTGCTGCCATCCTTCCAATGGAAATTGTAAGTGTCGGCGTCATGTACTATACCGCCCTTGTTCCATGTGTGATCAGTTCTCTTGTCGCACACGGAGTTGCTTACCTGTTTGGTGTTTCCAACCAATGGTTTTCCATCGAGCACATCCCGGACTTTGGCATTCTTCCTGCCGTGCAGATTTCCATCCTTGCCGTACTCTGCGCACTGGTAAGTATTGTTTTTTGTATTCTTCTACACAAAAGTGAAGAAATTTACCGCAAACTGTTCCAGAATCCCTACATCCGCATCTTTGCCGGTGGATGTATTGTTGTCATTCTGACGATGCTTGTCGGCAACCAGAATTACAACGGTACCGGTATCGGCATCATCCAGATGTGCATTGATGGAACGGTCCGTCCGGAAGCCTTCCTGTTAAAGATGATCTTTACCGCACTGACTCTTGGTGCCGGTTACAAAGGCGGAGAAATTGTTCCTTCCTTTTTCACCGGCGCGGCCTTTGGCTGCCTGTTTGGAACGTTGACCGGCATATCCCCGACACTTTGTACGGCTGTCGGCATGACTGCCGTATTCTGTGGTGTCACAAACTGTCCGATCACTTCACTGTTAATCAGTTTTGAATTGTTCGGTTATGACGGCATGCCGTATTTTCTTCTGGCTGTTGCTTTCAGCTATATGCTCTCCGGATACTTTGGTCTGTACCGGAGCCAGAAGATTGTGTACTCCAAATACAAAACCAGTTACATCAACAAGACAACTCATTAATCCCAAGAACCACACAACCAGTCGCCGGCAATTCCATGTTCGAATGAACCGAACCGATTGGTTCGGTTCCTGCATGCAGATCATCAATATATAGCGTCCATGTCCTGTCATCCGGCAGCAGAAGTGTTTCTTTTCTGCCGGATGCATTGTACGCCACCAGAAGTGTCTCTTCCGGCTGACGGATCGTAAACGCGACAGTCTGTTCGGATGTCATTTCCATAAACAGAATATTCTGGCGGATCTCCTCTGCATCCGTCATACGCAATCCTTTATGTGCTTTCCGGAAAGCAATCAGTCCTCTGTAATACTGCTGCAGTTCTTTCTGTTCATCATTCCAGTCATAGCGCAGCACATTTGTTTCATACGGCAGATTATAACTGTTCTCGGATACCTCACCATTTTTTCCGGCCGGTTTGGTTCGTGCAAACTCTTCCCCACTCAGGAAAAACGGAACTCCCTGTGCGGTAAATACCATCGCAGCCGCCAGACGGTTCATTGCAAGACGTTCCCCGGCATCACAATCCGGTCTGGATATCTTCAGTTTATCCCACAAGGTCAGATTGTCGTGACAGGAAACATAATTGATCACTTTCTCCGGTGTATCCGTCCATGTGCCGCCGGCTGCATAGGTATAAGCTGCATAATCTACCTGTGGATGCCACACACCTCCTGTTGCACAGTAACGCACCGCAACTTTCATTTTTTCCTTTCCGCTGACATAGCCGCAGTCTTTGTTATAAAACACATGTCCGCGCACCATGTCCCGGATATCATCCGAAAACATTCCGATGCCGTCCAGCATACGCGCGTTTCTCTTCATGGCACGCCTAAATTCCGGCATGGTTGAAGTACCGCCTGTCCAGCCCTCTCCATACAGAATGATATATGGATTGATTTCTTTTAACCTGCGGCTGATCTCATTCATGGTATCAATATCAAGAACACCCATCAGATCAAACCGGAACCCATCCACATGATATTCCCTTGCCCAGTAACAGACAGATTCTACGATGTATTTGCGCATCATCGGCTGCTCCGAAGCAATTTCATTGCCACAGGCAGATGCATTGGAATATCTGGTTCCGTTCATCCGGTAATAATAATCCGGCTCACATTTCTGCAGACAGCTGTCCAGATCATAGGTGTGATTGTACACCACATCCATGATCACTCCGATACCCTCCCTGTGAAAAGCCGCAATCATTTCTTTCATTTCCCGGATACGCACCTCCCCATGGAACGGATCTGTTGAAAAAGATCCCTCCGGTACGTTATAATTCAGCGGATCGTATCCCCAGTTATACTCCCGCTTCTTTGGTGCCGCCTCATCAATACTTGCAAAATCATACATTGGCATGATCTGCACATGCGTAATACCGAGCGATTTCAGATAATCCAGCCCGGTAGCTTCTCCCTCTTTGTTTTTGGTTCCCTTTTCTGCCAGTCCCAGATACTTTCCCGGATATTTTACCCCGGAAGAGCCATCCGCGGTACTGTCCAGAACAGAAATCTCACAGATCACCAGATCCGTACGGTTTGAAAAAACCGGTCCATGATCCTCCTTAAAATTCTCCGGATCAGTTTCTTTTAGGTCCAGCACCATACTCCGCTGCCCGTTCACACCGACAGCTACCGAATATGGATCCTGTGACTCCACGGTCTTGCCGCTTCTCTCCAGACGGTATGTATAATAAACATGCCGCAAATCTCCGTCTACCCGAATCGTCCAGGTTCCCTGTACATCCCGTTTCATCGGAAGTGTATCCGACAGGCAGTCCCCGTCTCCTTCCCGATACAGACACAGTGTTACTGCATCCGCAGTCGGAGCCCAGAGCCGGAACGCTGTATATTTCTTTGTGTACACAGCACCCAGATCATTTCCATCATATGGAATCCTTTGCTGCATTCCCTCTCTCCTCCCTGAAATATATTATTTTCGCATTTTTTCGTAATTCATTATATTTTAATTTTATGTATCTGTAAATTGGAAAAATCACTAAGTTTTTTTCAATATTTTGTGAAATAAGACGAAGAAAAGAGGCATTCCATGTTTTATGCCATGAAATGCCTCTTTTTTTGTTTTCCGTATCAGGCAAACCCTTATGCGTTTGTTGCCCGTACCATTGCCTCAAGGGTTCTGACTGCTGCTCCCGAATCGATCGTCTTTGCTGCAAGTGCAATGCCATCTGCAATACTGTCTGCCTTTTTCCCAATATACAAAGCGGCTCCTGCATTCAAAAGCACAATCTCCCTCTTTGGTCCCTGTTCCTTTCCGGAAAGAATATCTCTGGTGATCTGTGCGTTTACGGCTCCTTCCCCACCCTGCAGTTTTGCGATTTCACACCTCTTTAATCCAAACTGTTCCGGTGTGATTGTATAGGTGGTTACTTTTCCGTCCTTAATTTCAGATACCGTGGTCTCACCGGTCAGTGTGATCTCATCCATGTTATCCTCTCCGCTGACAACCATTCCCCGTTCTACCCCGAGGTTCATCATGGTTCCCGCAATCACTTCCGTAAGTGCCGGGGAATACACCCCTACAAGCATTGCCCTGGCACGGGATGGATTAGAAAGCGGTCCTAAAATATTAAACACCGTGCGGATGCCCAGCTGTTTTCTGACCGGTCCCACATACTTCATGGCAGGATTAAAATGCGGTGCAAACATAAATCCGATCCCGACTGTCTCCACACACTTTTCTACCACAGCCGGATCTGCGGAAATATTTACGCCAAGTGCTTCTAACACATCTCCGGCACCACTTTTAGAAGAAATGGAACGATTGCCATGTTTTGCCACCGGAAGCCCTGCTGCTGCCACAACGAACGCTGATGTTGTGGAAATATTAAACGAATAGGTACAGTCTCCGCCGGTACCGACAAAATCTACATAATCCTCTACCTTCGGACTGATCGTATTTGCCTTGTTGCGCAATACGGCTGCCAGTCCCGTAATCTCATCCAGCGTTTCCCCTTTCATGCGGAGTGCTGTCAGAAAACATGCAATCTGCGCCTCTGTTGCCTGTCCGGTCAGAATCAGCTCCTGTGCTTTCATCGCTTCCTCTTTTGTCAGATCTTTTCCCTCTACCAGTTTGGCCAGAATCTCTTTCATCTATGATATCCTCCTTGTTTTATTCGCTTTTCCGTTACATTTCATTTAACTCTTTTTTGAATGTGCTGCAATAATCTGCTGCAGCCTGCGGATCAAAATCGTGCTTCCGCATCAGTGTGATAAAATGAGAGCCTACAATGGCTCCGTCAATAATCTCTTTCATCGGACGTACATCCTCTGCCGTGCGGATACCAAATCCCATCATAACCGGAATTTTTGCCTCTTTCTTTACCGCTGTCAGATATTCTAAAATCTGACGGTGGAAGGTTGCTTCCTGTCCGGTAACTCCCATGGAAGACACACAGTAGACAAATCCCCGTGCATTTTTAAGGATTTTTGGCACACGGTCTTTGGATACCGGGGAAACCAGCTGGATCAGAATGGTTCCATCCTCTTTCTGTAACTGTGTCTGGAGTTCTTCCTGCTCTTCCAGCGGCAGATCCGGAATGATCAGTCCATCCACCCCGCAGGCATTGCACTCTTTTACAAATTTTTCCACGCCATAATGCAGTACCGTGTTGTAATACATCATAAATACAATCGGGATCTGCACACCATCGTCACGCATCTCTTTCATACAGGTAAATGTCTTCTCCAGATTTGCCCCGCCGAGAATTGCCTCATAGGAAGCCGCCTGAATAACCGGACCGTCTGCCACCGGATCGGAAAACGGAATTCCAAGTTCAATAATGTCCGTTCCTGCCGCTTCCTGTGCCTTGATGATCGCCTTTGTCTTATCATAATCCGGCAGACCTGCTGTGATATAAGTAATAAATGCCTTTTCTTTCTTTTCCTGTAACGCCTGAAGCGCTGTCTCAATTCGATTCATCCCTGTTATGCCCTCCTTAATTCAGATATCCTTTTCCGTCAAGATAATCCGCAATGGTGTTTACATCTTTATCTCCACGACCGGACAGACAGATAATCATGCTCTGGTCCATGGTCATTTCTTTTGCCTTTTTAAATGCATAGGCAACGGCATGTGCACTCTCAATTGCCGGAATAATTCCCTCTAACTTACACAGTTCCATCAGCGCATCCATTGCCTCCACATCCGTAATTGCCACATATTTTGCACGTCCGGTATCCCGCAGATATGCATGCTCCGGTCCGACTCCCGGATAATCCAGTCCGGCGGAAATGGAGTGTGCCAGCTGGATATTTCCATCGGTATCCTGCAACAGATACGAACGCATGCCATGCAATACGCCAGGCTCTCCCAAAGCCATGGCGCTGGCATGTTTTCCGGTCTCAATTCCAAAGCCCGCTGCTTCCACACCGATCAGTTCCACCTCCGGCTCATCAATAAAATCGGCAAACATTCCGATGGAATTGGAACCGCCGCCCACACATGCCATAACCACATCCGGATTCTTTCCTTCTGCTTCCATGTGCTGACGCTTTGCCTCCCGGCTGATCACACTCTGAAACTCTTTCACCATCTTCGGATACGGATACGGTCCTACCGCAGATCCGATAATATAGAACGTATCCTCCGCTGTTTTGGCCCAGGTACGGATGGCTTCGTTTGTCGCGTCTTTTAAGGTATTGCTTCCGGATTCCACGGATACCACTTTTGCACCAAGCATCTCCATACGCATCACATTCAGTTTCTGTCTCTGGATATCTTCTTTTCCCATGTACACCGTACATTCCATATCAAACAGTGCTGCTCCCGTTGCAGTAGCTACACCATGCTGTCCTGCACCGGTCTCCGCGATTACCTTTGTCTTTCCCATACGCTTTGCCAGAAGGATCTGACCGATCACATTGTTGATCTTGTGGGCACCGGTATGGTTTAAATCTTCACGCTTTAAATAAATTTTTGTACCGTATTTTGCAGACAGACGCTCTGCATAGTAAAGAGGTGTCTCTCTGCCGACATACTGTTTCAGATAATAATGATACTGCATCATAAACTCCGGATCATGAATGGCCTCCTCATATGCCTGATCCAGTTCCTGTAAGGTATTCATCAGCGACTCTGCCACATACTGTCCGCCAAACTGTCCATAATATGCTTTCTTATTCATCTTTCTTTCCTTTCTTCTGCTTCCTCTTTGACACATGTTACAAATTGTTTGATCAATGCTTCATCTTTGCCATTTTCATTTTCCACCCCGGAACTGACATCCACAACATCCGGATGAAACAGCTGGATTCCTTTGTTCACATTTCCGGCATGTAAGCCTCCTGCTAAAACGAATTTTCTCCCGGCAAAAATCCCCTCTGTCTGGTGAAACGTCTGCGTCTTTTGCCAGTCAAACGTCTGTCCGCCTCCGTAATTTGCTCCATCCACCACAAGTGCTGTAATTTTCTGCTGTAACTTTTCCGGCAAATCCAAAAAATCTTTTGTCTTTTCTGCAAACTCTTTGGGATCTGACAGGTTTATGGCATACCAGACGGGAAGTTCCACTGCCGAAAGTGCCTCGGCTGACAGCGTTCCATGCATCTGGATGATATCAAATTTCATCTGTTGCAGTATTTGAATCTGTGCTGCATCCGGAGAAACAGTCACGGCAACTTTCTTTATATCCGGACGGATTTTTTCCATAATTTTTTTTGCTTTTTGACAGCTTACATTGCGTTTGCTTTTTTCATAAAACACAAATCCTGCATAATCGGCACCTGCATCATTTACATATTGTGCATCCACTGGCTTTTGAAGTCCGCAGATCTTTACTTTTGGTCTCATGCCTGATACAGCTCCTTCCATTTTTGTGCAAGCGCTTTTGGATTTTCCGATTCCATAAATGCCCGCCCGATCAAAAAGGCATCTACTCCGCAATCGCGCAGAAAACGTACATCTTCATCCCCTGTAATTCCACTTTCTGCCACAAACACCTTATCCTCTGGCACATAAGGGCGAAGCCGTCTGGTATGTTCTAGAGAAATCGTAAAATCTTTCAGATTTCGATTATTGACTCCAATAATGCGCGGATTGATTTTCATTGCCCGCTCTACCTCTGCCTCATCATGCGTTTCT
>ERZ824598.2757-NODE-2757-length-17260-cov-5.369369_pt1 | contig 17260 bp, 18 predicted proteins | sample MGYA00519934_ERZ824598 | MGnify/ENA primary metagenome ERZ824598 (study PRJEB31778, sample SAMEA3449177) | human gut metagenome | biome: human gut; feature: human-associated habitat; material: faeces | place: United Kingdom | collected 2010/2012 ...
GCGAAGCCCACGGCAACCTGTACGCCGTGCAGAAGGAGATCCTGCGCCGGATGTATGGTCTGGAGCTGGGCGGCGTGCGCGAGCCCATGCCCGGCCTGATCCCGGAGGATGAGCCAATCGTGGCAGAAGCACAGGCCATGATCGAAGCTGCCATCGCAAAACTGTAAAACCAAACAGCGCCCCCTCTCCGTCTCTTTTCAGAGGGGAGGCGGGCGCTTCTTTTTTGGAGGAATGCACCATGATCTGCGATACTCTGGAGCATCTGGCCCGCTACAACGGGCTGCATCCCAATCTGGACACCGCCATCGACTACCTGCTCACCCACGACCTTTCGGCCCTGCCGAACGGCCGCACTGAGGTGGACGGCGACGAGGTATTCATCAACGTGATGGACGCTGCCCTGCACCCGGATGCAGGCTACCATCCCGAATATCACAAATTGTATGCCGACCTGCAGATCGACATCACCGGCGGCGAGGGCTGGGGCTACACCAATGAGCCCGGCGAGGAAGTCGGCGAATATACCGTGGACTGCGGGTTCCAGGACAGCGCCAGCGTTGTGAGCGGTGCCCTGGGCGAGGGGCGGTTCGTCCTGTTCTTCCCCACGGAGCTGCACAAACCCGGCCTGGTACAGGATGGCTGTGCCAATGTGCGCAAGGCCGTTGTCAAAATCAAAATGGAGGGCTGAAACAATGGATAAGGAAAAACTGTTTGCTCAGATCAAGGGCGGTCTGATCGTCTCTTGTCAGGCACTGGAGACCGAACCGCTGTACACCAAGGAGGGCGGCGTGATGCCCCTGATGGCCAAGGCTGCCGCCATGAGCGGTGCCGTGGGCATCCGTGCCAACACCGTGCGCGACATCACCCAGATCAAGCAGGTGGTGGACCTGCCGGTCATCGGCATCATCAAAAAGGATTACCCCGGCACCCCCATGTACATCACTGTCACCATGAAGGAAGTGGACGAGCTGGTGGCCTGCGGTGTGGATATCCTGGCAGTCCAGGGTACCGGGGCCCTGCGGCCTGACGGCTCCACCTCCGCCGAGTTCATCCGTGCCATCAAGGCCAAGTACCCGGATCAGCTGCTCATGGCCGACTGCGACAACTTTGAGAACGCCATGCTCTGCGCCGAAGCCGGTGCCGACTTTGTGGGCACCACCATGCGGGGCTACACCCCCGAGACCCAGGGCATCAACGACATCGACTTTGAGTTTGTGCACAAGCTGGCCACCGAGTGCCCGGCCAAGATCATTGCCGAGGGCCACATCCACTACCCGGAGCAGGCCGTCAAGGCACTGGAAGCCGGGGCCTTTGCCCTGGTGGTGGGCGGTGCCATCACCCGCCCGGCTGAGATCACGGCCCGCTTTACCGGGGCCATCAACGCCATGCAAAAATAAAAATGATACGGAGATACGACTATGAAACAGTATCTTGCCATCGACATCGGCGGCACCAGCGTCAAGCTTGGCATCGTAGATGAAGAGGGCCGCGTCCTTGCCAAGGCGGAGCAGAGCGTCTGTTTCGACTACTATGAGACACCCATCCTCACGACGGTGCTTTCGGCCTCCGAACAGTTCCTGAAGGAGCAGGACGTCAGGCCGCAGAGCCTTGCGGGCATCGGCGTCTCGGCCACGGGCCAGATCGACACCCACACGGGCACGGTCGTGGGCACTTGCGGCAGTCTGCCCAACTACATCGGAAGCCCCATCAAGGCCGAGCTGGAAGCAAAATTCGGCCTGCCCGTCACCGTCGCCAACGACGCCAACTGCATGACGCTGGGCGAAGTCTGGGTCGGCGGGGCGAAAGGCTATACGGACGTCATCGGTGTCACGCTGGGCACCGGCGTGGGCGGCGGCATCCTGACCGGCGGCCGCCTGCTGGAAGGTGCCCGCGGTCTTGGCGGTGAGCTGGGCCACTACCGCACCCACGCACTGGACGGCGTACCCTGCACCTGTGGGGCCACCGGCTGCTGGGAGCGCTACGCCGCCACCACTGCCCTTGTGCGTGCCGCACAGGAGAAGAACCCTGCCTGGACGGACGGCCGCGCCATCTTTGCCGCAGCAGAAGCCGGAAAACCGGAGGTACTGGCCCTGCTGGACGCCTGGACCAACGAGATCGCGCAGGGCCTTGCCGGCATGGTGCACATCTTCAACCCGCAGCTGATCCTGATCGGCGGCGGCGTGAGCGCCCAGCAGAAGCTGCTCATCGCCCCCATTGCCGCCAAAGTAAAGGCATCGGTGATGCCCGCCTTTGCTGAGGGGCTGGAGATCCGCGCCGCACAGTTGCACAACGACGCCGGTATGGTGGGTGCCGTATACTACTTCCGCCAGACCATGGAAGAAAAGGAGTAATTCACTGATGAAAAAGCACATTCTCTGCCTGGGCGATTCCAACACCCACGGCTATTGCGCCGACCCCAACGACTGTGCCGACCACGGCATCCGCTTCAACGAGGACGAGCGCTGGACCTGCCGCCTGCAAAAGGCGCTGGGTGACGAATATCTGGTGACCGAGGAGGGCCTTTCCGGCCGCACCACCGTGTTCGTGGACCCCATCCACGAGTCCATGGACGCCCTCAGCGTGGCCTATGCCCTGCTGAAGAGCCACGAGGTCATCGACCTGCTCATCATCATGCTGGGCACCAACGACGTGAAAGAGCGCTTTGGTGCCAACGCCGCCTGCATTGCAGCCGGTATGGAGCGCCTGATTCTCAAGGCCAAGAGCGTGGACTGCTGGGGCACCAAACAGCCCAACATTCTGGTGGTGGCACCGCCGCCCATCGGGGCCGGGTTCCATGACGCGGTCATGGGCGACGGCTGTGTGGAGAAATCCGCCGGTGTGGCCGAGCAGTTCCGCATCATCTGTGCGCGCCAGAACGTGCACTTCCTGGATGCAAAGAACTGCGAGTTCAACCAGGTGGATTTCATGCACTTGACCTGCAAAGGTCATGCTCAGCTGGCTGAGATGCTGGCAAAAGAAGTTCCTGCATTGCTCTGATTTTCTCATTTCCGGCCCCCTCCGCTGTGAGGGGGCTTTTTTTCTGCGGCTTGTATTGCGCGGATAAATGGGCTATACTCTTTGCAGATTTTTACACTTGAAAGGACACTGCCATGACCGACTATCTCCGCACGCCGGACACCCCGGCAGACACCTTGCGGGACACCCTGCTGGGTGCCCTTGTGAGCCTTGCGCGCTCCACTTCCAGCGAACCCAAGACCGAGAACACCGACGCCGTGCTCAACGCCGGGCTGCGTCTGGCAGCACAGCCGGATGCCCCGGCCGAAACGCTGCAGCGCATGCTGGACATCACCCGCGCCGAAAAGCACGCGGTGGCCCCCAACTGTGCCACCTGCGCCATGCCCTGCGGCAACACAAAGGACTATGACCTTACCCGGCTGCGCAGTGCAGCGCCCGCTGTCCGGCAGCGCAAGCTGCGGCTGCTGCAGGCCGTGTTCTGCCTGGCTGCACAGCAAACGGATGCCGACGTGCAGCTGGCCATTTACCGGGGCCTGTTCGCCTTTTCCGAGGACTGGGACGAAGAACTTCTGGACCCGGTGATTGCACAGACCGAAAAGCTTTGCCGCCGGTAAAATCTGCACGCCGCACACGCCGCATTTACCCGATTTGTTTCTCTCCGAAGTACAAAACTGTCTCCGGTCAGAAATCCCTGATTTCTGCCGGGAAACCGGAATTTCCGCTCCCCGGACGGCTGCCGGAACGTTTCTTTGCATTGCAGATCCTGTTTCCTGCCGGTTTTGCGAGATTTTTTTGGAAAAAGGCTTTACAAACGAACCGCAAAAAATTATTATATAAGTAATTTGTTTAAATCGGAACCTGCACGGCGGACCTTCACGCACCGCTGTGCTCAGAATCCAGAAAGAAGGTTTTATTATGGCTGAGAAAAAGACTCCTGCAGTTTCCCCCGCAACGGAATCTGCTGCGGACCCCAAGACCCGCAAAACTGCCGCAAAGGCACCTGCCCGCCGCGGCCGTCCGCCGCTGGCTCCGGAGCTGTATGTGGAACTGAACGGCAAACAGTACAACATTACCGATGTCATCGACCGTGCCAAAGCCGACTACCGCACCACCCACAAGGTGGGCGTGCAGTCCTGCAAGGTATACGTCAAGCCGGAAGAGGGCACTGCCTACTACGTCATCAACAAGGTCTCCGGCAAACTGGACCTGTAATTTTTCTGCGTTCCGGGTGCCGCGCACCGCACGACGGAGCACAAACAAAACACGCAAAAAACGCTTCTGCAGAACTCCTGCGGAAGCGTTTTGTTTTGTGCCTGGATGCCCTGTTATTTCTTTGCGCTGCCCCAGAGGAATTTCCGCTTTTGCAGCGGATCCGGATCCGGGATCTCAAACACATAGCGCTCCGTGGCATTGATCACCGTAGTGTTTCCGCGGGTGCACACCCGGGGCAGCTTTGCGTCATAGTTCAGGTGCACATGCCCGTGCACGAACCAGGCAGGCTGGTATTCGTCCAGCAGCTCATTGAAGCACACAAAGCCCTTGTGGGCGCGGTCGGTGCCGTCGTTCAGGCCGCTGGCCGGGGCATGAGTGAGCAGGATGTCGATGCCGCCCACCTTGTGCGCCTGCAGCCAGAGTTTGCGTGCCCGGCGGCGCATGGCCGCCTCGGTGTACTGGTAGGTATCTTCCTGGTTGTAGCGGAAACACCCGCCCAGCCCCATGATGCGCAGCCCGTTCCACACGAACACCTGATCGTCCACACAGATGCAGCCGCCCGGCTCATCGCCCCGGTAGCTTCCGTCGTGGTTGCCGTGGACATATAAGATGGGCACTGCGGTAAAGTTGGTCAGATACTCCAGGTACTTTTTCGGCAGGTCTCCGCAGGAGAGGATCAGGTCGATCCCCTCCAGCTTTTCCCGGGTATTGTAATCCCACAGGGCCTTGGACGGGACATCTGAGATCGCTAGTATTTTCACGTCTAGTTCGCTCCGTTCTTTGTACCGTTGTGCCGGTTATTTCTCCAGACCTTTCAGATTATCCAGACCGTTGATCGCCATCAGCGTCCGGGTCTTGACGTCCAGGTCATCGTAGTGGGGCAATGCCCCCTCTACGCATTCGTCCAACCAATCCATCTCCATCAATTCCTTGGGGCTGTACACCACCGAGGCCGGGGAATGGGGCTGGTGGTTCTGGTCATAGAGCTCATCCGGGAAGATCCGCAGTTCCTCCTGGCTCAGCAGCATCTCCATCATATCCAGCAGATGCAGGGTGCCGCCAGGCAGGCCCTTCTGGTAGTTGATCTCCTCCGCACCGCTCCGCATCCCCCACCAGTAGTTGATAGCCCGGGCACCGGAGCTGCCCCAAGTGCCGTCGAAGATGGAACGGATGATCTCGGTATAAAAAGCCTCCCACTTCCACACCGGCAGGCCCAGGGGGTCCAGGGTGCCGTCCGGCAGCCTGCGGCACAGGCCGTAGTCCCGGTAAAAGCCCTCCGGCTCCTTTTGGCTGTGGGCGTAAAAGATGTCCACATCCGGGCAGTCCGAAAAATCCAGCGGCTTTGCCGGGTCCGGCAGGCAGGACCACCGCAGCACCACCCGGGCCTGGGGCCGCACGGTCTTTAAGCCCTGGGCAAAGGCGTTGAGGGCCGCCGGCACACCGTACACCGGGTGGGGGGCCACATAGCCCACCCGGTCGGTGTGGGTCAGGGCACCAGCCAGCAGGCCCAGCAGGTAGGTCACCTCATAGGCTCGGGGGTAGTAGGTACGCACCAGGGGGTGGGGCGCATTCAGCGAACAGTTCAGGATGCGGGTCTTGGGGTGCTGGGCCGCCACCTTCAGGCAGGCGGTGTGCATCCGGGCACTGGTGGTAAACACCACGTCTACACTGTCGTGGGCCAGCTCCTCCAGTGCCTGCTCGGCGTCCACCTCCGGGTTCACGTTCTCCAGGGTGGTGGTGGTCAGCCGGTCCGGGAAGGCCTGTTCCAGGGCGTCCCGGCCCTTGTTGTGGTTCCGGACCCAGGCACTGTTCTCGGCGTTGTTCTCGTGGAGGAAGGCCACCTTCAGCTCACTGGGCTTGGAGCTGAAGATGTTCAGCTTGGACAGCAGCGGCTCGCCGGCACTGGGGGCCGGCTCCAGGGACAGTTCCACCGCCTGAGGCTCCGTAAGCACCTTCACCTCGGTCCACAGTTTTTCCAGGTTCTCCTTCACCTGGGCCGGGGTGGCCTCGCAGGCGTCGGCGTACCGATACACCGACAGATACACCAGCAGGCCGTCGCCGGTGGTCAGCTTCAGGTCATGGCCTCCCAGGGCAATGAACTGCTGCCGGAACACGGTGTAAAAGGCCGAAAAGTTCAGTCGGTCGTCCTCGGTCCAGCTTTCCCCAGAGGCCTTGCACACCAGGGTCTGGAGCTTGGCATAGCCTCCGGTGCGGCTGAAGTGCACATAGTTGATCTGGGACAGCTTATAAAAATCCAAAAACTCGTAGTAGATCCGGTTTTCCAGGCTGTCGTTCCGGGCCGGGATCAGCCGGGTGACAGTGCCGGCGATCTTTACCGCCCCGTAGTATTTCAGCACCGACACCCGCTTGTTGCCCTCCTGGACATAGAAGCGGTTCATGAACTCGTAGGCCAGAATGGGGTTCTGGATGCCCTCTTCCAGGTGGGCCTCGCAGAGGTTGGACCACTTGGCGGCAAACTCGGTGTCCGCCTCCAGCAGAGGCATGAAGTTGGGCGCAAAGGCTGTGTGTCGTCCGCTGGTCTTGGTGCCCACGATGCTCTCAGCCGGGATCTCCACCAGACCCAGCGGCTCCTGTGATACGATGTTCACATTGACCAGAATATCGTCCAGCACCGCAAGATAGGGCGACTGGCCGCGTGCCACGCAGGCACGATAGGCGCGCTGTCCGGACTTCAGCGCGTTTTTGTAATCTTCCAGCATAACCTGCTCCTTTCGTCTCCGGTGGGTCGCTGTGCAGCTGCGCTGCACTGTTCAGCTCAGTATACCATGAAAATCAGTTTTATGGGAGACTTTGTCGCACAAAAGTGTTGATTTCTCCCCGTATTTCGGGTACGATAAAAGAAATTGATCGAAGGATAGGAGCACACCCATGCACACCGACGCACTTCCCCTGCTGAAAGCCGACGAATACCCCGGCGGTCTGTGGTATTACGAGCCCCATACATACCAGCCTTATCGCTATGTGCTGGGCCGGGTGGGCCGGCACCCGCTGGTGTGCATCGGCATCAACCCCAGCACCGCTCAGCCCGGTGCGCTGGACCCCACCCTGAAAAGTGTGGAACGTCTGGCCAACGCCAACGATTTTGACAGCTGGATCATGTTCAACGTGTACCCTCAGCGTGCCACCGACCCCAACGACATGGACCGTGTGCCGGACCGCGCCCTGTGCGACGAGAACCTGCGCTGGCTGCAGGCCGTGCTTGCCCAGACCGAACCCACCATGTGGGCCGCCTGGGGCACCCTGATCGAAAAGCGGGATTACCTGCCCGGCCTCATGCGGGAGATGGTGGCCCTGACCCGGGAAAAGAACATTCCCTGGGTGACCTTTGGCAAGCGCAGCAAAAAAGGCCACCCGCACCACCCGCTGTACCTGCGCAAAGATTCCACACCGGAGCCCTTCGATGTGGAAAACTATCTGGACACCTGTTTCTGATCTCATTCTGACCCGATGCGGAGGGACCTTTTTTGACCGCAGAACACTATCATGCCCTGTACCGGTGGTTTGACGCGCACCCGGCCGCCCGGCGCTTCGTGGTCGCGCTGGACCGCTGGCTCCCGCTGGTGCCATTTGTCTGCTACCCGGTGCTGCTGTGCCTGCTCAATGTCCGGCTGGTGCAGCTGTTCCTGACCCGGCAAAGCGCCGCTCCTGATTTGATGTCGGAGATCGCCCGTTCCATTCTGGTGCCGGGCATCACCTTCTGGGTGGGCACCGCGCTCCGTGCCCGGCTCGACCGCCCCCGCCCCTACGACCAGCCGGGTTTCACCCCGCTGGTCCAGAAGGACACCCACGGCCGGTCCTTCCCGTCCCGGCATGCGCTCAGCGCCGCTGTGCTGGCCATGGTGTGGCTGTATTTTTACCCGGCTGTCGGCTGGTGCATGATCGTCATCGCCCTGCTCATTGCCGTGGTGCGGGTGCTCACCGGCGTGCACCATATCCGGGATGTGGCCGCCGGGCTTGCCCTCGGGTTTGCCTGCGGCTTTGTCGGCATGTGGCTGCTGTAACTGCGCCGCATAAAAATCCGAAACTTTTTTCAAATTGTTCTTGACAGACCGGGTTCCGTATGGTATTATACTTCTCGCAGCGTGTGCCGACACACGACTGCCGCCATAAAGGAACCCAATGGGATAACAACGTGCGCCCGTAGCTCAGGTGGATAGAGCAACTGCCTTCTAAGCAGTGGGCCGGGGGTTCGAGTCCCTTCGGGCGCATCTATGTGGTGCCCATAGCGTAGTCGGTTAACGCGCCAGATTGTGGATCTGGAGACCGTGGGTTCGAGTCCCACTGGGCACCCCACCAAAAAGTCCGCTGTTTTCAACAGCGGACTTTTTTTGTGTGGGTGCCCAGTGGGACTCGAAAAGGGCGGCGGTGCGTAGCACCGTAAGCAATCAGCCCAGTGGGCTGCTTGTTAGTGCGCGGGTCCCAACCATTCGGAATGTCTACCGGGGTCCCGCTCTCTTTGGTGGGGTACCCAGTTGGCTCGAACCCAAAATCACAGATACAGCAGCGGAGGCGTCCATCATTTGATGGACGCCTCCGCTTTTTCTCTTACTGGTTCATCTGCTGCAGGATCTTTGCGATCTCGCTGGTGGTGTAGCCCTCTTTCTGCAGAGCATTGGCAATGGACGTGTCACTCTTGCCACGGCTGCGCAGCAGTGCCGCCGTAAAGGGCACCACGCTGCTGCCCTTCAGCGCATTCGTTCCCGCGGTGCCGCCGGTCGTTCCCGCAGCGCTCCCCGATGCCTTGCCGCTGCCACTGCTTTTTGCGGCCGCATTGCCCGCCGCACGGCTGGCTTTGGCCTGCGCATTGGACTGCTTGAGCGCCCACTCGCCCTTGGCAATGTTCAGCTTTTCCGAGGTAACGCTGTTGTTGAAGGCCTGCTGCTTCAGCGCATCCTGATAGGCGCGCTCGCTGGCTTCATTCTCATAGCGCTGCTGGGTCAGACTGTCCTGCCGCTGCTTTTCCTGCATCTGCTGGTTCCATGCCGTGTCGGCACGGTCGGCCTCGTAGGCGCGGGTGCCAGACACGATGTTGTACCCGGTGTTCAGCAGGCTGCCCGCCAGCGAGCCGATGCCGGTGGTGCCGCTGATGGCCAGCTGGATCGCATCCCCGATGACCCCCAGCACGGTCATGATACCGTTGAAGGTCTGCTGGCGGCGGCTGGCCTGTGCCTGTTCCTGCGCAGTATAGTAGCCGTGCAGGGTGTCCAGACGGCTCAGATAGTCCTGATACTGCCCGTAATCCTGCGCGTAGGCGTTGTTGTAGTCCTCCCCTTTCTGCTGCAGCTGGGTGTAGTAATCTGAGAGCTGCCGGTCGTACTGCTTCTGCGCACTCTGTTCCTGGGCGTTCAGCTGGTCCAGCCGCGACACCAGCTCATCGCCGCCGCTGGTGTAGGTGTCCAGTGCCAGACTGTACAGGCTGGGGATGGCCTCGTTCAGCGCACCGATCTGCTGCTGGTAGGCCTGTTGTGCCGCACTGGCCGCATAGCTGGAGCCGTAACCGCCGGTCAGGGCTGCCGCCTGTGCAGCGGCATCGGCACTGGCGTTGTGGGCGTTCTGGGTATACTGCTGGGCGTACTGCCGGTACAGCGGGTCCTGCGTATAGCTGTAGGCAAAATTCTCCCGTGCCAGCAGACGGTCCAGCACCTCATTGATGCGGTCCTGGTAGCTGCTCTGGTACGCCTCCGGACGCTTGTCCTGCCACTCCTTCAGCGCGTTTGCGGCGTCGGTCACGCTCTGGCCGGGGCGGTAACCGGCCCCTGCCATGGCCTCTTCCACCTGCTGTCGGTTTTCCAGGCCGCTGGTGTCATAGCCGCTCTGCGCCTCCGGCGCTGCCAGCTCTTCCTCTTTCTTTTTGGTCGCCATGCTCTTCTCCTTTCTTTTACAACGAATTCAACCGGGTGCGCAGCTCCTCCGACAGGTTTTCCACGTCCAGATTGGTCAGTACATACTGCAGCTGTTCCTGCATCTGGTACAGGTAGCTGCGCAGCGCTCTTGCGTCCTCCGGGTCCATGTTTTCGCTCAACTTCGGCAGGCCCAGCCGGTTCAGACCGTTCACACTTGCCATGTTGCTTCCTCCTGTTCTTCCACAAGGCCGCCTTTGGCCGCGGCCAGATTCTTCGCCAGACTGCGCAGGGTGATCTGCCCTTTGCCCCGCAGGCGCAGCCGCAGGGTGCTGTGCCGCCGGGGCACCAGCGGCAGGTCATAGCTGCGGCGGGCCTCCCGGGCGGTCAGGCTTGCCACTGTCTCCCATGGGCCGCCGTCGTAGCTCAGCGCTACCTCCACCGTGCTGGCACAGGCCGCGTCCAGCCGCAGCGTCAGCCGCGACAGATACCGCTGTTCTGCCCCGTCCTGCCCGATGTCACCGGTCACCAGCTCAAACGACACCTGCTGTTCCACACCTTCGGTGCTCTGCCAGTCGCTCTCCCGGCTGGGATCCGCCGCCCACAGGGCCTGCCCGTCCCACAGATACAGCTGGCCGCCGGTGCTGGCCATGTCGCAGGAGCATACATCCTCTTCGTGCCAGAGCCCGCGTTCGGTGTCATACACCAGCAGCCGGGTCTGCCCCTGGGTCCCGGCCGTGCGGGAGATGTGCAGATAATACCGGCCGTCCAGCGCACCGCCCACAGCGCTCTGCACGTTGGCCAGCCGGCTGGCGTCCAACACCGCCGACACCTTGGTGGGGATGCTGCCGTCCCATGCCATGACCCCATCCGGCGAGAGATAATACAGCGTCTCGTTCAGTACGCACAGGCTGCGGGCCGCATTCTTGGCCACGCCCCGGCAGCGCAGGGAGGTGAGCTGAAAATCCGAGGGCTTTGTGCCGCACAGCTTGTGCAGGGTGTTCTCCTTGAAGAACAACGCATAGCCCATGCAGGTAGCCGCGCCGGTAAAGGCTCCGTCGCTGCCCACCGTCACCGCATAGCTGTCCGCCGCAATGCCCCGATAGGAAAACCAGTTGGTGGGGTCGCCCAGCTTGCAGGCGTAGATCACATTTTCCCGGCTGCTGCAGCCCCACACCCGGTTGTCACATTCGGTCACGAAGTCCAGGTCCGGCACCCGGCGTTCCAGCTGCACAGTCTGTTCCGCCGCGATGCTGCGGGTCTGGCTGCCGTCCAGGCTGGTCCACTGGGCCGCATCGGTCCCCTGCACCAGTGTGCCGTAAAAATAGTCACCCGCCGGGTCGGCACGCACGCACAGGCTGTTCTCCGTGACGGCATACACCACGCAGTCCCCGTCCAGTGCTTCCCACTGTCCGGCCTGCTTTGCCGCCGTGCCCTGCACGGTCACCGTGTCCCACTGGCAGAATTTTTCCTGTGCACCGGCCGCCGTGATGCGGCAATAGTCCAGCGGCAGCGCCGTCCAGTTGCCGGACGCCGCGCTGTACACTTCCAATGTTCCATCGTACCGCCAGGGGTGCTCTTCGTCCTCCACCTTCAGGAAGATCTGCCCGTCCGCCGGGCTTTCCGGCTCTTCCCGGCCCACGCCTGTGGGCGTGTAGGTCCTGCCCTCCGCATCGCAGGGAGCAAACTCCACGCTCTGGCCCTCCGCTTTCCAGCAGGCTCCCAGCGCCGAAACGCTGCCGCCTGCCGTATCAAAGGCGACCTTGTCCGGAAAGATCAAAATTTTCGTGCCAAGACCCACCAGCGCCTTTTTGCTGTCGGCCACCGCATCGGTGCAGGTCACGGTCTCCCCGCCGTCGTCCGGAGTGTACACCAGGTCTTTCCCGCAGACGGTCAGCAGCCCGTTCAGGTGGTACATCCCATTCAGGCCGGTGAGGGTCCGCAGCTTCCGGCGGGGCTTGCGGGTGCTCAGCGCCGGGAAATCCCGGGATGAAAAATTGATCCCCGCACTGTACTCTGCCTCGGAGCAGCCGTAGCCCTCGTTCAGGCCCCCGAAGGCCCGCAGCAGGGTGCGGCTGTTCTGGACTCTGGTCCGGTTCGCCAGAACCATCTTATCCCTCCTTTCACCACTGCCAGCGGGTGCAGGCCCGCGGCGGATAGGTCCGGCGCAGCCAGGCCGCAAGCTCTGCCAGAATGCCATTGTACTGTGCCTGCTCCCCGGCGTAACGGTCGGTCTCGCCCAGTGCGGCATCGGTCATGGCGCACAGGTAATGCGGGTACAGGGCATCAAAGGGGGCCGGGGCCAGCAGCACATCCTCGTCCTGCAGGCCATCGTCCCAGGCCCGGTCCGCTCCCACGGTGTCAAAAGCATCCGTATCACTGGCCTTGAAAAAGCGTTCCCGCAACATGCCGTCTGCTTCCCGCAGCCACTCCTGCCGGGTGTGCACGGACACACGGCTGCCGGGCCGCAGTTCCTCGGCGCGTTCCAGCGCCTGTCCTACTGTCATCGTTCCACGCTCCTTTTCAAAAAAGCCCGGCGGGGCATCTCCCTGCCGGGCTCCGGTCCTGTTGCTTACTGTGCCGCGTTCTCCGCTGCCGCAATGCGGGCAGCGGTGCGCTCGTCCTGCATCTGGCTGTGTTCCAGCACCTCCGCCACTTCGGGCGGCACCTCCACTTCCACACCGCGGCGGATCTTGTAGTTCACGCCGTTCACGCTGACGAACAGGTCGCCCTTATAGCGGCTGTTGTCCTTGAACAGCCGGATGCGCACGTTCTTTTCTGTCATCCTGCACACCTCCTCAGTTTGCGGCGGCGTTGGCCGAGTAGCTGGACACGCTCTCGATGCGCACCATGTACTGCTCCACCAGACGTTCGGCAGCACGCATGCCCTTCCAGCCCACCGAAGCGCGCTGGTTCAGCGGGTCGTCGCCGTAGCCCAGCTGCTTGACGATGTGCTCCAGGCCGCCGCCCTCCAGCTCGGTCACACCGTAGGCATGGGCACCCAGCACCAGGGTACCGAACACCGCCAAGCCGGTGGGGCAGGTCTCATCCTTCCAGATCTTGGCCTCGCTGGTCTCGATGAAGCGGATGTTGCCCAGCTTACCGATCTCGCCGCGGAACATGGTGTCCGGGTCGGCGTACTTATGCACCTCAATGAACTCCTTGCAGGTCTTGAGGTCGTAGGCCGCATAGGGGTGGATGATGGCAATATAGCTGTCGCCGATGGGGTCGGCGTTCATGGCACCCAGCTGGGCCGCTGCCTGGAAGAACAGCTTGGGGGTCAGGGTACAGCTCTTGTCCAGCGTCTTGCGGCTGGTCACGGCGGTCTCGGTGCCGTCGGCGGCCTGCTTGGGTGCATAGATCACATTGGTGCCGCCGGCCAGCACATCGCGGGTGATGCTGTCCATGGTGCGGCCCGCCTGGCTGGCCAGCACACGGGTGGCCTGCACCACGTTGTTGTCAATGGCGGTCATCTGCAGCACGTCGGTCAGCGGGGTCCAGCCGCCGTACTGGTGCAGGTCGCTGGTGATGGTGGTCACGTTCAGGGCCTGACCGTTGGGGGTCACGCCCTCGGTCAGGGGCGTGGTGGCCTTGGGCAGGCTGTCGTACTTGCGGAACTCGATGGTCTTGCCGCCGTTCTGGGGCACCGGGTAGTAATCCGCGAACTGGTCATGCACCAGACGCGGCTCTGCCTGGTCGATGAGACGCTTCTCATAGAAGGTCTTCATCTCCTTGGACATGGTGGCCGTGGTGTTCTGCAGGTTGTCGGCAAACAGCTGGATGTTGAAGTTCATCATACGTTTTTCCTTTCTCTTGTCGGGTTTACAGTTCGATCTGAGCACCGTGCAGCACACGGCGCTCCAAGGCTTCGCGCTGGGCGCGGGTCATGCTGGCCACATCCGGGTGCACCGTGGCCGCACCACCGGGGCGGATGCCGTTTTCTGCGGGGCGGGCGGCCCGCTGCTGGATGCGCTGCACCACGCCCTGCTCCACGGCCTGTGCCGCACGGTGCAGGCTCTCGTCGTAGTGGGCTAGACGGTAGGCGTCCTGCATCCGCATGCCGGGCAGCTGCATCAGGCGGCGCATCTCCGGGTTCTTCAGCTCCTCCTGCAGGCGGAACTCCGGCTGGCTGCGGCGCAGGTCGGCTTCCTCAGCCGCCCAGCGGGCATGCAGCTCCCGCACCGCGTTTCGGGCCTGCAGCGGCAGGGGCGGCACCGCCGGGCGGGGCAGCTCCGGCTGGGGCGTCTCCGGTTCGGTCGGCTCCGGATCCGGTTTTGCTTCCGGCACCGGCTGCGCAGTTTTCTCCCCCGGTTCCATCGTCCCGGAGGCAACGGCCTGCCGGGCCTGTGCCGGGCTCAGGGCCGGGGCCGCAGGCGCTGCCTCTTCTGCAAACATCTGCAGGTCCATCATGCTCTGTTCGCCCCGGCGGCTCACATCCGCAAAGCGGACGTTGTCCGGGTAGCGCTCGGCCAGCAGGGTGAACCCCGCCTTGGCCAGCTCAAAGGCACCCTGCACCCATGCGGCACAGGGTGCGTCGACCTGCACGGCCAGACGCGGCCCGTCCGGTTCCTCCCAGGCGTCGGCATGGGCATTTTCTTCCCCGGCCAGCAGGTACACCAGTGCCTGCATCAGGGTGCTTGCCCCGGCGCACACGATGTCCTGCCCGGCAGGGGCAAAGCCTGCATGTCCGGCAGCCTCCAGTCGGCAGCTCAGGCCCTCGGGGCCATCCAGCTCGCTGTAACATACTTTCATCATTCTTGTTTCACCTCCTTACAGTTTCACGTTCATGGCGCGGGCCGCAGCGGCCACCGGCAGACTGCCGGGCAGCACCGCACCACCGGTGCCGGTCTGCGGCGGGACCGCCTGCTGCAGCTGCACCAGCTTCTGGGCCAGTGTGCCGTTCTGCCGCACCCGCTGGCGCACCTTCTCGATGCCCTCAAAGTCCATCATTTCCAGCGCCGCCAAGGCCGCGTCGGCATTGGCGGGGTCGAAAAAGCCCAGCTGATAGCACTCTTTTGCCGTCTCGTTCTGGCTCAGGCGGCTGAAGGTGCTCTTCTTGGCCGCGCTGACCACGATGTCAAAAATGGGCTCCCGGCTGCCCAGCTCCACGCCGCCCACCTCGCGCACCGGCTGCGGGCGCAGGGCTGCCGCCGAGAAGGGCAAAAACTGGTTCTCACCGCTGGGCCCCACGATGCGGAAGATGCGCTGTTCATCATAGAACTGCCGCATCAGCTCGATCATCAGGTAGCACTGGCGGGAGAAGGCCCGGTAGGCGCTCTTGAGCATATCACGGCTCAGTTTGCTTCCGGCTTCCTGCAGGGCCGCAATGGCACTGGCTGCCGTCACACCGCCGGTGGTGCCGCCTTGGGTCATGTCGCGGTTGCCGCTGATCTCCTTCAGCTCCTCGATGCGGCTCTGACGGTAGCTCAGACTGCTGCCCTGCAGACCGGCCGTCTGCAGCGGGCGGAAGCTGTCGTCGTTCAGACGGCCCACCACATGCACGATGTCCCGGCTCAGGTCGGCCAGCTCCTCCTCGTTGACCCCGGCGGTATCGCTGAGCACATAGCGCTGCCGGGCCGACAGCAGCACGTTCTCGTCCATGGCATGGTTCATCTGGTCGATGGCGGTCTGGCAATCCTTCATCACGTCGATGTAGCCAAAACCCGCCGGGCTGTCCTCTTCCATGAACAGCGGATCGAATACGAAGGGGTACTGCCCGTGGTCGTACAGGCCCCGCTGTGCCAGTGCCGGGTCGTTCTGGCTGGCGTACAGCACCACCCCGTTGCAGAACTTGCAGTAGTGCAGCACCATGCGGCCGCTTTCGTCCGGGCGCTTATAGTACCAGTCCACCACCACACTGCGGGAAGCGGTGTCCGCGCCGTCCTCGTGGATGTAGCGGGGCACATCCAGCACCCCGGCGGTGTGGCCTGCCAGCTGTGGGTAGCGGGCCGTGAGCTGTGCGGTGTCCTCCAGGCTCAGGCTGAAAAAATCCGGTGAGTCCTGGATGTCCGCTACGCCCGGCTCCCAGTAGAGCATCAGCAAGTTCATGGCCCGCACCGCAATATCCCCCACGCCGCCCCGGGCTGCCGGGTCCCAGAACACACCGGTGACCCCGGTGCCCTGCTTGAGCTTGCGCCACCAGCAGTCGCTGTACACCTGCTCGTAATCTGCCTGTTCCAGCACCACCGGCAGCACGCTGGAAAGTGCCCGTGCGGTTGCCTCATCGTCCGCTGCACGGGGCAGCACATTGGGTTCCGGGTAGTTGTCCATGGCATCGGCGTGCTTGTTGGCGATGCTGTTGAACAGCCATCCACTGCTGGGCTGCGCCTTGCCGGGCATCATGGGGTTCTGGTAGTTCTTCCAGTGTCCCATGCGGAACCACAGTTCGTTGTCCACCAGGCGCCTGTCCAGTGCCGCCTTGCCGGCCTTGTAACGCTGCAGGGTCTGTGTGGCCGCAGCCACCTCCGCCGCACCCACCGGCATCGCTTTGTTCTGATAATCGTCCATCGTTCTTCTCCTTCAGATCCTGTAAAATCTTGCCTGCCGGTGCAGGTCCAGCGGGTCATCCGGCGGCGGCAGGGCCGTGCGCCGGGCCGGCGGGCTGATGGGGTTCTCCATCAGCACATACCGGCACTCATCATAAATGTGGTCCTCCTGCCGGGTGTCGATATCCTCCACGTTGCTCTCGTCGTACACGAGGTTCGGCAGCGTGCGGATGAAGTGTTTGCAGGTATTGAACACCTGCAGCATCGGGCGGCCGTCGGCGTCAAAGTTGAGCCGGTAGTGGAACTGCATCTTTCCCGCAAGGCGGGTGTGGTCGCCGGGCTTCCAGTGCAGGAAGTTGGGGCTCCGCTCCATCATGGCCGCGATGCTCTCGCCCCGGCTCTCATCAAAGATGGCCGGGTCGGCAACGCCATGGATCACCCGCCCCCGCAGCACGGGGTCGTTCTGCTCCGCCTCCCGGATGCGCTGGGCCTGTTCCACCGGGTCAATGCGCAGGCCCTCGTTGGGGCGGCCGGTGCAGCCGTACAGCTCCTTGATGCGGTAAAGCCGCCCCTCTTCATCGGCCGCATACCACCCCACCGAGAACGGCTTGGAAAACCCGAAATCGAACCCCCGGTAGATCTGCCAGTGCTTGGGAATGGCAAAGGGGGCGATCACATGGGTCCAGCGCTGATCCTGATAGTGGGCCGGGTCGTTGCGCCACTCGG
>ERZ824598.2759-NODE-2759-length-17247-cov-9.780188_pt1 | contig 17247 bp, 22 predicted proteins | sample MGYA00519934_ERZ824598 | MGnify/ENA primary metagenome ERZ824598 (study PRJEB31778, sample SAMEA3449177) | human gut metagenome | biome: human gut; feature: human-associated habitat; material: faeces | place: United Kingdom | collected 2010/2012 ...
CAGGCAGAGCGTCGATCATCGCCTGCACGGCGGCCACGGCCTGCTTTGCGGCAGAGTCCTCCTGCTGTTCTTCCTGCTCCGCAGACTGGCTCTCCTGCTTCGCTTCCACAGACTGACCCTCCTGCTCAGGGGCCGCAGGCTGGTTTTCCTGCTTCGCTTCCCCGTTTGCCGGGTCTGTCGATTCCTCCACGGCCGGGGGCGTCTGCGCCGTCCCCTCCGGCTCCGCCGCCAGCGCCGCCGTGGGCAGCAGCGTCAGGCACAAGGCCAGCGCCATGAGACAACTCAAGATACGCTTCTTCATAGATCTCCTCCTGTTCGTTTCCGTCTCCGTCCGAATCAGTCTCCCACGGACAGAGATCTTCCCGTAGGGAGTCCTCCCTACGGGTCCGGGGGCGCCCCCGGACAGTTTTTCAGTTTCAGACGCTCAGTGTAGCATCTTTTCCGCGCCTTGCGGGGCCGTCTGCATGAAACGTCCTTTTTTCGACACGAAATGTCACCGGAGCGGCTCCGGCCAACATTTCTTCTGTATCCGGCCTCTTTTTTCGCGATAAGATCATACACCGTACACCGGTGTACGATGCAAGAACTTTTTTGAACTTCGGAAGAAATTTTACGAAACCCGGCGAAAAGCAGTTCTTTCTTAGTAAAATCGCCCATGCCGCCCCGTCATCTTCTTCTGGAGGAACGCAACCGAACACAAAGCCCTCCCCTTCTCCGCAAATCAAACCGCGCCCGGTGCGTTCTGAACCGCACCGGGCGCTTGCTCTGGTTTATAAAATAGTCAATGCTAAACATCTGCAGAGTACATTCCCAATAGAGAGCATATCACCCTCCGGAACATCCCACTTGAGGGATCTCCTCTCCCACGCTCTTTTGATACGATCAATGCTGATCGGCCAGACGGCGGTAACCGCTGTAACGCTCCTGTGCATCCTGAGTGGCCTTATCATAGAGCTCCTGTGCCTTTTTGGGGAAGGAGAGCTTCAAAGAGGCGTAACGGTTCTGTCCCATGAGGAATTGCTGGAAGTCACCGGTGGGTTCCTTGGAATCCAGCGTGAAGGGATTCTTCCCCTCCTGCTTCAGACGGGGATCATAGCGGTAGAGGTGCCAGTAACCGCATTCCACAGCCTTCTTTTCTTCCAACTGGCTCAGGCCCATGCCGCACTTCATGCCATGCTCAATGCAGGGGCAATATGCGATGACCAGGGAGGGGCCGGGATAGGCTTCTGCTTCACGGATGGCCTTCAGAGTCTGAGCGGGATCGGCACCCATGGCCACCTGTGCCACATACACATAGCCATAGCTCATGGCCATCATGCCCAGATCCTTCTTCTTGGTGTTCTTGCCGCCGGCAGCAAACTTGGCGATGGCGCCGGCCGCCGTGGACTTGGATGCCTGACCGCCGGTGTTGGAGTACACTTCGGTATCCAGCACGAGAACATTGATATCCTTGCCGGAGGCCAAAACGTGATCCAGGCCGCCATAGCCGATATCATAGGCCCAGCCGTCACCGCCGAAGGCCCAGACGGACTTCTTGGTCAGGAATTCCTTGTTGTTGCGAATAAATACGGCATTGTCACTGCTGTCATTTTCGATAGCGGCCAGCAGGGCATCGCTGACTGCCCGGGACTGTGCGGCATTATTACCGTTTTCCAGATAAGCTTCGCAGGCTTCCTGAGCGATGCCATCTGCTGCCAAAGCGGACACAGCGGCAATCAACTGCTTCTGGATGGCATCCTGACCCAGCAGATAACCGTAGGCGTATTCGGCATTGTCCTCAAACAGACTCATAGCCCATGCGGGACCGTGGCCCTTCTTATCTGTGCAGTAGGGGGAGGAAGGCGTAGAGCCGCCGTAAGCGGAGGAACAGCCGGAGGCATTGGTGATGTACATACGGTCACCAAACAGTTGGCTCACCAGCTTGATATAAGGGGTCTCGCCGCAGCCGGCGCAGGCACCGGAGAATTCAAAGTAGGGCTTGGCAAACTGGGAAGATTTCACATTCTTATCACTGACAGCATCCTTCTTGATAGTGACTTCTTCCACGGCATAGGTCCAGTTCTCCGCTTCTTTGACCTGGCTTTCCAAGCTCTGCATGGTGATGGCAGTATCCTTGGCCAGACAGACATTCACGCAGCTGCCGCAGCCGGTGCAGTCATAGGGAGAGACCTGAAGCCGGTAGGTGTACTTGCCGTTCATGCCCTTAGCGGCAACAGTCTCAAATTCGGCGGGCTTGGCAGATTCCTCAGCCTCGTCCAGCAAAATGGGACGGATAGCGGCATGGGGGCAGACCAGTGCGCACTGGTTGCACTGCAGGCACTTGGAGGAGTCCCATGCGGGGACTTCCACGGCTGCGCCGCGCTTTTCAAACTTGGAGGTGCCTGCGGGCCAGGTGCCGTCAGCCAGACCGTACTTCACCATGGTGGATACAGGCAGGCTGTTGCCCTCCTGACGGTTCATGACATCCACAACATCCCGAATGAAGGCGGGCTTCTCCTGCTGGACAGGGGTGTCCTCAGCGGTGAGCCAGCTTTCAGGGATATCAACAGATACCAGTTCGTTGATGCCGTGATCGATCGAGGCGTTGTTCATGTCAACAACGGCCTGCCCCTTCTTCTTGTAGTAAGTCTTATAGATGGCGTCTTTCATCTCAGCCACGGCCTGATCGATAGGGATCACACCGGTGAGGGTGAAGAAGGCGGCCTGCAAAATGGTATTGGTGCGGCTGCCCAGCCCCAGCTTAACGTCCCTTATCCTTGTCTGCGGGATAGTTGAAGCGGCCGCCGCAGCGCATAATCATGGTCTTAATCTCAGGGGTGTTCTCACTGACGATGCGAGTGAACTGATTCACCAGCAGCTCAGGGTCACCGGCAGTGTTTGCCCAGTTGTCATAGTGATCGGGGATCAGCAGCTTGGCTTTCAGAGTCTGGCCAACACGGGCGCAGTCATACGGCGTCATCTTATCGGTGGCGCCGGGAGCGTTGCAGCCCATATCGAAAATCGCCACATCGATGTCATACTTCTGCGCAATTGCCACATAGCCGTCATGATACCAGGTATCGCCCATAAAGAGGATGTTGCCGGCGCTGGTCTTGAACAGATAGCAGCAGGCAGCTTCCTCGAAGGGCAGCAGCACATCGCCTTCACCGGTCTTAATGGCGGTCTGATCGTAGCAGATCAGGAAATCTACCTCAGCGCCCTTCACCTTGACAGATTCGCCGACCTTGGCAACCACGATGCGGTCATCGGGGACACCGAAGCCCTGCAACTTCTTTACAGCCACGGGAGGCGCATAAAACGGAGCGTCAGTAGTGGCCGTCATAGCCTTCACAGCATACAGGTCACAGTGATCCTGGTGGGCATGGGTGCAGAAAATACCATCAATATGGTTGAACTTCCAAGGATCAATTACCTGAGGATTCAGGCGGATCCAGTTGATGCTGTCAGCGCCGGCCTGCTTGCACACACCGCAGTAGTACAGTTCTGTATACATAGAGGGACCGCAGTACTGGTCAATCATAAAGACGCCGCCCTCATCGGTCTTCAAAACCCAGGAGGGGCCGCCGCACCACCAAAGGCTGACCTGCCCCTTGGGCACTTCGTAGTTCTCAATCTCCTGATTTAAGAAACTGCCCCACTCAGGAAAGGTGTCCTCCAGCCACTGAGTCCGATCCATTGGGTGATTCTGGTTTAAGTAGGCACCGGAAGGGAAGCCGCGTCCATCAGTCTTAGGCACTTGATTCGTCATTGTCTTATCCTCCTTGTATGGTAGTGTAATAATTTAGGATCACACATCATATATGTTGTCCTACATCCTACAGAAATCATAGCAAAGCTATACACGTTTGTCAATTGTGCGAACTTGCACAAAATAGGCTTTAAAATTTGGCTGATCAAACATTTTTTTGCGTTATAGTTCAGATTTCGCTAAAAATACGCAAAAGTGGCAAGTATATGCTTCATAAAATTCAAAAGCCATTCAAACGGCAAGTTTGCTCTTCTTGACTCTTCATTGTCTGATGTCATATTTTTTAGTGAGAAAGCATTGACTTCTATCCAAAAATTAAATAGAATAAAGAAAAGTTACTTTTTCTAATCTTTTCATAAAGATCATCAGCTCCTAAAAGTTTCAGACAAATAGACAGCACCCTCTTAAATCGAAGCTAATGCTGTAAACTTACAAATTATTTAATCTAAAGGAGACTTTTTTTAAATGTCACTTTCTAATGATAAAAGTACATCCGCACTGCAGCAGTTAACTTTTTTGGATGATCTGGCAGCCAGTGAGCGCCGCAATATTTCCGATGTGATTTTTCGGCGAATCCGAGATGCTATCATCAGCGGTGAACTTCCTCCGGGCTATGTATTCCCGAATGAAAACGAACTCTGCAAAAAGTTAAATATCGGCCGAAGTAGTCTCCGGGAAGCCTATTCGCCCCTGGAAACCTTGAAACTAATCACCCGCAGCAAATCCGGGACATATGTAAATGACTTGGATATTTACCAAAATGCGATGAACTTTGAGGCAATTGCGAAGCAGACCGATGTAAAAAACCTTGCTGAGTATCGCCAGATATTTGAAATAGGTGCCATCCAATTGGCTGCAAAATGTGCAACAGAAAAGAATGTCACATGCCTAAGGAAGATTCTAAAAAAAATGGAGGAAGTCCCTGATGATTCTGTTGCTCTTTCGCAGTATGACTTTGAATTTCACGCCTATTTGATGAAGATGACTCATAACGAGCTTCTTATCGTCATGTTCAATTCTATACGGAAAGCATATAAGAGCCTCACTGAAAGCATATTTGCTATGGGATGCCTTCCAACGACGATAAACGAGCATTTGGCCATCGTGGATGCTATTGCTGACCATGATCCGGTGCTTGCCGCTCATATGATGCAACTCCATCTGTCAAATGTTGAGAGCTTTCGCAGTCGTCAGCCAACCGTAATAAGAGAAGCTTCTGAAAAATGAACCGAATAAGACATATCCATTGGATTGGCCCTACTCACTAAAAATGGGCAGTATAGCAAGAAACCTTCTATTGCAGCACAAAGCTGCAATAGAAGGTTTTTCTATGTGCCATCCGTAAAGCGGCACAGCCCCTACCCTACCGTCGCGCAAATCTCCCCCGGCGGCGCTTCGCCTTCCACCGTCGGCCCAAGCCAAACAGCGGATACTGCATATCCGCTGTTTGGGGGCCATCCTCGAAACAGGCTCGCTTCATCCGCCCCCGGCGGCGCTTCGCCTGTTTCCCCTCGTTTTTTTACCCCCAGACCTCCATCATCACGCCGCCGGTGACCGCCTCCCAGCGCTGCGCCGTCATGTCCGCCGTGGGCAGCACCGTCACCGACAGGTGGGCCGGTTTCAGCCGCTCCAACGCCCGTTTCAGGGCCGGAATATCCGCCGGAACGCGGCCCTCGCCCACCGCCAACGCCGTGACGCTCCAATGGGCGAAGTCCTCCTCCACCTCTCCCCTGTCGCCGCCGCCCAGCGTGACGCACAGCTCCTTCAAAAAGGCGGGGGTCAGGGTGCGCCCACCCAGCATGGCGGCCCGGACGGCGGCCCGGCGATCCTCCAACGAGGCCCCTTCCCGAACAGGCAGGCCGTAGTCCCGCTCCCACAGGGTCAGCCCTCCGGTGGCGGTCTCCACGCACACCTGACCGTTTTTCTCCGCCACGGCCTCCGCCATGGCGTTCTCCCCCTGTTCCAGCGCCGTCAAGGTCTCCCGGACAGGGGAAAGCTCCGTCAAAAACTCCGGCAGTCTCACGCCCTCACCTCCGTCAGCGTCAGCGTGCCCACCACAGGCACCGCGCCCTCCGTCAGCGTCAGGCTGTCGCCGCTGCCGTTCATGGTGAAGCCGGACACATCCGCCACGCCCGGGCAGTCCAGCAGCAGCCGCAGAGCCTTGCCGTGGCTGACCACCCGCGTCCGCAGGGCGTTGTCCCGGAAAAAGGCGGTCAAGCCCTGAGAAAAGGCGGTTTTCACGCCCTCCAAGCTGCCGCCGTCCATCAGCGTCACGGAGGTGGCCACGTTCACCGCCGTCTCAGCGGCGGCAATGACCCTCGCGTCCGCGCCCACGGGCCGCTCCCGGTCCACGACGGCCTGGGCCTCCCGGATGGCGGCCTCGCTGGGGGCTTTCCCCTCCCGGCCCACCGCCACGATGTCCACGGTGCCGTTTCCTCTTGCCAGCGGCAGCACCTTCACCCGGAGGATGTCCGCCGCCTGTCCGCACCACGCGGCGTAGTGGTCGGCGTTGCCGGAGGCGGGCGTTGCGGCCAGTGCCGCCAGCGTCCGGGCGCGCAGTTCTTCGTCCGTCTCCCCCTCTTTGCGGACGCACCCCCGGTCGGCGCACACGGCGGTGAGCCACTCCCCCACAGCGGAGGACACAAAGGCCCGCCGTTCCAGTCCGTCGATCTCCATGCTCCAAAGCTGCGCCATTCCATCGGCGCAGGCACGGAGCACGTCTCCGGCAAAGGTGCCCTCGGCGGCGCTGCCGGGGCCGGTGTAGGCGGCTGTCAGCAGCCGCAGCATTTCTTCCTTGGTCATCTGATCGAAACCTCCGTTTTCTGGGTAAACTCCTCATAGACGGTGTGCACGGTGAACCGGGCCTCCACCCGGCTCCCCTTCTTTGAGAAGGAGAACCCGTCCACCTCCCGGATGTAGGGACACGCCAGCAGCGCGTCCCGCACATACTGCCGCACCTGACTTTCCAGGATCCCCTGATCCACGCAGCCGCCCAGCAGCAGCGTCAGCTCGTTGCCGTAGTCCGCCGACCATGCGGTATAGCGGAACCGCTGGCTTTCCGGCCGCAGCGCCCGTGTCACCCAAATTTTCAGCGCCTCATCGCCGCTGACCAGATACGGCTCTCCCCGGCGCAGGGCGAAGCACCGGTTCTCCCAGTCCACGGCCCACTCCCGGAACAGCGGCAGCGTTTCCTCCGGTGCGGTGTCGGGGGCTGTGCCCCAATCGGGAAAGATCATGCGCCCCCACCTCCCACAAAGCCGAGGATCCAAAAGCCCTCCTCGCAGGACAGCAGCGCCAGTTCCTTACCGATGTCCTCCTCACGGAACACCGTCCCTTGGAGATAAAACAGCCCCTCGGCCAGCGCCGTCCCCCGGACGGTAACGGTCAGCGGCGAAACCGCCGTCAGCGTGCCGAACAGCCCCGCCGGGGCGTCCTTCCGCTCCGGCGTCAGCAGCTCCAGCAGTTCACTGTAAACGTTCATGCCTCAACTCCCTCCAAACTCAGCGACGTGGTAAACACGCCCTTTTCCCAGCGGTGCTCGTGGGCGGTGATGTCATAGACCCCCTCCAACCCCCATTGGGGCCGGTGGACCTCCACCCGCCCGCCGCACCGAAGGGACAGATCCCCCAGCACCGTCACCCTTGCGGACAGGCTGCGCCGCCGCAGCGCGGTCTTGGCTTGTGCCTGCGGATCGCCGCTCTTTCCCATCACCCGCTGGAACCGCCCGCAGGCGGTGATGTCCCCGGTATTTTGGGCGGCGGCGAGAACGCGCCCGTTCCGGCCCGTCACCACGGCCCGGTTCACCATATTTCCCATGGACGCCCGCCCGGAAACCTCCAGCACCCGCTCCGGCGGCAGGGGAACGGCCCCGCCGCCCCCCTTCGTCACGGTCAGCGCCCCGTCCCGGACGGCGATCTCCCGCCCCTCCCCCACGGCTCTGCGCAGGATGGAGAACGCGGACTCCCCCGGCCCGGTGACGATGGTGCGGTAAAGGCCGTCGTCCTCCACGGCCCCCAGCGGAACGCCCAGTTCCCCGGCGATCTTCCCGGCGATCCGCCGTCCCGTCCCGGCGTACACGCCGTACAGCTCGTTCCGGGCCAGATACACCCCCCGGTCATAGGCCGTCAGGGTCACGGTCTCCGGCGTTCGGTCAAGTTCATGGACGCTGCCGAGGAAGATCTCCTTCCCGCCGTCATCCAGCAGCCGCACCACGTCCCCCACCGCCACGGACAGCTTCAAAAAGTAGGTGTCCGCCGGGGCGATGAGCACCGTGGCGGTGAGACACGCCGCCGCCTCGTTCCGGGTCTTGCCCAGCCGTACCGATTCCAGAGCGGGCATGACCATCTGTTGTCCGATCAGCAGTTTCACAGCGTCAGCACCTTTCCGATTTGCAGTTTCCGGGGGTTCGTCACGCCGTTTTTGGCGGCGATACGCCCCCACTTCGTCCCGTCGCCGTAAAAGCGGCAGGCAATGTCCCAAAGGGTGTCCCCCTTTTTGACGGTGTAGGTCTGGGGCGTGACCCGCTCATCCGTCCGCTTTCGGACAGGGGCGGAGCCGCTCCCGCCGCTCCCCCCGGCCAGAGCCGCCAGCGCCGACTTGAATTTATACTCCCGCAGTGTCACAGTCAGCCCCACGTCCCTGTCCCCCTCCGCCAGCGTCTCGGACACGTCCTCGATGAGGAACGCGTCGTTGATGTCGCTGCCGGAGATGATGAGCCGCACGGGGTCTCCGGAATCCTGCCAGCTTTTCAGCATGGCGAGGACGCTTTCCGGCTCCTTTCCGTCAAAAAAAGGCGAGTAGGCGCTGGGAAGGAACGTGGTCAGCCTGACCTCCCGCAGACCCCGGCCGCCCCAGATATTCACAGTCCCGCCCATGGCAAGGCTCCGCACCCGGTTCTCATTGGGCCGGGTGACGGTGAGCCGGGCGGGATTGACTGTAAAGTAGATGCGCTCTTCACCGTTGTTGTGCCAAAGCAAAACGGTTCTGGTGTTCATAGAAACCCCCCTATCTCACAGCGGCGGCACGGCGCAGGCCCTCCAGCAGTCCCTCGGCGAACCGCTCCACCGATTCCGACTTGCTTTCGTGCACCACTTCTCCAACTTCCGACTCGCTTTCGTGCAAGCCCTCTCGCCTTATCGCCGTCAATTCCGACTTCGTTTCGTGCACCGTTTCCCGGACTTCCGACTTGCTTTCGTGCAAGCCCTCTCGTCTCTCTGCCGCAGATTCCGACTTCATTTCGTGCACCGCTTCCTCGACTTCCGACCTGCTTTCGTGCAAGCCTCGCCGTCTCGCCGCCGCAGATTCCGACTTCATTTCGTGCACCGGTTCCTCGACTTCCGACCTGTTTTCGTGCAAGCCCCGCCGTCTCGCCGCCGTCAAATCCGACTTCATTTCGTGCAGCGCTTCTCCGGCTTCCGACTCAGATTCGTGCAGATTCGACCCTTGCCCGGACACTTTCTTAGTGTTCCCGGGCAGTTCCAAAGGTGCTGAAAATCGGTCATTTTCCTCGGACAACGCAAGATTTTGTGGTACAAAATCGGAAACACCACCCAAGATAGGGTCTGTCCGGTCTGAACCGTCCCCGCCGAAAAACTCATGTGAGACTTGTCCATCTTCTGCCGTATCGTCCGGTTTCCGCACGTCACCAAGTCGGATTTCCGCCTTTTGAACCGCCTTTTCCCGCACGTCCTCATGTCGGACTTTTCCCGTAAGATCCCCGTTTTCCTGCACGTCACCAAGTCGGAATTCCCGTGCTGACGGCGCTTTTGCCGCAAAATGAGGCGCATCGTTCCGCACGTCACTAAGTCGGACTTCGGCCTTTTGACCCGTGTTTTCCTGCACGCCGTCAAGTCGGATTTCCTTCTCGGACGGCGCTTCGACCGCCAAATGCGCCCCGCTGTTCTGCACGTCACCAAGTCGGACTTCCGCGCTTTTTGTCGATGCGCCGTCTCCGTCCGCCGTCACGCCGCTGAGCGCCAGGACCGTCCGTGCGGCGGCCGCCGCCTCCTCGTCGGACACATAGGCCGTCACCTCGGCAGGGGTGAACAGCCGCCCCTCCCGGCGCAAAGTCTCCCCGGCAGTCTGCAAGTCCCGGCAGGCGGCGTAGAACAGCGCCCGCCCGCCGTCCCGCATCCCGAGGGCGGCGCACTCTCTGGGCGGCAGGCCCTCCACCGTCACCGTCCCCAGCAGACCGCACGCCACCTCAGCGGTGCGGCCCCTGCGGGAGACACGCTCCCGCAGGACGTCCGCCAGCGCCATCAGTCAGCGGCCCGGATGCTGTCCAGGCACACCAGATCGGAGGGCCGGAAGGTAAAGGGCAGCTTCTGCTGGTTTACCTCGCCCATCTTGTAGTTCATGAAGGGCAGCTCGGTAAACGCCACGTTGTCGATGCTGTACCGCTCCTCGCCGCCGTCGGCGGCATCCGGGTCTTTCAGAGCGGTGGTGATGGTGCAGCGCTTGTCAAGGCCGCGCTTGGCCTGTTCCAGCACCTCGTAGAACCGGGTGTAGACCTGCTTGAGGGTCATGGTGCCCTCGCCGGCGTAGCCGGTGATCTTGGAATCCACGTCCATGCCGAACTGGACTTTCTCCCGCTGGACCTTGACGGTCAGCGTCAGCTGGGACAGCTCGGCGATGCGCGCGCCGTCCACCCAGACCTCGGCAAAGGAGCCGGAGAGGGTGCGGTTTGCCTGTAAATTACTCATACGTTCCTCCTATTTCACGTTCGTCCGATGGTTACATGGAGATGACCAGCGCCAGATCCTCCATGGCGTCGCAGAAGGTCAGCTTGGCCTCCAGAAACACCTGACTGCCGGTGTTGGCCTTCAGAATGTCGGTGTCCTTCATCTCGGAGGTGTCGGTCCCTCTGGATTCCAGATAGCTTCTCTGCCCGGACAGAGACACAAAGCACCGGTTGTCGGCGGTCTTGTCCAGCACATCTCCCTCCAGCCCCTTGAGGTAGGCGTTGATGGCCGTCACCAGAAGCAGCTTGTTGTCGTAATCGTTGAGCACCTTGCCCACATAGCCGCTCTCGAAGGCCTTGGCGATGTCCCCGCGGATCAGGTCGATGCCCTCCACGATCTTGATCTTCTGGAAAGGCGCGGCCTTGTCCGGGGTCAGCGTGGTCAGGGAGTTCACCGCGCGGCCCAGACGGTAGCCCTCCCGGCCGGGGACGATGATGAGCTTGCCTGCGTCCACGTCCGCGTCCGGCTCGGCCAGCGCGTCGCAGCCCACCACCTCCGGCAGGTTGACGTAGGTGGCGGAGCGGGTCAGGGGCAGCGCCGCCAGCAGCGCCGCCACACGGACGGCGTAATCCTTTGCCTCCACAGCGCCGTCCTCCAGCGTCAGGCCGGACACGCACAGGTTCACGATGCCCTCGCAGTCGGGGGCCGTGGCGTTGGCGACCACGGCCTTCACGCCCCGCCCCCCGTTTCGGAGGGTCTTGATGAAGGACATCACCCGCGCGTCCTCCAGACCGGGGGCGGCCAGCCAGTCAAAGCGCAGACGTTCCAGCGCCTGATAGGTTTTCTCGGCGTCCTCGCCCACACGCAGCACCCAAACCTTGGTGGGCGCGGCTAAAAATACCAGCTTCAGCAGACGGTAGTTCTCGGGGGAGAACTTGTCCTCCGGCACCTCCGCCAGACTTTTGTACGCGGCCTCTGCCGCGCCGCCCGCGGTGGCGTCCTTCACCGCCACCGCCAGCACGCCCCGGGCGGAACGGGTGATGGCGGACACAGCCGCCGTCTGAAAGCTGATAAAAATTTCAGGAAGACCCATAAATACCTCCAAATTTTAAAGATTTCCTTGTCAAATGTCCAAATTGAGAGTCGCCATGCGTCCCGGCGGCTCCATGGCGGGCTTCTCCGGCTGGGCCAGCGGTACGCACAGCTCCACCGTGAACGTCAGCGTCTCGCCCTCGGTTTTCACCTCCAAGGGATGCAGCGTCCGCTCCCCCATGGGAACGCCCCGGAGCAGAACCGGCGTCAGGGAGGAAAGCAGGGCGGTGTTTCCGTCCCGCTCCCGGTCGGATGCGGCGGAGACCGTCACCCGGTAGGTGTGCTCCACCTGCCGTCCGCCGTCCACCAATACCGTCCCGTCCTCCCGGACGGACACCGCCAGCAGGGGGTATTCCCCCCGCGCCCTCGTCCGGTCCGCCACGGTGCGGACGCCCGTGCGCTCCTGCAAATACGCCGCCACGCTGTCCTGAATGGCCTTCACGCCTGCCCCTCCTTTCCTGTCTCACGTGAGACTTGTCCGTCGTCGGAGCAAGCTGCATATCCCTCGCTTCCGGCTGCCGCCGAAAGCTCACTCATTTCGCTGCTCCTCCTCTCCCCAGCGGAACCGCTTTGCTGGGTTCCGCCGGGGGCCCCCACGTGACTGATTTCCACCACTGTTACGCAATGGCTGTCATACCGAAAGCTGTCGGAGGTGCGCCCCATCCAGACGCTTCCCCCCTCGTCCGTCACCTCCACCCGGTCGCCCAGCCGAAAGGCCAGTTCCGGACGGGTGTACAGGGTCAGCCGGTACAGTGCCTCCGGCCAAGCGGCGGAAAGGGACGGCGGCGTGGGGGCGCTGGTGTGCTCTGAGCGGCTCAGGGCGCAGGGCGCGGCCTCGCAGAACCGTTCCTCCCCCTCTGCCAGCGGACGGAACGCCGTAACACGGTGGGCATATGTCCGGGCGAGAATGTCCGCCAAGGCTTTGTCCGTCACGGTTCACCCCTCCTTCAGCCGCCCCAGCCTGCGCCATGGGGCCAGCCCCGCCAGCGCGGCGGACTGCCCGTCGGATACGGCGTAGGTCACGGCGGTGTCGCCACGGGTAACGCTCTTCACGGCGGCCTCCCGGCCCTCCATGTCGAGGATCAGCGCCGCCACGGCCTGCTCCATGGCCTCCGGGATGTCCTCCCGTCCGCACCACGCGCAGGCCCGCTCCATAGCCATCTCCGTCAGCGCGTCCCCGTTCTCACCGAGACTGCGGCCCGCCAGACGCTCCGCCTTCTCCCGAATGGCGGCCGCCTTGTCCGCGCCGCTCATCAGGGAGCCACCACAGCGCCGATGGATGCCAGACGCTTGCCGGGCACGAACAGATCGTAGAGATAGCGGGCCTGAATGGAAGTGCCGTCAAACAGCTGGTTTTCCTGAGGGCCGAACTGCTTGATGGCGTCCAGCTTGCTCACGGCCAGCGGCGTCTCGCAATGGGTAATGAGACAGGCGATGTCCTTGGCGTTCACCCCCGCCACGATGCCGCCCTGATCGCTGTCGCCGCTCTGGACGGTGATGACGGTTTTCATGCGGCTCTGGGGCACGAATACGCAGGGCAGATCGTCCAGCATCATCACGTTCTCATAGGTCACGCCGTTGATGGACACGGCGTTGCCGAAAGAAATGTCGTGATAGGTGCCGTTGGCGGCCTCCAAAAAGGCGGTCTTGTGCTTGTGGCTGATGAGGGCCACATAGCCGTCCATCTCCTCCGCGTCATCACGGACGGTCTGCAAAAGGCCGCTGACGGTGGCGATGGCGTTGGTCTTGGTCAGAGCGGCGGAGACGATGTGGCTGGCCTTGTGGGCCGCGTCGCCGTTGGCCAGCTCGTACAGGCGGTGGATACGGTAGGTGTCCTGCTCCTTCACCAGGGCGTTGCGGGCGAACTCACGGATGACGTTCTCGGCGGTGACCAGAAAACCGGTGTCGTTGGGGTCGGTGCGGTCCAGAGAGAACTTCACGCCGCGGTCCATGGACAGGGTGTAGCTTTTCCAGCTGTTGGTCACGGTGCCCTGAGGGTAAGCGGAGCCGTCGGCCTTGCCCGCGTCATAGTTGCCGAGACCCGTGGTGGAGAGGGTGGAGATCTCAATGTCCCGCCCCCCCGTGAAGCGGACTTTCCCCGCCTCGGGGATCATCCACGCGGTAGCGGAGGCCGCCGCAAACTCCTCGTCGATGAACTGCTGGTATGCCTTTGCGTAATCAAATGCCATAATTATACCTCCGGTATTCAAATTCTGGGGCTTTCAGACCCTATAACCCCACAATAGCGCAAAAAAACCGCCCCGCCTCGGGAACTGTTTCCCAAAAGCGCGACGCCCCCTCCGTCTCCATATCCCTCACGATCTCCCCGCCAATCCCTCCGTCCATCCCCTCGTGACCCTCCCATCCGCTCCCCCAGACACGCTCCCTCTACCCTCACGCCCCCGCCAAACACCCACCCGCAAAAAAAGAACCTCCTCCCGTCCCCGGAAGAAGGTTCCTCTCTATACATAATCGACTTTAATAGCAATAACTCCTAATAATTTCCTCTGTGCCGCCCCTCACATCAGCCCTGCCACACCGCAGGTCACAGCCGTGGTGATGCACCCGGCGACAACAACGCCCACGGCGATGGCCGGCAGAGCGACCCGCATGCGAATATCCAGCACATCCGCCACCAGTGCCCCGGTCCACGCACCGGTCCCCGGCAGGGGGATGGCCACCAGCAGCACCAGTCCCAGCGTCCGGTACTTCCGCACCTTCCGCCCCTTCAAATGCGCCCGCCGTTCCAGACGATCCACCTTCGGCCCCAGCCACGCGCTTTTCCGCATCAGGGCGAACACCCGCCGCAGCAGCAGCAAAATGCAGGGCACCGGCAACAGATTTCCCGCCATCGCCGTGACGGCTGCCACGGCGGGCGGCAGTCCGGCGGCCACCCCCAGCGGAATGGCCCCCCGCAGTTCCACCACCGGTACCATGGCCATCAAAAAGGTCATGGCCAGCTTTCCCAATACGCTCTCGCCAAAAATCATGTATGTCCCATCCCGCGCCGATTTTCGGCGCGCTTTTTTTATTTTATGCCCCTTCCTCATGAACCCGGCCATGCCGCCCCCAAAAAAGCCCACGGCACCGCCGGAGCGACGACCCCACCGGCCCGCGCCCCGCTCCGCTCGGAAAGTCTTGTTTCTTAGGTTAACATAAATCCATCCGCTTCGCAACTACAATCTGTCTGCTCCAACGCGCCGCCGCCATTCTGAACCGCCCCTCTTTGCGCCGCAAACCCCTGTACCCCTTGCAATGACAGGGTTTCCGCCCATCCGCCCCCACGTCCCGCCCTCCGCTGAAAAAATCTTTTCTCCGTCTGATGCACGCCCCCGTGCAACAAACCGCCCTCAGCCGCCATGGTCAGAACGGCTTTTCCAAGGAACTCCTTCACAAGCGCCCATCCCCCTCCGGTGATACCGTGCTCCTGAGCCTGTCGACAAGGTGGCAACTTCTCCGCAACGGAAAGGAAGGGTGTGCGCGGGAAACCCAAGAGGGGTGTCCTGCGCCATTAAAATCCTAAGTTTTCAGAACTTCATAAAAGTTCTGAAAACTTGTTAGCGGGGCGAAAAGGCTTTTTCGACACGCTCCTATCTTTATGAAAGGAGCCATGTTCTCTTGTTGACCACGGAAACATTTCGGAAAGCGGCCCGGGATCCGGCGGAGTTCGGCAGCTACTACCTCTCGCACTACTTCACCCGCCGCTCGCCCCCCTTTCACCGCCAGCTGTCCGCCCTGTGGCGCAGGCGGGTGATGAAAAACCGGGATCCGGTCTCGGACTGCGCCGCCATGCTGACGGAAAAGGGCACCCGCAGCGCCATCGCTGCCCCCCGGGGCCACGCCAAAAGCACCGTCATGAGCCTGCAAAACGTCCTCCACGCCGCCCTGTTCGGCTACAAGCGCTACATCCTGCTGGTCTCGGACACCGAAGCACAGGCGGTCAGCTTTCTGGACGCCATCAAAAACGAGCTGGAGACCAACGAGCGCATCTTAGCGGACTTCGGCGAGCAGCCGGGCAAAACCTGGAAGACCGGCTCCATCCTCCTGTCCAACGGCTGCCGGATCGACGCCGTAGGCAGCGGCCAGAAGCTGCGGGGACGGCGCAACTACGAGCGCCGCCCGGATCTCATCCTCTGCGATGACATTGAAAATGACGAGGGCGTCCGCACGGCGGAGCAGCGGCAGAAAACCGCCGACTGGTTCTGGAAGGCGGTCTGCAAGTCCGGTGACAGCTACACGGACATCCTTGTCATCGGCACCATCCTGCACCACGATTCCCTTCTGGCGGGCCTGCTGGAAAACCCCGGCTTCCAGAGCCGGAAATACCGGGCCGTTCTGTCCGACGCCACCTCCCCCTTATGGACGGACTGGGAGCGCCTTGTCTCGGACCTCACCGACCCCGACCGGGAAAAAACCGCCCATGCCTTCTATTTCAAGCACCGCAAGGAAATGCTGGCAGGCGCAAAAGTCCTCTGGCCGGAAAAGCTCAGCTACTACGATCTGAGGCTCATGCGGCTGACGGAGGGAGACGCGGCCTTCAACTCCGAAATGCAGAACCAGCCCATCGACCCAGCCGCCTGTCTGTTCTCCGCCCAGTGGTTCCGGTACTACAACCCCGCCGAAGTGGACTTCCGCACCGCCGACTTCCGGTTTTTCGGCTACTGCGACCCCTCTCTGGGCCGCACCGCCTCCAGCGACTATTCCGCCATCGTCACCCTGGCGGTGGACCGGAACACGGGTCTTTCCTATGTCTGGGACGCGGACATCCAGCGCCGCCACCCGGACAAGATCATCGCCGTACATTCTGGAAAAGGAGCGCCTGCTCCGCCGGGAGACCGGTCGGGGCTACGCCCACTTCGGCGCGGAGACCAACCAGTTCCAGTGGTTTTTAAAGGAGCAGCTTGCCCGGGAATCCGCCCGTCAGGGCCTGTATCTGCCCATTCAGGGCGTCCGCTCCACGGAGGATAAGACCATGCGGGTGGAGACCTTGCAGCCGGACGTGAAAAACGGCTACATCCTCTTTCGCCGGGATCAGACACTGCTTTTGCAGCAGCTTTCCCAGTTTCCCCTGGGCGCTCACGATGACGGCCCGGACGCGCTGGAAGGCGCCCGCACACTGGCCCGCAAGCAATCCCGGACGGCGAACCTGTCCGGCCTGCACCTATAAAAAACTCACATGAAACTTGTCCGGCCTGTCCGCAAACAGGGAAGCGCCCCAAGCTGTGCAACCGGCAAAAAACTCACGTGAGATTTGTCCAATTTTTTACGAACGAAAGGAGACCATCTATGACCATTCCTTACTTAAACACCGCCCGTCCCGTTCCCATGAGCGACATTCCCGAAGAATACCGGGACATTGCCGAGGCCATCGGCCTTGAGGCCTTCACCCAGCTGACGCTGCTGTGCGGTGGACAGAGCCTGTACATCCCCAAACGGGAATCCTTAGAGCGCAACGCCCGTGACCGGGACATCCGGGCCCGGTTCAACGGCTGCAACTACCGGGCGCTGGCGGTTCAGTTCCGTCTCAGCGAGCGGCAGATCCGCAAGATCATCAACGGCACCCGTACTTAAACTCAGCGTATCGAAAAAGTCTTTTCGCCCCGCATGGAGCGGGAATACACCGTCGGCCCATGCCAAACAGCGGACACTGCGTATTCGCTGTTTGGGGGCCATCCTCGAAACAGGCTCGTTTTATCCGCCACCGGCGGCACTTCGCCTGTTTCCCCT
>ERZ824598.2769-NODE-2769-length-17206-cov-11.129264_pt1 | contig 17206 bp, 8 predicted proteins | sample MGYA00519934_ERZ824598 | MGnify/ENA primary metagenome ERZ824598 (study PRJEB31778, sample SAMEA3449177) | human gut metagenome | biome: human gut; feature: human-associated habitat; material: faeces | place: United Kingdom | collected 2010/2012 ...
CGGTTGCAAAGATATAAATAATCTGTTCGACTACAAAATATTAGAGAAAAAAAGATTGATTTAACGGTTCAAACGGGAATTATATTACAAACACACCCTTTCAACACTTCAAGATAAGGGGTAAAACATATAATCTTATGAGACAGAAGCTTATACTTTATGAAATGAATTATCACGTTCCATACTGCATGAGATGCACATGTCAAGCACAACGAGATGTGCATCTCGGACAACATGAGATGTACATCTCAAGCATACAATCTCTATTGTTTCAGGAAAAGAAGTAAGGAGATACAAACGGAAAGAAGATACTGTTGAAAGACAACGCGGAAAAATAAAAGGCCGATAGCTTGTTTCATGCTATCGGCCCTTTTACTATGGTTCTAAAGGTCTAAAAGACCTTGTCGTATCACTTATTCGGAGTCTCCCACTTCTTGGTATCCGTACAAACCACGTTCACCGTTTGGTCACCCGTCTGGATGCGGAAGTCACCTTTCTCCAGAATCCACTTGCCATCATAGCCTACGAAAGCAAGGTCGGAGCCTTTCAGTTTCAGAGTCACGGTCTTTGTCTCGCCCGGTTTCAGTTCCACTTTCTCGAAAGCGCGAAGACGGCGGGTATCGGGAGTAAGGGAGGCAACGAGGTCACTGCTGAAGAGCAACACGCTCTCCTTGCCGACACGGTCACCGGTATTCTTCACATCTACAGTGAAAGTAAGCACATCATCAGCGGTAAAGTCCGACTTATCCACCTTGAGGTTACTGTATGCAAAAGTAGTATAACTCAATCCATAACCGAACGCCCACTGTACAGATACTTGCGCATCGTAGTTATAAGCACCTTCCATCTGCTTGCCGATGTGTTCGCACGGTTTGTAGTCGTACGTAATCAGAGAGTTGATTTCCTTCGGATAAGTGAAAGGCATCTTTCCGCTGAAGTTGGCGTCACCGGCAATGAGGTTTGCCAACGCATCACCGCCGTAGTTGCCCGGAAGCATAGTATTGACAACAGCCTTAGCCAAAGGCTCGATGTCAGCAATCAGGCGAGGACGACCTTCGTTCAACACCAGAATGATGGGCTTCCCGGTCTTGGCAAGAGCCTTCACCAAATCGAGCTGGTTCTGGGAGAGGAAGAGGTTCGTCAGGTTACCCGGAGTCTCGCAGTAAGAGTTCTCACCGATGCAGGCAACGATGTAGTCGGCACCGGCAGCGGCAGCTACAGCTTTCTCTATCTCCGGAGTGTTTTCTTCCCACCAGTTGCCACCTTGCTTATAAGTGACACCGGCTTCGTAAATGATATTGTCCGCACCGAATTTATTGGTGAAGGCTTCAAGAATCGTATTGTATTGGCTTGCATGCTCGTCGGCCTTGTCGCCCTGCCATGAATAGGACCAGCCACCGTTGAGGCAACGCATGGAATTGGCATTCGGACCGGTAACCAGCAGTTTCTTGCCTTTTGCCAACGGCAATATACCGTCTGTATTCTTCAGGAGTACCAAAGACTCTTCGGCAGCCTGCAATGCAGCAGCGGCATGTTCCGCACTACCGAACAACGGGAAGTCTTTCAAGTCATAATAGGGCTTTTCAAATAGGTTGAGACGGTACTTCAAACGCAGCACACGACGTACAGCATCGTCTATACGGCTCATGGAAACTTCACCTTCTTCCACCAGCTCCTTCAAGAGTGTACAGAACTTCCAGTCGTACGGGTCCATAGACATGTCGATACCGGCATTGATGGCGAGCTTGATGGCTTCCTTCTTGTCCTTGGCAATGTGGTCGCGGCTATAAAGGTTGTTGATGTCCGCCCAGTCGGTCACGATCATACCGTCCCAGTTGAGGTCTTCTTTCAGCCACTTGGTCAGCAGCTCATAGTTGGCATGGAAAGGCAGGCCGTTGTTCATGGCGGAGTTCACCATCACGGAGAGGGCACCTGCCTTCACCATTTCCAGATAAGGAGCAAAATGCTTCTCACGCATATCCTGCTCGGTGATGGAAGACGGCGTACGGTCCTTACCGGAAACGGGGACACCATAACCCATATAATGCTTCATACAAGCGGCAACGTTGTTCCCGCCAATCAGGTTGGGGTTCTCTCCCTGGAAACCGATAACGGCTTCACGTCCCATTTCGGCATTGACGTAGGCGTCTTCACCATAGTTTTCCCACATACGCGGCCAGCGCGGGTCACGCCCGAGGTCGGTCACCGGGGCATACGTCCAGGGAATGCTTCCCGCCTTTGTTTCATAAGCGGAGATGCGTGCACCTTCACGTGTCAGTTCACGGTTGAAGGTAGCTCCCATATTGACGCCTTGCGGGAAGAAAGTACCACCCAGCGTATAGGTAGTTCCGTGTATCTGGTCTACACCGTACACACAAGGAATACCCATCACCTCCATGGATTTCTCCTGAATGCGTTTGATGATTTCCTGCCACTTCTCCACGCTCTGTGCCACACCGTTGGGCACGTTCAAGATGGAGCCTACTTTGTATTTTCCGATGACAGAGTCGAGCATCGCCTCATCCAACTGGAAGCCCTTGGCATTCTCAATGCCTTGGATACGCATATAGAGCTTCATCATCACATCCTGCGAAGGCATCTCCTTGCCCAGCTTGAATTCCTTTTCAAGCTTGTATCTCTTGATGATTTTTTGCAGGTCCTTCACCGTGATGTTCTTCGGGTCGAGGCCGGCAAAGGGATTGGCGCGTTTCTGCAGGAGGTCGATAGTGAGTTCGCACATCTGACCGACTTTCTCGTCAAGCGTCATCTTCTTCAGCAAAGTCTCAATCTGCTGTTCTATTTTCTCGTCTCTTGGAATGGCAGGCGCAACAGTGGTCTGCGCCGTAGCAGTAAGCACTAACCCTGATAGGGCTAAAGATAAGATTAACTTTTTATTCATGGTTGTGATATTGGTTTATAATAGTTGCACTATCTGTTTATACGAGGCACAAAGATAAGAACATCCTGCCATACCAAAGGGTACAACAGGATGTTTTTTAGGGTATGATTTGTTATCTTTTCAGACAATCCTACTCTCATCTCTTCAAGAGGCTCATCGGTTCCTGAAGTTTCAAGATGTTGTTCGTCTTCTGCGTTGCGGCAGCTACTTCAGCCTCCAGCGTAGCCTTGATGTCGCGTGAGGAAGCCCCGACGAGGAACTTGTAGTTTCCGGGAGTTACCACCCATGCCGATGCAGCCTCATCGTAGGAAGCCAGGTCATCAGCATTCACTTTCAGCGTCACCACAACCGCTTCGCCCGGTTTCAGCTCCTTGGTCTTGGCAAAAGCCTTCAGTTCCTTTTCGGGCTTGTTGGCAGCAACATCGGGAGCGGATACATAAAGCTGAACCACTTCCTTGCCTGCTACCTTACCGGTGTTCTTCACTTCTACAGACACGGTATAGACACCGTTGTCTGCCTTGACAGCAGCCTTGTCGTAAGCAAAAGTGGTATAGGAAAGACCGTAACCGAAAGGATAGGAAACCTGCTTGCCAAAGGTGTCGAAGTAACGGTAACCCACGTAAATGTCCTCTTCGTAATTGGTATAGTCCACGTTCTTCACGTCGTTCTTCTTCCCGCCTTTGTTCATGAGGTCGGTGCTCACACGCATGTCTATCGGGAAGTTGTCGGAAGAAGCGGCATCTTCAAACTTCACCGGGAAAGTCATTGTCAGCTTGCCCGAAGGAGAAGCCTTGCCACTCAGCACGTCAGCCACACTGTTTCCTCCCTCCTGGCCTGCCTGCCATGCACAAAGAATGGCATCGGGAGCAGATTTCCAAGAAGCGGTTTCAATCACACCACCGATATTGAGCACTACCACTACCTTCTTTCCGGCAGCGTGGAAAGCATCGGACACAGCTTTCAACATGTTCTGTTCCTCTTTGGTGAGGTTGAAGTCGGCTACCATACGGTCGAGAAACTCACCGGAGGTACGTCCCAGCGTCACCAGTGCCACATCGGCCTTGGCAACCTGCTCGCGGATAACTTGTGCGGACACAGCCATCTCAGCAGGACGCTCGTCGGGCATAAACCACTCTTTCTTATCTTTGGCCAGACGTTCTTTCTCTGCTTTCAGGTAAGCTTCATAGCTATTCTTCAGCGCTTCATCCACCACATAGCCGGCATTCTTCAAGCCGTCCAATAGCGAAACGGTATAAGCGCGGTTCACGTTGCCCGAGCCTGTACCTCCGGCAATGAAGTCATAGGAAGTGCAACCGAAGAGTGCCACGTTCTTCACGTCGGCAGCCAGCGGCAGAGCACCGTTATCGTTCTTCAGCAATACCATGCCTTCCGTTGCCGACTGGCGGGTTACGGCAGCATGCGCCTTCAAATCAGGCTTGTTGGAGTATTTATATCCCTTGAAGTGGGGAGTCTGGAGAATCATCTCCAGAATACGCTTCACATTCTGATTGAGGATGGCTTCGTCCAACGCTCCGTCCTGCACACCCTTCACGATGGCTTCGTACTGCTTGGGCAGACCGGGCTGCAACATGTCGTTGCCTGCCACCATCTGTGCCACGGCATCCTTGCCGCCAAACCAGTCGGTCATCACCATGCCCTTGAAGCCCCATTCGTCGCGCAACATCGTTGTCTGCAACTCCTTGTTTTCCGAAGTGTAGACACCGTTCAGGTAGTTGTATGAGGACATCACGGTCCAAGGAGCGGATTCCTTCACGGCAATCTCGAACCCTTTCAAGTAGATTTCGCGCAAAGCGCGTGGAGATACATGCGCATCCGTAGCCATACGGTTGGTTTCCTGGTTGTTCACAGCAAAGTGCTTGATACTGGTACCCACACCGTTGCTCTGCACACCACGTACGTAGGCGGCGGCAATCTTACCCGACACCAACGGGTCTTCGGAATAATACTCGAAGTTACGTCCGCAAAGCGGGTTACGGTGAATGTTCAGCGCCGGAGCCAACAGCACGTCCGCACCGTATTCCAGCACTTCGTTACCGATGGATTGACCTACACTTTCCACCAGTTCCTGGTCCCAGGTAGAGGCGAGCAAAGTTCCGATAGGGAAATGAGTACAATAGTACGTAGCCGAATCCCCCTCACGCTTGGGGTCGATACGCAGTCCAGCGGGACCATCAGCCAGCACCACAGCGGGAATACCGAGGCGTTCAATCGGGTATGTGGTTCCTGCCGCACCCGGCACCAGCTTTCTCGTTGCACCGATTACGGCACTGTCACCCGAGAAGCCTGCCATACCGGTACCCACTACCAGATGCGCCTTTTCTTCCAAGGTCATGGCGCCAATCACCTCATCCAGAGAGGACTTTCCAAGCTGTGGCACACCCGGTCCGCAAGCTGACAAAACAGCCATTGCTGCTGCCATGGATATGATATTCTTCTTCATAATCTTATTTAAATATCTTCGGTGCGAATTCTGTCAGGTAAATACGCCAGTTCTTCCAGATATGACCTTCTCCGGTTTCATAATATTCATATTTGTAACCCTTCTCGTCCAACATCTTGCGGTAGTCGCTGTTGGCTTGGAACAAGAAGTCTTTATTACCGATAGCAATGTAATAGAGTGCCGGTTTCTTGGCAAACTGGGTTTTCAGTTTGGCTTCAAGGTTGTCATAAATCGGAGACTTCACATCTTTGTTGGGCATGATGGCTGCCGAGAACAGCCCTACATAGTCGAACATATCCGGATATTGCTTGGAGATGTGCATGGAGTGGTAACCGCCCATAGACAATCCGGCAATGGCACGCCCCTTCTTGTTGGCCTGCGTACGGTAAGTCTTATCAATGAACTTCACCACGTCGGGGAAAGCAGTCTCAAAAGAGCCTTCCATCGTCTTGGGCAGATTCATGCTGGGAGCGGCAAAACCCAATGACGATTCACCCGGAGCAGCCTCCAATGCGGCATTGCCGTTGGTCATTACTACAATCATCGGCTTGGCCTTGCCTTGGGCGATGAGGTTATCCAGAATCTGTGCCGTACGTCCCAGTTCGCTCCATGCGTTCTCGTCGCCACCCATGCCGTGCAGCAGGTAGAAGACAGGATAGCGCTTGCCGCTTGTCTCATATCCGGCAGGCGTATAGACAGTCAGACGGCGGTCCATACCCAGCGTAGGGCTGTTGTACCATACCTTAGATACCGTTCCATGAGGAACTTTATTCACTTTGTAAAGGTCGATGCGCTCGTCACCACCGATGATGAATACATTCGTCACGCTTGCCACGTCTCGAATCATATAGACGTTGGCAGGGTCGTTAATCTTCAGTCCGTCTACCAGGAAAGTGTAGCTGTAGAGTTCCGGTTTCAGCGGTTCGGGAGTAGTGAATTCCCACACACCGTCCTTGTTCTCTTTCAAATCTGCCACACCCGGACCATCAAACTCACCAAAAGGAGTCTTGATTTTCTGCGTAGGCAGGAAGTCGCCGGTTACTTGCACCTTTACGGCTTTCGGCGCCTTCAAGCGGAAAGTTACTGTATTGTTGTCGTGTATCTCAGGTGAGACCACGGGAGCGCCTCCCCAGAGAGCTTGTTGCGCGAAAGTCATCGCACACATCAGCAACAGAGCTGACAAAATAGAAATTCTTTTCATGATACGTATGTTATTTTGTTATTAAATTAGTTATACCAAATCCTCTTATTTGAACAACTTCGGCGCGAACTCCGTCAGATAGATTCGCCAGTTCCTCCAGATATGTCCCTCGCCCGTTTCAAGATACTCGTACTTATAACCATTGTCGTCAAGCAACTTGCGAAAATCGGCCACACCTTTATAAACAAAGTCCGTCTTGCCGCATGCGATGAAGTAAAGAGCCGGTTTCTTGGCAAACTGAGTCTTCAGCTTACCTTCGAAGTCGGTATAGACCGGACAAGTCGATTTATCGTTTCCGGTACTTGCACCGGAGAAAAGACCTACATAGTCGAACATGTCCGGGTAATACTTGGAAATATTGCAAGAGTGGAAACTACCCATAGAAAGCCCGGCAATGGCACGGTTCTTCTTATTGGCAAGAGTGCGGAAATTCTTCTCCACGAACTTCACGATTTCGGGGAACGAGAGTTCAAAAGCACCTTCCGCCACCTTCGCTCTTTCGTCGGGACGCATGGAGGGGGCAACAAAACCCTTGGGAGATTCACCTGCAGCAGCATCTTGCCAAGCATTGCCGTTAGTCATCACCACAATCATAGGTTTAGCCTTGCCTTGTGCAATGAGATTATCCAATATCTGCGAAGTACGGCCAAGAGCAATCCAAGCTTCCTCATCACCACCTGCACCATGAAGCAGATAAAATACCGGATAACGCTTGCCGCTGGTTTCATAACCAGCCGGAGTGTAAATCGTCAGACGGCGGTCCATTCCCAGCGAAGGACTATTGTACCACATGCGACTTACCGTTCCATGGGGTACCTTATTCACTTTATACAAATCGGCACGGTCACCACCGATGATAAATACATTGGTCACGGTAGCCACATCCCGAATCATGTAAACATTGCTCGGGTCCATCATTCTCAATCCGTCCACAATAAAGGAGTATCCATAAAGTTCCGGCTTCAATGGTTCGGGAGTAGTAAATTCCCAAACGCCATCCTTCCCCTCTGTCAAATCGGCAATGCCCGGTGCATCATAATCGCCACGAGGAGTCTTAATAGTTTGTGGAGGCAGAAAATCACCGGTAATCTGCACCCTTACAGCCTTAGGAGCTTTCAAGCGAAAAGTAACCGTGTTGTCGTCATGAATATCAGGAGAGACAACTGCCGCACCTCCCCAAAGAGCTTGCTGTGCAAAAAGGGTGACACAGCAGACCAGCAGCATCGCTGCCAAACTTAATAATCTTTTCATAATTTCTTATATTAAATGAATTAGCTTCTTGTTATTTAGCAAAGCAGCGACTTACAAAAGGCAGGCACATATAAAGTGCCGAATGCCAATATTCGCTGGTATGTCCGCCATCCCGCACACGGAACTGGCAAGGGATACCGGCATTACGCATCGCCTGGAAAAACTCTATATTACGGTCCAGCAGAAAGTCATCGTCTCCGCAATCCACAAACCACTGTACAGTACGAAGCTGTGCCTTACGCGCAACATCTGCCTCAGCCACATACCTGATGCAACTATGCTCCTGCACAGAACGCGTCAGTACAGCCATCTTGTTTGTGGGGTCGGGGTCTCTTCCCACCTCCTCACCACTAACGGGGATGTTCATCAAAGCACTCATAGCATAAGCAGCACAATACATATCCGGATAGCGCTGTGCATAGCTTGCCGTTCCACCTCCGCCCATAGAAAGTCCGGCAATGGCACGATGCCGCTTATCACCTTTCACCCGGTAAGTCTTCTCTATATAAGGAAGGAACTCCTTATAGAAGAAATCTTCGTAAGCCCATCCCGGCATGTTGAAGTAGCCGTTCCAGCAAGTGGCCGGATTTCCTCCGGCATTGGGGCTGACGATAATCATCTCGCAAGCCTCGCCCGATGCCACCAACTGGTCCATCACGTCCTTCACACGTTGGTCTGTAAACCAACTGGTATTCACCCCCGACATGCCGTGCAGCAAATAGAGGATAGGATATTTCCTATCCGTTTCATTGCTATAGCTTTGCGGCAGATAGATGGTGTAGGCACGGTGTGCTTTCAATACCTGGCTGTAGATGCTGTCGGTCACTACCTTGCTTTGCGGTCCCCATGCAGGATTTTGTGCATTTGCCATCCACAGCAAGCAGACGGCAAAAAGAGAGAGTATCAATCTTTTCATGGTATCGATTTAAAAATGTACTACAAAATAAGCGTTTTCCACTCTAAAACTAATTGATATATATCAGTTTTTTCACGCATATCCCCCTCATCTCTTCACCATCGGATACACAGCCACAGGCACTTGCGCCCGCATGGCATCATGCACTTTCTGCTTGCGTGCCTTTGTCACCCTCTGTACCGCTGTGCAACGCACATCGGCCGAAGATGCGGCAACCATCCACTGATATTCACCCTTAGCCAACTCCCAAGAGCTGTTTTTCTCATTAAAGGAAGCCATGTCCATCACGTTCCAAGTCAGAATCAGTGTCTGGCTCTCGCCCGGCTGGAGCAAGGCAGTTTTGCCGAAGGCCTTCAACTCCTTGGCAGGCTTGTCAAGTCCCCCATTCGGAGCTTTCACATAGAGTTGTACAGCTTCACGCCCTGCCACCTTGCCGATGTTCTTCACGCTCACTTTCAACTCACAGCGATCGGCATCCATTTTGGCGTTCTCTACCGCATAGTCAAAAGCAGTATAGCTCAAACCATGACCGAACGGATAGGAAACCTCTTTACCGAAAGTGTCGAAATAGCGATAACCCACATAGATTCCCTCTTCATAGTTGGTGAAATCCACATTTTTCTCCGGTTCCTTCGGTTTCTCCTCTTTCTTTTCGGACTTGAAGTTCATGCCGGTACCCATAGCAAACGACGGCATCTTGAACTCGTAATCAAAAGGGAAGTTAGCATCCGACGGCGCATCGCCATATTTCACGGCAAACGTCATGGGTAACTTGCCCGAAGGATTCACCTTTCCGGTCAGGATGTCCGTGATACAATTACCCACCTCTTGTCCCGGCTGGAAGGCACAAACCACTGCATCTGCCAGTCCCTTCCAAGAAGCAGTCTCCACCGGGCTGCAGATGTTGAGAACCACCACCAGTTTCTTGCCTGCAGCATGATAAGCGGCAGACACTTGCTTAATCAGAGCCAATTCGTTCTCCTTCAGGAGGAAATCTTCCACACGGCGGTCACAGCCCTCGCCACTGACACGCCCCAGCGTAAGCACGGCAATGTCGTTGGCCTTCACTTGTGCAGCCAGTTCCTCGGCAGTGGGCAGGAACTCCTCGGCACGGGGCAGCGGAGTAAAGGCGAAAGGCGGTTTTCCGTGAGGAAAAAGCCGTTTCTGCTCGTCCGCCATATGCTTCTTGTAGCGATTCAGCAATTCTTTGTCCACGATGTAACCCGCATTGCGCAAACCTTCTACCATAGAAACCGTGTAATAGCCGATGCCCGTACTGCCAAAGCCCATGCCGGCAGGAACCATGTCATAGGAAGTAGTTCCATAAAGGGCCACTTTTTTGATGCCGGCAGCCATGGGTAGCGCCTGCTTGTTATCCAGCAGCACGATACCTTCCGCACCTATCTCACGGTCTACTTGCGCATGAGCCTCCAAGTCGGTTTTATTGGGATACTCGTAGCCGGCAAAGGTATGGCTCTTGACCACAAACTCCAGCACACGCTTCACGCTGCGGTCGAGGAGTGCCAAATCCAGTGTACCGTTCTCTACGGCTTCCAAAATAGCTTTATACTGGCGGTCTTGCCCCGGTTGCAGCATGTCGTTTCCTGCTACGATGGAGGTCACGGCATCTTTTCCGGCATTCCAGTCGGACATCACCAGTCCCTTGAATCCCCATTCGTCGCGGAGGATGTCTTCTGTCAGTTCACGGTCCTCGCAGGTATATTTGCCGTTCACCTTATTGTAGGCGGTCATCACGCTCCAGGGCTGAGACTCTTTGACAGCAATCTCGAAGCACTTCAAATACAGCTCGCGCAAGGGGCGCTGTGTCAGATGAGAATCGTTGTTATTGCGGTTGGTCTCCTGGTTGTTCACGGCAAAGTGTTTCAGGCAGGTACCTGTCCCCCGGCTCTGGACTCCGTTGATATAGGCAGCAGCCATTTTACCAGCCAACACCGGATCTTCCGAATAATATTCATGGTTACGTCCACAAAGCACATTTCGCATCAGGTTGACACCCGGTGCCAGCAACACATCCAAACCATAATCCTTCACCTCCGTACCCAAAGTACGTCCCACCTTGTGGGCTGCATCCGGATTGAAAGTTGCTGCCACCGTGGTGCTGGAAGGGAATTCCGTAGCATGATAAGTACGGCTGTCGAATTCCCGCTTGGCAGCCATCGCCAACCGGTGCGGTCCGTCGGCAAGATAGGCGGAAGGGATACCCAGTCGGGGAATGTCGTAAGTACGTCCCGCTGTTCCTGGAAACTTGGTATCACTTCCCATCGACATTCCACAACCGATGACGAGGTGTACCTTCTCTTCGAGGGTCATGGCACTGACCACTTCGTCGACATTGTCGGCACGCAGTCTGACTGACTGATTCGAACCGGTCACCTGTGCAGTCAAAGCAGATGCCAGACAGAGTGAAAATAAAGTAATTGACAATCTTCTCATATATATTATATTTAAAAAGCCACAAAAGAAGCCCCCGTACAATTAGCTGATTCCCACGGGGGACTTCTTCTACAAACAATTAATCAGTTAGAAAAATCTAATTTTGTCTATCTGCATCAGATGACGAAGTTAGATTTTGATTCTTTATACGCTTTACCAACCTGCATTTTGTTCCATATTTGGATTCAAACGGATCTCCTTTGCCGGAATAGGCAACAAATAATGTCTTTCCTTGAAACCATAACGCGTTTTATCCTTGTTATACTGAATGTATTCTACCGCTACATTATCCGGCTCATCTTTTCCTGCCTTATTTGACAAGATAGGTGTTCTTTCACCCTGATCCTTAAGCAAAGCCTCCGCATCTTTCCAACGGATAATATCCTGATAACGGGTATATTCAGAACAGAGTTCCAGTCTCTTTTCCAATTTAATGGCATCCAAGGTAGCCGTCTTTGCATCCAATCTTGCACGCTGACGCACCTCATTCAAGCAAGCATCAGCTTCGGATTGATTGCCATCCTTCAGGTTTGCTTCAGCTGCCAGTAACAAGACTTCAGCATAACGCATCCAACGATAGTTATTATATGAACACCAGAACCCAGCAGGAGATTCTACATTCGAGAAGCGACGTTTCCACATGAAATAACCTTCATTAATCAAACTCTGCCCTTTGGCAACCTTGACACCCAATTGAGAAATTTGGTCATAGGTTTTCATTGTCTGATTCAACCGATAACCATCTACACCCTCTTCCTGAACAAATGCATCATACAACTTTTTCTGAGGAACCATAAATCCCCATCCGGTACCATTAAACTGATTGTTAGAGCCAGACATATCCAACTTATCAGTGCGCCAATGATTCATCACCTCAAAGAAACTGAACTCATCCATGGAATTACTTGCATCAAAAATACGGTTACTTTCGAGCATACTTTCACAATTATACTCAGCCTTGTAGGTCAAGATATCCTCATAATTTCCATCATAAAGTTTATACTTACTGCTAGCTCTAACCTCATTCAAGACAACAGCAGCTTCATGGAATTTTTCTTGCCATAAATAAGCTTTACCCAATATAGCTTGTGCCAACTGCTTGGTAACACGCCATGTCGTTTTATCATCTACACTCTTCTTTTCCTCCAAGAGTCCTGAATTGATAGCTTCAGTCAGGTCCCGCTCTATCAACGCCCAAATATCAGCCTTAGGCGAACGAGCCAACTGATATTCGGATTTATCAAGTTCATGGTCTACCAATGGTACATCACCCCACATAGAAACTAAATCAAAATAAGCAAAAGCACGGAAGAACTTGGCTTCAGCACAAGCCTTCTTCTTCAAATCAGTATCAGGCTCAACACGTCCCAGAATCACATTCGCCTTATAAATAAGCTGATAGTAGCTTTCCCATACGCCTCCGATAAAACTTTGGTCTGAGCCAAATGAATATTCATTACAGCCTTCCAGCTCTGCATTGTCATTACGACCACCACCACCTGCCCAAACATCGTCCGAAAGGGCATTCTTCATCATCGTATAGTTATAGTATGTACCCTTGAGTTGTATATAAAGCGCATCAGCCGCTGCTTGAGCTTGTTCGTCAGTTTTATAATAAGTGGAAAAGTCCAATACACCTTTTTGAGGTATATCCAATTTGTCTTCACACGAAGTGCCAGCCAATATAAGGAGCGCTCCGAGCATTAAAGAATATCTTAATTTCATATGTTTTTCATTTTAATAAGTTCATAAAAATCAGAATGTCACACTCAAACCAAGAACAACCTTCTTTGAATTAGGATAACTACCTTTATCCACACCTAATGAATTTCCGACACCGGTAACTTCAGGGTCAAAACCAGGATAGTCTGTAAAAGTAAAGAAGTCCTCAAGTGAGCCATATATACGTAGATTTTCAATTGCTACCTTCTTAATCAGTTGCTTCGGGAAAGAATAACCCAACTGAATTTGCTTAATCTTGAAATAAGAGCCGTCAAATACACAGCCGGAAGAAGTCAGATACTTGGTATAATCTGTAGCGCCTGATGCAGGAGTCTTCCCATTGCGATTGCTTTCTGTCCAGCGGTTTTTTGTAAAATAAGTCAGCTGATTCAAATTGTAATCCACACGGTTCAAGCCACAGAATACATCGTTACCTTGAGAACCCGTACCAAACAAGATAAAATCAAATCCCTTCCAAGCTGCATTCAAGGTAATACCATAAGTATAGTCGGCAATTCCCTTACCAATTTCTGTCTTATCATTATCCGTAATACCTTCAACACCATCAATATCTCTAAAGATTGGCTCACCGGTTTTTGAATCCACACCCATGAAATCATAACCATAAAAATACCACGCAGGCTTACCTACCTCAAAACGGGTAATGGCTCCATAAGTCACATAAGTAGCCCCATCAATACTTGATAAAGACTCATGCATCTTGGTCACTTTATTCTTCAATGTAGCAACGTTGGCACGGACACCATAAGCAAAGTCACCAATACGGTCTTGCCATCCCAGTTCCAATTCAAACCCCTTGTTCGTAATATTACCGGCATTAACTGGCGAGAAACTGTTACCTACTACAGTTGAAGCCTTAATACCCGAAACAATCAGGTCTTTTGTGTTTTTATGGAAATAATCGGCTGTAACAGTCAAACGGCTATTCAAGAAACGGGCATCAATACCTATATTGGTTTGTTCAGAAGTTTCCCATTTAAGTCCGTCATTACCGGTAGCAGACGGAGCATAACCATTGATGTAAGAGAAATTATTATTATCACCTACAGCCAAATGCCCGGTAGCACCAATTGATACATTCCATTTATAACCGCCCAATGATGCAGTAGAACCATTCTGTCCCCAACTGGCACGGAGCTTTAATTGTGACAGCCAGTCTTCAGTTCCTTTCATAAAATTTTCCTCCGAAAGAACCCAACCCAAAGAAACTGCCGGGAAATAGCCCCAACGTTTGTTCTTTGGCAACACAGAGAGGTCAGCAGCATCGGCACGCAGTGAGAACTGAGCCATGTACTTTCCGGCATAGTCATAATTCAAACGTCCGAAGTAAGATAATTTACGAGTATAGGTAGGCTCACCACCACTTACATCCTTTACAGCATCAGATGTAGCATAGGCAAAGTAGAAGAAATTAGGATCATTCTGCAAGAAACCCAAATGCGAAACTCTGTTAATCACATTTCCCCACATATCTGTAGTATCTTCATTATATCCCTTCTTACTTCCGCTAACGCCATAAGAACGGCTCTGACTATAAGAAGTTCCCAACATCAATGTTGCGTTGTGTTTGCCAAAAGAACGGGTGTAGTTCAAAAAGTTCTCCCACTGATAATAGGTTGGGCTATAATCCGAAGCCGAAACCTCCACCCAATCACGTTTAGCCTTGTCAGTATAGTAATAAGATTGCCCCACGCCATAAGAGGAAGTTGAAGCCAAACGATAAGAAAGACGAGAAGTAACGGTAAGCCCCTTGATAGGCATAAAATTCAAATAAGTAGAACCATTGATATTAAAGCCTCTGTTCTTGGTATAAGAGTTGTCACGCATGGCAAAAGGATTGATAGCTTCGGCATTGCCAGTGAAAGCTGATACACCATAAAGGTTGCCGTTTCCATCGCCCAACATATTCTTATGATCCTTATAGATGGTAGCCATATTCAACGGCAAGTCATCAATAGGATAAAGAGGCTTGGTCAGAGGGTCTAATTGTAATACAGAAAGCATCATGCTACCATACTCATTGCCCTCGGCTACGGACTGAGTTTTGTAGTGCTCAATCTGATTATTGGTACCTACCTCCAGCCAAGGTTTGATTTTCCAGCTGGCATTTACCATTCCCGTGAGTCGTTCATAAGTATCGGCATTGCCGACAATCATACCGTCGTTATCAAGGTGGGACAATGACAGATAGAAAGAACCTCTGTCGCTACCACCTTGGAAAGTCACATTATGACGTACCATCGAACTGTTTTCAAAAGCCTCATCGACCCAATCCGTATCGGTTTTTCCATCCCAATAGGTATCAAAAGCACTCTGGGTAAGCTTCTTGTTTTCCAAGAAGAATTCCTTGTACTGCGCAGCATTCATTACTTCGGGTACTTTACCCAAACTCTGTGAAGTATATTGAAAATCGTATGTGATTTTACCGTTTCCTTTTCCTTTCTTCGTAGTAATCAATACTACACCGTTACCGGCAGCAGCGCCATAGATAGCTGCAGAAGCACCATCCTTCAAAACTTCCATAGACTCAATGTCATTAGGGTCGATACCACCAATATCGCTGGCAATACGTCCATCCACTACATACAACGGGTCACAAGAACCGTTAGAGCTTATTCCACGGATACGTACCTGCGGAGAAGCACCCGGTTTGGCCGATGCACTGAGCACCTGCACACCGGCAGTCTTACCCTGCAATGCCTGCTCAGCACGGGTAATGGTACGTGCTTCCATATCTTCTGATTTTACCGAAGATACGGCACCGGTCAGTGAACTTTTCTTCTGCACGCCGTAACCTACCACCACCACTTCATCCAGCGTTTTAGTGTCTTCTTTCAATATCACATTCATTACTCCTGCCACTGCTTTCTTTTCTTGTGTCAGGTAGCCGATGTAGGAATAGACAATCGTCGCTCCTTCTTTTACAGACAAAGAGTAGTTGCCGTCCATATCCGTAATGACACCGTTGGTAGTGCCTTTCTCAAAGATACTCACGCCAATCATCGGCTCGTTCAGGTCATCAGTAACTCTACCGTTCACCTTTACTGTCTGGGCTTGTGCCAGACTGAAAGGAAGACAGATCAATAGGAAGAGTGCCATAGCTGCAAGTCTCTTCCGAGCTGTTTGCTTCAGATTTTGTTTCATTTGATTAAATTAGATTTATGTTAATAATAAAAGGTTTCTTAAGAAAGTGTCAGAACCCACGTGTAGGAAATGCCATCACTACCTCCAGCAGTTCCTTGTCATGGTTATACTTCACTTGGCAATCGTTATTGAAAATCATCGTTGCTCCCTTTTCTGCAGTATAAGGTTCCCACTCGGGTAACCCTTCGGCATTGGGATTGCCCGTACGGGCAAAGTTCAACCACGCGCTGCTCATCTTTTCGCCCAAAGCTTGTGCTTCAGCGCCACCCCCGGTCATGGAAGCGTGGCGCACTACATTGTTGAAGGCAAAGGGAATGTCCATGCAGTGCGTGCTGCGAAACATGCCGTCAAGTACGGGCGATTCCCATGCGAACATGTACATATAGACCGGAGCACCCTGCTGCGCAGCTTTCAGTTTAGCCTGCTCCACAGCACCGGGACGGAACACGAAGTCCACATCCACCAAATCTTTAGGCTGATAGCCGGGGTAGGCTTTCTCGAAAGCGGTAAGGAACTCGTCCGTACGTTCGCCGTATTTCTTTTGCAGGAATTCCACCGCTTTTTCTTTGGTAATGGTACGGAAAGCGGGGACATAAGTACTCATGGTAAATTCGTGCAGAGTAGTGCCAATCATTACCGGAATGCCCTTGCTTTGTGCTGGAGCTTGAGGGTCGAAAGGCTGTACGGGCAGCACATCGCCGTCCACCGTAGGCGCCCAGCCAAAAATGAAGGAAGACACCCCCTCCTTCTCTGCCTCTGCACGCACTTTGGCTATCGCCTTGTCACCGGCGGCAAGCACCTTGTCATACGGCATCTTGCAGAGTTCGTCTATCTGCGAAGCCTTCAGACCAAGTTCTTCCATCACGGCACTGCCAATGCGACGAGAATACTTTTGCTCCATCGTGCGAAGCATAGATCCGCTTTGTACAATGGCTTTATGGAACAAGCCTCTCGCCGATGGCGTGGCAAGTAGCGTAGAGACCTTGCCTCCTCCACCGGATTGACCGAAAATGGTAACATTCCGAGCATCTCCACCGAAGGATTCTATATTCTTATTCACCCATTGCAGTGCCGCCACCAGATCAAGCAGTCCGGCATTGCCCGATTTTGCATATTTATCGCCATAGGCGGAAAGGT
>ERZ824598.2774-NODE-2774-length-17169-cov-7.672783_pt1 | contig 17169 bp, 10 predicted proteins | sample MGYA00519934_ERZ824598 | MGnify/ENA primary metagenome ERZ824598 (study PRJEB31778, sample SAMEA3449177) | human gut metagenome | biome: human gut; feature: human-associated habitat; material: faeces | place: United Kingdom | collected 2010/2012 ...
CCACCGGGCGGACCTGCACGAGGGGGTCCAGCAGTCCCGTGGGACGGATGACCTGCTCCACGATCTGGCCCGAACGGGTGCGCTCATATTCGCCGGGGGTGGCGGAGACATAAATGACCTGGTTCAGCCGCTGGGAGAATTCCTCAAAGTTCAAAGGCCGGTTGTCAAAGGCGCAGGGCAGGCGGAAGCCGTACCGCACCAGCGATTCCTTTCTGGCCCGATCGCCGTTGTACATGGCCCGGACCTGAGGCAGCGTCACATGGCTCTCGTCCACAAACAGCAGGAAATCATCGGGAAAGAAGTCCAGCAGGGTCATAGGGGCGCTGCCTGCCGGACGGTCGGAAATGATCCGGGAATAGTTCTCGATGCCGGAGCAATATCCCAACTCCCGCATCATTTCCATGTCATATTCCGTCCGCTGGCGGATGCGCTGAGCCTCTACCAGCATCTCATTGTCATTGAAATATTTTACCTGGTCCTCCAGTTCCTCCCGGATCTGGCCCAAGGCCCTGTCCATCTTCTCCTTGGTGGTGACATAGTGGCTGGCGGGGTAAATGGCCACATGGTTCAGCACCCGGTTCACCGTGCCGGTGAGGGGGTGAAAGTCGGAGATCCGGTCGATCTCGTCCCCAAAGAACTCCACCCGGATGGCGTGATCCTTGTAGTAGGCGGGGTAGATCTCCACCGTGTCCCCCCGCACCCGGAAGCGGTTCCGCTCAAAGGCCACGTCATTCCGCTCGTAGCGGTTCTCCACCAGACGGCGCAGCAGCTCGTCCCGGTCCCACTCCGCCCCCTGACGCAGAGAGATCACCATCTGGGCGAAGTCATCCGGCTCGCCCAAGCCGTAAATGCAGGACACGGAGGACACCACGATCACGTCCCGCCGCTCCAACAGGGCGCAGGTAGCGGACAGCCGCAGGCGGTCGATCTCATCATTGGTAGATGCGTCCTTGGCAATATAGGTATCCGTATGAGGGATATAGGCCTCCGGCTGGTAGTAATCGTAGTAGGAGACAAAATACTCCACGGCGTTGTTGGGGAAAAACTCCTTGAATTCCGCACAAAGCTGGGCTGCCAGTGTCTTATTGTGGGCCAGCACCAGCGTAGGCCGCTGGACCTTCTCAATGACCTTGGCCATGGTGTAGGTCTTGCCGGAGCCGGTGACGCCTAACAAGACCTGCTCCTTCAAGCCGTTTTCGATGCCCGCCGCCAGCGCGTCGATGGCCTCCGGCTGGTCGCCGGATGGCTGATAAGGGGATACTACTTCAAATTTCGGCATAGCCGTCTCTCCGTCACATTCAAATCTGCCCGCCGGTGTGGCTGTTCCAAAATGCCTCACGGGTCAGGCGCATGGGCGTTACCGTGCCCCGATAAAAGGAAAAGGGCGCGCCGGTGGTCTCCGCGCCGAATTTTTTCAGGATATGCACCGTGGTATCCCGGGCCTCCATGGTGACCTCCCGGATGTCCTGCGCAAAAATGTCCGTCAGGGCCGTTTCCAGCAGCGCGGTCCCAACATGATGCCCCCGCAGGGCCGGGGAGATGACGAAGCGGCCCATGTGCCATGCGTCGTCCTCCCAATACAGGGCCACGCCACCCAGAAGTACCCCATCCTCCTCCACGCACCACCACTGGGGGCGGTTTTCCGGCGGCAGCGGAGTCAACGCCCGGGGGATCTCCTGTTCCGTTTCAAAAATCTGGCCCGCCAGAGCCACCAGCCGCTCCGTGTCGGCCTCCCGTCCACGCCGGATCCGCATGGTTCTCTCCCCCTTTACCATGACAGTCTGCGGTCCTCTCTGTTTCCCGGTTATTCTACCACAGCTTTTCTAAAATTTCAAACATTTGTTCTATCACATCATCCACAGGAAACCGCCCGGTCACAGGTGCTCCCATGGGGTCAGGTAGCCGCTCTGGGCCATGGATACAAAATCGTCATCCGCCACGATGATGTGGTCCGCCAATGCAACACCGATGGTCTGCAAGGCTTGCGCCGCGCGGGTGGTGGCGGCGCAGTCATCGTCCGAGGGCAGCGCAATGCCGCTGGGATGATTATGAGCCAGGATCACCGTACTGGCAGAGGTGAGGATGGCATTCTCCACCACCTTCCGGATGTCCAGCGCGGCGGAGGACGCCCCGCCGTCGTTGAGCCGCTTGCAGGCTAACAGCTTGCCCTTTCGATCCAGGCACAATTCGTAAACGATCTCGTGGGTCTCCCCGGCGTACCGTTCCAGCAAGTAGGCGCCCGCAGTTTCCACATCTGTCATGGGACAGCTCTGAACAGCGTCCGCCAGGCGGGCCTTGCGGCCGATCTGCCCCGCCACCTTCAGCAGCACCGCTGCGCTCTCGCCGATGCCCTCCACTTTTTTCAGATCCTCCGCCGGGGCTGACAGCACGGCGGTCAGGGAGCCGTAGCGATCCATGAGCCGGTGGGCGATGGGGTTGGTGTCCTGCCGGGGGATGGCGTAATACAGCAAAAGCTCCAACGCTTCGTGATCCGCGAAGCCCTCCAGCCCGCTTTTCAGAAAACGCTGCCGCATTTTTTCACGATGTCCCCGATGGATATTTTCCATACGAATCCCTCCCCCGGACCGTTTCTTTTGCCGAAAATCAGAACAAGTAAGTAACGTGGTATTATAGCATATCCTGTGAAAAAAAGGAAGAGCGGACAGCCGTCCGCTCTTCCTTTTTCCAGAGAAGTTCCTTCTGCGCAGACGCTTACAGGTTCTTCTCGTAGGACTCGATCATCTTCTTGACCATCTGGCCGCCCACGGAACCGGCCTCGCGGCTGGTCAGGTCGCCGTTGTAGCCCTGCTTCAGATTGACGCCCATCTCAGCGGCGGCTTCCATCTTAAACTTATCCATAGCGGCGCGGGCCTCGGGAACGTTGATCTTGTTGGTGTTCTTACTGGACATAACAGTTTCTCCTTTTCAATCTCTTACATGTGTGGGTCACTTGGGTATCGCAAGCATAGTTTGACACGAAAAGGATCGGCTATGCGGAAATAAAAACGGTAAAATCTGTGTTTTTCTCAATTTTCGCCAGTATTATGCCCGGCACCGTTATTTAAAAGGATCTGGACCGCATTTTTATCGCAGGCCGGCAAACGGTATCTTCTGGTTCGTTTTGTCATTGCTTTCGTAAAAAATCACGGGGACTGCTTTTTAAGCAGTCCCCGTGTTGGGTTATTCAGCAGTATTTGCCATCGAGGCGATATAGTCCTCGTAGGTGCCAAGGCGGTCGGTCAGCTTGCCGTCCTCCAGCACCATAATGCGGTTGGCGATGGTCTGCACGAACTCGTGGTCATGGCTGGAAAACAGCACCACGCCCTTAAAGTCCATCAGGCCGTTGTTGACGGCGGTGATGGATTCCAGATCCAGATGGTTGGTGGGCTGATCCAGCACCAGCACGTTAGAACCGTAGAGCATCATGCGGGAGAGCATACACCGGACCTTCTCACCGCCGGAGAGGACCTTCACCGGCTTGAACACATCGTCGCCGGAAAACAGCATCCGACCCAGGAAGGCCCGCTTGAAGGACTCGGTGTTGGCCTCCGGGATCTTGGGGGTAAACTGGGCCAGCCAATCCACCAGATTCAAATCGCAGTCGTTGAAGAAAGCGGAGTTATCCAGCGGGAAATAGCTGGTGGTAATGGTGGTGCCCCACTTGTAGGTGCCCTCGTCCGGCTCCATCTCGCCCATGACGATCTTGAACAGGGTGGTCTTGGCGATCTCATCCTCGCCTACAAAGGCGATCTTGTCTCCCTTGTTCACCCGGAAGGACACGTTATCCAGCACCTTGCGGCCGTCCAGCGTCTTGGAGATGCCCTCCACCGCCAGGATCTCCTTGCCGCACTCCCGCTCCATGGTAAAGCCCACGAAGGGATACCGCCGGGAGGAGGCGGGCATTTCCTCTACCGTCAGCTTGTCCAGCAGCTTGCGGCGGGCCGTGGCCTGCTTGCTCTTGGATTTGTTGGCGGAGAAGCGCTGGATGAACAGCTGCAATTCCTTGATCTTTTCCTCGTTTTTCCGGTTCTGGTCCTTCATCATCCGCTGGACCATCTGGCTGGACTCGTACCAGAACTCATAGTTGCCCACATACATCTTGATATGGCCGTAGTCCACGTCCACGATGTTGGTGCAGACGGTGTTCAGGAAGTGACGGTCATGGCTCACCACAAGGATCAGGCTTTCGCAATCCATCAGGAAGTCCTCAAGCCACTCGATGGCCTGAATGTCCAGATGGTTGGTAGGCTCGTCCAGCAGGATGATGTCCGGCTTGCCGAACAGCGCCTGAGCCAGCAGCACCTTCACCTTTTCCTTGGCGGTCAGGCTGGACATTTCGCTGTACAGAATATCGTTGGAGAGGCCAAGGCCCTGAATGAGCCGGGACACGTCGGATTCGGCCTCCCAGCCGCCCATTTCGGCAAATTCGGCCTCCAGCTCGCTGGCCTTCACGCCGTCCTCGTCGGTGAAGTCCTCCTTTTCATAGAGGGCGTCCTTCTCCTTCATCACGTCATAGAGGCGCTGGTTGCCCATCATCACCGTGTCCAGCACGGTGTAGGCGTCATACTGGAAATGGTCCTGCTTCAGAATGGACATCCGCTCTTCCTTGGGGATGATGACCTCGCCCGTGGTGGGCTCCAGATCCCCGGAGAGGATGCGGAGGAAGGTGGACTTGCCGGCGCCGTTGGCGCCGATGATGCCGTAGCAGTTGCCGGGAACGAACTTCAGCTCCACGTCCTTGAACAGGGTCTGGCCGCTGAAGTTCATGCTTACATTGTTGACTGTGATCATGTCGGTATCCTTTCATCACGGAGTCTGCGGTTTTCCCGCAGGCTCCTTTTATTATCCGTCATAGCCGGGCAGCGGTCCAAACGGCAACCAGTTCCCCGCCGCATAAAAAAGCGACGGCCAAACGGTCGTCACAGAACATTGCGCTGCCCAAAACTGGTACTATTATGTTGCTTTTTCTCTCTTTTGTCAAGTATTCTTCTGCATTTGTATAGAAACATACTGACATTTCTTGAGACTGTCAATAAAGCGGTAAATTCTCCGCGACGGTAAGGAAGGGTGTGCGCGGGAAACCCAAGAAGGGTGTCCTGCGCCATTGAAATCCTAAGTTTTCAGAACTTTTATAAAGTTCTAAAAACTTGTTCAGCGGGACGAAAAGGCTTTTTCGACACGCTGATTTCCTTTTTCATGCCGCTCTCCCGGCGTTTTTTCCTTGAAAGCCCCTTGACAATTTGGTTTACACATTGTAGACTGCAAGTAGAAGGTCTACATGCAGTAAACCTCGGAGGTGAACCTATGAGCGATTTGAAAATGGGGCCGGTGGAGACCCGGTTCGCGGAGATCATCTGGGACAGGGAGCCGGTGGGCTCCACGGAGTTGGTCCGACTGGCGGAGGAGGCCCTTGGTTGGAAAAAGTCCACCACCTACACCGTTCTGAAACGGCTGTGTGACCGGGGCATCTTCCAAAACGAGGGCGGCACCGTCACCAGCCGGCTGTCCCGGGCGGACTATGACACCGCCCAGAGCCAGCAATTCGTGGAGGAAAGCTTTTCCGGCTCCCTGCCCGCGTTTATCACGGCGTTTACCCGGCGAAAAAAGCTGACGGAGGACGAAATCGCGGAGCTGCAAAAGCTGATCGATCAGAACAGGAGGTAGCGTATGGGCGAGTTTGTAATGCACCGGCTGTTTCCCATCGTCTGTAATATGAGCCTCACCGCCAGCGTGGTGATTCTGGCGGTACTGGCAGTCCGCCTGCTGCTGCGGCGGGCCCCCAAGGTCTTTTCCTATGCCCTGTGGGCGGTGGTGCTGTTCCGGCTGCTGTGTCCGGTGTCCGTCACCTCCGCCGTGTCCCTGCTGGGTGCGCTGGGTGCTCCGGCACAGGAGCGAAGTGCCGTTACCAGCGTGGTGGAGTATGTCCCGGCGGACATCGTTCGCGATATGGCCCCCACGATGATGCCGCTGCCTCAAGAGCCGTTCCCGGCGGAACCCGGCGAGAACATCGTCAGCACCGCCCCCAGCGTGACCCAGCCTGATGCTGCCCCGGTCTCACCCCTCAGCGGCCCGGTGGCGGTCCTGACCCTGACGTGGCTGACCGGCATGGCCCTGCTGCTCCTTTACAGCGTGGTCTCGCTGCTGCGGCTCCGCCGCCGCCTGGTGGGGGCCGTGCGGTTGGAGGACAACATCTATCTGGCGGACTACATCCCCTCCCCCTTCGTCATGGGCCTGTTCCGGCCCAAGATCTACCTGCCCTCCACCCTGACGGAAACGGAGCGGGGCTACATCCTGCGGCATGAGCAGTATCACCTCCGCCGCCGGGATCATGTGGTGAAGCTCCTGTCATTTCTGGCCCTGTGCGTCCACTGGTTCAACCCGCTGGTGTGGGCGGCGTTCATTTTGGCGGGGAAGGACATGGAAATGAGCTGCGACGAGGCAGTGGTAAGGGAACTGGGCGAGGACATCCGGGCGGACTACTCCGCCTCCCTGCTGAGCCTTGCCACCGGCCGCCGCATCGTGGCGGGGATGCCCCTTGCCTTCGGCGAGGGCGACACCGGCGGACGCATCCGGAACCTGCTGAACTGGAAACGGCCCCAGCCGTGGATCATCGCCGTGTGCGCCGTGGTCTGCGTGGGTCTGATCGCCCTCTGCGCCGCCAATCCCAAGGGGAGCGGCACCCCAACGGAAGATCCCCCGGCGGACCGGACGGAAACCGGCCAGTGGCCCAGCGTGGAAGCCTACGTCCAGCAGGTGATGCTGTCCCAGACGGAGGCGCGGTATTACACGGAAAACGCCGACGGCACTGTCAGCGGCCAGCCCCATACCGCCGCGGTGACGGATCGAAAGCTGGAATATCTGACGAAGGGCGGTGAGCTGGCCGGACTGGCCCTCGACGGCGTGTTGGAGGAATGGGAATATTTCTATCTGGTAAAGCTGGATGTGGACACGGCTTCGGTGGCGCTGGTGGGCGGACAGTATTATGACAACGAGGAATACTTCTCGTTAGATGATCGTCATGTAATAGTGGCCCTGCGGCACGATGACGACAGCTATGACATCCTCTGCGATGACCCCATCAATGACGGCGGCGATTTCTTCGGCTATCACAACACCATGGAGGAGGCCATTTACGACTGGTATGTGACGGATCGAAATTTAGATCTGCCGCTGTATGTGGAGGACTGGCGGAGCCAGATCGACCTGCCGGAGCCGGGCAGTCTGGGGAACTATCCTGTCCACCGCTATGATGTGGACGGCGGCTACCTCTATATTCCCGGCAGCGCATGGATCATGGCGGACGTGACGGCCCATCGCAGTCACGGTCACTGGGAATGGTATTCCGGCTATGATACCGGCTCCATCCTTACGGTAGACCGGTTCACCCAGACCTTGGAGGACGAATATATTACTTCCCGGAAGCAGGGCTTCGAGCCGCTGGACGATACCAAGCAGATCTGGAAACGGCGGCAGGGCGGCATAAACGAGCGGTACTACTTCTACCCCACCGCCGATGGGAACGGCTGCTGGCGGGTCTGGACTTTGTGGACGGATCTGGGCATCAGCGACTATCCCTACATTTTCATTGAGCCTCAGGTGATGTACCTCATGGCGGAGAGCTTCACGCCGACGGAGAGCCTTCCCGCCGCCGGCGCGTCCACCCGGACTACGATGACCTCCACCTACCGGGCGGAGGTGGACGGGCGCGCCGCGGATCTTACGGTCTCCTACACGGTGGAGCAGAAAAACGGCGAGCCGCAGCTCTGTTCTCTGGACAGCGCCCGGGCCAGAAACGTTCACGGCTGGGAGCAGGTGCATCTGGCAGCCACGGTGGAGCAGCATCAGTCGCTGTTCGGTTCGGGCCTATATCAGTACCTCGTTCCAGTATTCTACGAGGCCGACCGGGACAATGGCTGGGAAACCTTTCAGGCCGTGGTGGAGATCTCGCTGACAGGGCAGTACAGCCCCCGGCACACCCTGACGCAAGAGGAGCTGGCCGCCTACAACGCCGTTATGGACCCTGCGATTCGGGATGAGAGCGGTGACATTGTGGACTTTCACATCCAGCCCTTCAGTTACTTCTTTTCCTCTTATTATGAAAATGTCAGGAACCTGAATTTTGAGGAATTTATCCGCTATTTCCCGGACAGCGGCCAGGCGACCGAGGCGGAATTTGAGGCATTGAAAAAGCTGGATAACTGGCCGTTCAAGCAGGTGGAGCGCATGGAGAATATGCCGGTGCCCATCCACCGGCACACGGTTTCCAGCATCAACGAGGTGCTGACCCGCTGGGGCGGCATCACCACGAGCAATCTGGACACCTCCGGCGTCTGCTATCTGGAGGAATATGACGCTTACTATACGTTTACCTCTGATTTCAATATGTTCTATTTTATAGCGGAATCCGGCGAACAGGTCGGAAACTACGTTTATCTGCGTAAATCTGTTGAAAACGGAAATATTGCAGTCCTGACCCTGCGCCTGATGCCGGGAACGGACGAATGGCAAATTGTGTCCCACTGGCGCTCGGGCAGTTGAACCGCATAAAAAGTCAGGCGTTGGAAAACCAACGCCTGACTTCAGCGTGTCGAAAAAGTCTTTTCTCCCCGCTGAGCCAGTTTTCAGAACTTTATAAAAGTTCTGAAAACTAAGGATTTCAATGGCGCAGGACACCCTTCTTGGGTTTCCCGCGCACACCCTTCCTTTCCGTTGCGGAAAATCTCCCGCTTTATCGACAGCCTCCATCAGATCGTCCGACAGGACGGTCTGATCTTTTTTGAAATTTTTTCAATTTTTGGTGCATAGTTTTCTCCATTTTTGTCCCTATCAGAGTGTAAGGACTTTTTCGGGGAAGGAGGAAGGGGCATGTATGACACCACGGAGCGCGTCCGGCGTGTGAAGCAGACGGCCCTGCGGCTGATCCAAAAGCGGGAGCGGACGGCGCTGCGGCGGCTGGGAACGCTGTGTACCGCGCTGGCTCTGGGTCTGACCGGCGCGCTGGCTCATTTCATCGGCGGGGCACCCGGCGCCGCCGTCCAGGGGGCCTACGGCGCGACGCTGCTGGCGGACAGCGCAGGCGGCTATGTGCTGGTGGGTGTGGCGTCCTTTACGGCCGCCGCTGTCCTGACGGTGGTCTGTATGCGCCTGCATGAGCGAGAGAAACGAGAAAAGAACAACAAGACAGACAAGGAGGGAAACGCATCATGAAAAAAACGATCACCCTGTTATTGACGCTGGGCCTGCTGCTGGGTCTGCTGCCCGTGGAGGCCGCGGCCTTTGCGGGGGACATTTACCGGGCGGGCGATGTAAAGCAGGTCAAGATGGCGGACGGCTCCCTGTCCCTGCAAAACGGGTACGTCCATGTGACGCTGCATAAACTGCTTGAGACCTATTCCTATCTTACGGTGGTTCCCGCCGCGAAGCCTGACGAGGATTTTTTGTGGAACAGCCAGACGCCGCGCTGCAATTACACTACCTATAATCAAGGCGTACCGACCACCGAGGGCGTGGTGACGGAACTGAAAAGCATGACCTTTGTTTCAGAAACGCCAAATGGAAAAACGAACGCTATCAAGGCGGAGTATGACCTGCTGTCGTCCCACAGTCATGTCGCCGCACAGGTGACAGTCTACTACGAGATCGTGCAGCTCAAGGAGATCGGGCCTACGGCGAAGGACGACACTTGGGGCGTGCTGACGACCGTCGGCAGCATCCGCGTCGAAGAAAATGATCAAGTTGCTATGGGTGATCCAAGGTTTACGTGGGGCTATAACCTCAATGCCTTTACCTCCATGGGGCATCGGGCCATGCTGGAGGCTTCGGGCGGCCCCGCCATCAAAATCAGCCGCACCACGGTGCCGTATGTGTCAGATGGAACGACTCCCACGATCACCACGGAAAGTTCCACCATCACCGCGCCCGTGGAGAATCTGGATACAAAGACTGTTCCCAAGGGTTATTCCTGGTCGGGCGATAAGGACGGCGTTTACATCACCGAGGTCTATACGGACGGCTACAACTGGGCCAATCCCTTTGTGGGACTGTCGCAATACTATAAAAACGGCACCATCAAGGCCTATCTGCCGAAATGGGTCAGCGTAACGCCGGCCAGCCGCCCCGGCGACACCCGGGTGGAGTGCGGGAATGATGTCGGTTTTTATTTCGATAATGAAAATGGCAACGCAAATTCCCTGCGTTTCCTTTGGGGCTTCCGCAGCCTGACGAAGCTGACGCAGCCCATCCCCAGTGAACCGGACAAGGTCGATCCCGCCATCTACGCCAAGCGGCTGGCCGTTTTCCCCAACGGCGGCGTGACGGTGGAGCATGTGGCGGACGATGCGGCGCTCTCGGCGCTGAAGCGGCAGTACAAGAAGGACCCCGTCGCCCTCATCAACGGCGATTACAAGAGTACAGACGGCACCTCCTTTGAGTTCACCGGCGGGGCGGCGCTGCTCTCGCCCTCCGTCACGGCGACGTGGGGCAGCGGCGGCAGGCTCGTCATCCACAAGAACGGAACCGTGGAGCAAAACGGCGTGAGCCTGAGCGCGCCGACCTTCAAATTCTACCAGCCCAAAACCGGCGCGGAAAATGACCTGAAAATCTCCCTCACAAAGGATGGCTTTACGTTTGAAATCAAGCCCGAGAAGAACGACGCCATCGTCTATGTGGACATCCCCTACGCCACGGTGAAGCTGAGGAACGCCGCCGCCGACGCGGCGGGAAACCTTGTGTTCAGCGGCGAGATCGGCTTTCAGACCATCTTCGACGGCGCGGAATTTTCACTGGAAAAGCTGGGTTACGGCTTGAAGGGGAATGAATTCAAGGTCAACGGCGTCCACGCGAAAGGCAGCTTTGACACCGAAAAAATGCTGTCGCTGGAGCTTGCCAAGGTCAAGGGCGAGGTCAATACCTTCAATGGCAACAAGCGTTACGCCTTTGAACTGGAGCTGAACGTCTTTGACCTCTTTGAGACCAAGGCGGAGCTGGAGCTGACGCGCAGCAAAAAGGACGGCAGCCTGCTGCCCAACACGCTGTATTTCTATGTCAAGGCAAGCCCCGGCATCCCCCTTATTCCGCCCATTCCCGTTGGTCAGCTCAACGGCGGCGGCGCGGGCTTCATGGATCTGGCAAAAACGGTGAACGGCGACTACTTCGCCATTCCGCCCATCAAGCTGCGCGGCACGCTGACGGGCACCTATCTCCACCTCATCGAGGGCACGGGGGATGTGGTGATCGGCCCGAGTGAGATCTCCCTCACGGCAAGTGACGTGGGCATTGTAGGCGCGAAGTTATCCATCATCGATAGCTTTGGCTACGCCCTCAAGCTCAACGGGCAGGAGCGGAAATATGGAAATGAAACCTACACGGGCATCTACTTTGCCGGCTCGGAGGCGCTTGAGCTCAATCTGCCGAGTACAAAGCTTGATGTGATCGTTCTGAAATCCTCCATCGAGCTGGGGGCCTTCGGCGGCGTGAATGAGGACCAGAACAGATTGTATCTCGGCATCGGCGCCAACGGCAAGGTGCAGGGCATCTTGCAGATCCCCAGTAATTTCTTTATCCCCTGCCTCAGAGGGGCAAAGCTGTCGCAAACGGATATTCAGCTGATCATCGGCGGACAGACCACGGCTCGCATTAGCGGCGTCAGCGTCAGCGAGGGCATGAAGGATGCGTTTAATAACATCAATGTCTACCTCGGCGCGATGGCACAGACGACGAACTGGCTCTATGATGTGCGCGCGTGGGTCATTCTTCCGAATATCATCAAAACCGACTTCGAAAAGGGTAAGGGATGGGATCTTGAGGGCAAGCTGATCAAAAAGCTGCCCGAGTGGAAATGGGAGGACCACGGCGTGACGCCGGTGGTGCAGGCGGTGTCGCTTGAGGACGGCGAGGAGGCTCTGATGCTGACGGCTCTGGAGCCCGTTGTGCTCACGAACGGCAGCAGTGAAAACTCTAAGGTGATTGAGGTAAAAGTCACCGATCCGGCGGAAACGCCGTATATCCTGCTGGCGTTTGACGAGAGCGTGAGCGAGGAGGATATCAAACAAGCTCTGATTGTTACGAAAAAAGATGAGACCAACCGCATCGACATCAACTGGGTGGGTGAGGACGGTCAAATCAATTCCACCGCAGAGATCAACGCAGGCACCGACCTTATCACGAACAATGAGGACGGGAAGGAATACCGCGTAGCACTCCTGCGGCTGAAGGATGGCGGGACATATGTGGTCAATACGGGCGCGCTTGATATTCAAAAATCCCAGAAAGCCACCGTTACACCGTTTGAAAAGCTGGAGTTGAGTTTGAGCGGCAATCAGGTGTCCGGCGAGGTCAAATACGCCGAAAAGGGTACAAAGTATGTGCTGCGTACCTATTTTGCCGAGAAAGAGGGCGGCGCGGACTACCTGATCGATGAGCAGATCAATGTGGACCCCAACAGCATTTCCGTCGATATTCCCGACAGAAGTACGCACGCGCCCAGCGGCGAGTACTACGTCACTTCGTTCCTGATGACGGAAAAGACCACCACGGTCGCCGATGAGAACGGAGAGAGCGAAAATGTGGCCGCTCTTATGGCCATCGACAGCTGGCAGTCTAAGGACAAGGTGCACTACACGAACAGCAATCAGCCTGATGCACCCCAAAACGTTACGCTGACCTTTGTCGGCAACGAGGTGATGAGGGCTGCATGGGAAGAGGTGTCTAATGCCGACGGCTACCGTGTGAAGGTCTATCAGCTGGATTCAAAAGGCAAGTGGCAGGACACCGGCTTTGGCTACGATCTTGACAAGGACACCACCTCCATCGACATGGCGCTGACCGTGGGCGGTGAGGAAACGAAAAATTCTAAAAATCTGTCCCCCAACGAGACCTACAAAATTGGCGTGAGCGCCTATAGAGAGGTGCCGTACTTCACGGAGAGTACAGGGGCGGGCTCTACAGAGAGCACGGAGACCGGCTCCATGGAAGGCGAGGAGACAAGCGCCGCGGAGGGTACAGAGGGCAGTACTGCGGGGAGCGGGGGAACCAGCGCCCCAAAGGCGCTTACCGCGAAGTATTACAGCAAAGAAACGCAGTCTGCCGACGATGGAGTGTTCCTGCCAGAGTACAAGGAATTGAAGATCTCTCTTAAAGTGGGCGACAAGGAGTGCGACAAAGATAACGGTGTCTTCCACGCCTATGTGGGTGAAAATCCCGGCACGCTCACCGTGATCTGCGATGATCCGGACGCCGATTTTACTGTCACGCGGATGGACGATACAGACTACCCCGTCCAACTGGGAATTAACAGAGAATGGGGAATTCCCACTTTTGAAGGCAGTCTGATGCTCAAGATCGACGGCAAGAAGGACAAGGACGTGACCAGCGAATTCCTGCTGGTGAGCCGCGACGAAACGCCCCCCGTGCTGACCCTCGCCGATCCGGTGTTCTTCGCTGATCGGGACACTGGCGAGTACACCATCACCGGCACGGCGGATGCTGGCAGCGAGATCCTCTATGGGGAAAATGGGCGCACACAGGCTGCGGGCGACGGCAGCTTTGCCATTCACGATAAATTGGAGGACGAAAGAGAAACCAACGCCTCCCTGTATCTCCGGGCGAAGGACAGCGCGGGCAACCTATCTGCGCAGCAGCTGGCGCTGATCCCCCGTCAGACCCGGTATGTCGTCACTGTGAACGGCAGCAGCTATGACGCGCAGAACTCCGGCGCGGGCAGCTATGCGGCGGGCAGCGTTGTCACCGTCCGCGCAGGCAGCCGCAGCGGCTACACCTTCAACGGCTGGACGTCCGGCAGCAATGTTGTCTTTGATGATCCCAACGCCGAAGAAACGATCTTCACCATGCCGGACGGCAGCGTGACCGTCACGGCAAACTGGTCGAGGGACGGAGGTTCGCCCTCGTCCGGCCGGGATGACTCCGATCCCAGCTATGCCGTCGGAATTCCGGATAAGATGGAAAACGGCAGCGTGAGCGTCAGCCCGAAGAACGCCAGTCAGGGCGACCGCGTGACCGTCACGGCGGAACCGGACGAGGGCTATGAGCTGGACAGCCTCAAGGTGCTTGACAAAAACGGCAAGGAGCTTGCGCTGACCGACAAGGGCGATGGCAGATTCACCTTCATCATGCCCGCCGGAAGGGTGGAGGTCAAGGCTGCATTCACGGAGGAAGTGAAAATCAGCCCCTTCCGGGACGTCCCCACCGATGCGTATTACTACGAAGCTGTGAAATGGGCGCAGAAGAAGGGGATCACCGGCGGCATCGGCGACGGCCTGTTTGGCCCTAATCAGCCCTGCACCCGTGCCCAGATCGTCACCTTCCTGTGGCGGGCGGCAGGTTCTCCTGAGCCGGAGGGGACCGCGGCCGGGATGACCGATGTGGCCGCCGGCAGCTACTATGAGAAGGCGGTGGCGTGGGCCATTGAGAACGGCATCACCACCGGTACGGCAGACGGCAAGTTCAGCCCCAATGCGCCCTGCATCCGCGCCCAGAGCATGACCTTCCTGTTCCGGGCGTCCAAGACGTCCGCCGACGGTGCGCCTGCTTTCAGCGACGTAGCCGCCGACGCCTACTACGCCGAAGCGGTGAAGTGGGCCACGGACAACGGCATCACCAACGGCACAACAAGCTCCACCTTTAGCCCCGGCAGCGGCTGCACGAGAGCGCAGATCGTGACGTTCCTGTGGCGGCTGTACGCGGAGAAATAATCGCAATATATGTAAAGTGGACTCCCCTGACTGCAAAAAGCAGTCAGGGGAGTCCCTTTTAACCTATAAAACGGATTCTATGATGTGGGTTTGCGGCTTCGGCACCTGCTGTGTATGCCGCGGGTAAGCGGTTGATGTTTTAAAAATCGGCTTGCCTAATACACGATCCGAAAGTAATCCAAATATGCTTTACTGGAGTGCTTTGCGCGTCAGTCATCCAACTCCGACTCATGCTTGAGGATCGCGCCGGTGGCGGCGTTGATCTCGTAGTCATATTCCATATTGCCGGATTTGAACTCGACCTCATAGACGAGTATTCCATCTTCATCGTCCAGTTCGATATCCATGTCATACGCTTCATTTTCGCTCACACCTGCGTGATTCAGGGCAATAGACTTTGCCTTGGCATAGCCGATGTCCTGCACTGCTGCGGGCGGCTCGGGTCTGGAGGGCTGCACCGCAGGCGTCTCCGCTCCGTCCTCCACCTCGCGCTTGCTCTCCAGAATCGCGCCGGTGTAGGCGTCGAGCTTGTACTCGAACTCCTCGCCGCTCTGGCTCTTGATCTCCACCTCATAGTGGGCGGGGGATTCGTCCAGCTCGGGATCGACCGCGCTGTATGCCATCTTGGCGGCAGAGACCTTGCCAAACGCCGCCGCGGCAAGGTCCATGGCCTTGTCCGTGCCGATGGGCATGGCAGGCGCGCCCGCTTCCGCGAGATCCTTCAGTTCCTCGACTGAGAGCTTTGCCAGCGCGTCAAACTTGAGTGCGGAGTTGAGTGCGAGCACGTGGTTCACCAGCGCCGCTTTTCCGGTGGAAATGTTGTTTTCCCGGGCCTGCTGTTCCCGCCCTGCGTCCTGCGTGAGCGTCTGCGTCAGGACGGCGGCCTTTGCTGCGCTTGTCTGCAACACGCCGTCCACGGTGCTGGTCAGCTCGCGCTGGAGCTTTTCCGCACGGGCGGTATCCTTGTCCTCCACCGAGATCATGATGGCGGAGGAAATGCTGTCGAGGTAGCCGTTTCGCACGAGGCTCCCCACGATGGCGTTTACCGCCACGTCCAGCTTCGCACCCTTCAGGTCTGCACCGTCGCCCATATCCGCAAGGATGGCCTTCGCATCCTCGTTGAGCGGTGTGCAGACCAGCACCTTTTCGCTCTTGCTGACCTTCAGCTCGATGCTGGGGTTTACGTCCAGCGACACCACGGACGCCACCGCGTGTGCCTGCTGATAGAATATCCCTCCGCCGCCCAGCAGCACCAGCGCAAGGCAGGCCGCCGCCAGCGTCGTCCACCGTTTCTTTGTCGTTTTCTTCGTCGTCATGGGGATCACCGTTCCTTTCCGCTCATCACAGCGGGAGAGAACGCCGTTCACGTCGTTTGGCGCGGTCTTTTCCACCGCCGAAGCCAGACGCTGCTCCATTTTTTCATTGGTCATCGGGCGTCATCTCCTTCCAGAAAGCTGCGCATCTTTTTCAATGCTCTGTGATATTTCGACAGGACGGTGGGAAGCGGCAGCTCCAGCAGCGCCGCGATCTCCCGGTGCTTCATACCCGTGACCGCGTGGAGCAGCACGATGCGCCGCTCCTCCTCGCCAAGGCTTGCCAATGCGCCTTGCAGCAGCGCGCGCTCGTCGGCGTCCAGTCCGCACTCCCGCGCGGGAATGGCGTCCCATTCCTCCTCGCTGAGGGCGGCATGGCGTTCCTCCCGCCGCAGACGCATCAGGCACAGGCTGCGGCACACCGCCAGCAGCCAGCCCATGGGGGAACCGGTGGGGCGGTACTGCGCCGCGCAGTCCCACACCTGCACATAGACATCCTGCGTGAGATCCTGCGCATCGTGGGCGTTCCTGAGGTAGGACAGCGCAAGGCCGTACACCGCCGGGCGCGTGCGCCGGTACAGCTCCGCCAAGGCGTCGCGGTCATTCCCGGCAATGCACCGCAGCAGCCGCTGCAGCTCACGCCGCTCCTCTGTCGGCGCATATTCGGTTGTCATCAGCATACTGAGCATGGGCTTCTATCTCCTGTCATCCGTGTAATGCACGGAAAGGATGTTTTATTGCATTTGGACTTAAAAACTTTTTTGATCAAGCTCCGCTGAGCACCTCGTAAACACGGATCAGTGCTGCGACCTCGCAGGCAAACCGATTCGCCAGCGCCTTCTCCTCCCACCATGTTCTCTGCGGCGTTGTGCGCTGCCCCGTCTCCTGCTCCGCCTCCGCTTTGGCGGCGCGGATGGCCTTCTGCGCAGAGAGCCACCGGCCGTAGGCCCTGCCATATAAGTCCTTTTTCAGTTTCCGCAGCGCACTCTTGTACGCCTTCTCCGCTCCGCTGGGGCCGTTGTAGTTGAGGTAGATCGCCAGCTCCTGAAAGGTCATGCCAACTTCGTCCGGCTGGCCGATGCCGAGGTAGCTTCGCACCAGATTCAGCTCTCTGGGCGTCAGCACCTCCTCCATCCGCTGCATCAGCA
>ERZ824598.2787-NODE-2787-length-17104-cov-5.209690_pt1 | contig 17104 bp, 9 predicted proteins | sample MGYA00519934_ERZ824598 | MGnify/ENA primary metagenome ERZ824598 (study PRJEB31778, sample SAMEA3449177) | human gut metagenome | biome: human gut; feature: human-associated habitat; material: faeces | place: United Kingdom | collected 2010/2012 ...
GATCTTCCTGTATTACCTGATCGCCACCGTGTTCCCCATCGACGCCATCATCGGCCGCATTTACCCCATCTTCGGCGCGATCCTGCTGTTCTCCGCCGTGGGTGTGTTCATCGGCATGTTCGTCAAGGGCTACCCTCTGCTGAACGTGTGGGACGACTGGTCCTCTCCCATCCTCCAGCTCACCGGTGCTGACGGCGCGGTCAAGAGCTTCACCTATGCCGACTACTTCAAGGGCGGCCACTTCCTGCCGATCTTCTTCGTTACCGTGGCCTGCGGCATTCTGTCCGGCTTCCACTCCACCCAGACGGCTATCATCTCCCGCACGGTGAAGAACGAGCGTCAGGGCCGCATGACCTTCTACAACATGATGATCCTGGAGGGCTTCATTGCTATGGTATGGGCCGCCGGCGCTATGGGCGTGTACAATCTGGCTCTGCAGGAGCCCAACGCCTCCCTGGCCACCGGCACCATCGGCGTGGTCTGCAAGGACATCCTGGGCCCCGTGGGCGGCATCATCGCCCTGGTCGGCGTCATCGTTCTGCCCATCACCTCCGGCGATACCGCTCTGCGCGCTCTGCGTCTGTCCCTGGCGGAGACCTTCCACCTGGACCAGTCCACCAACGGCAAGCGTATGCGTCTGGCCATCCCTGTGTTTCTTCTGGCCGCCGCTATCATCGTGTTCGCAAAGTTCAACAAGGACGGCTTCAACATTCTGTGGCGCTACTTCGCCTGGTCCAACCAGACTCTGTCTCTGTTCGCCTTCCTGTGCATCACGGTGTGGATGTTTGAAAACGGCAAGGGCAAGTTTGCGTGGATGCCCCTGATCCCCGGCGCGTTCTACGCCTTCATCTGCTCCACCTACATCGCCAATGCCCACATCGGCTTCAACATCCCCTGGACCGCCTCCTACATCATCGGCGTGGTGTTCGCCATCGCCTATGTGGTGGCTCTGTGCCTGTATGGCAGAAAGCGCGGCGCGGCTGTGAAGCTGAAGATGAACAAGTAACTCCTTTTTTCTCCTGAAAGCATTCATAGCCAAAGGCCCCCGGCGAAAAGCCGGGGGCCTTTGGTCAACTTGTCAGAAAGCCTCGCAGAGTTTGCCGCCCGCAGGCGGCAAATCAAATGCAATCCATTTTCGCCCGGGGCGTGTACCTGGGCGAAAATTCTTCTCAGTCTGCAAGTGTGGAATTTGTTCGCCCATGGCGAACAAATTATGCGCGCGGCAGACTGCAAGCCTTTTGTCCAAAAAGGGCTTTGCCCTTTTTGGACAGTCTCAGCCAAAGGCCCCCGGTTTACCGCCGGGGGCCTTTGGTCATGTTCAAGGCGCAGTGACGGCTTGCAGCGCCTTGAAACATTTTGGCGGATATGATATAATCAACTCCGTCTATACACACTTTTGTCGGGAGGTTTCCCATAGAACCCCGCCGGGACGAACCCGTAAGAAAAACAGAAGGGAAGGCTGAACCATGCAAAACAAACCGATTTCTGATCTGGTGGCAGCGTTTGACCAACAGTCGGACAGGGTCAGGGCCTGTCTGACGGACCTGCTTGGCACGGTGGGGGAGGGACGCGTCCCGTCCCGGGAGGCCATGTCCGGCCTGGACAGCTCCGTGGCGGAGCTGCGCACAAGATACGACGCGGTCTATGCCATGACCCGGGACACCGTTTCGGCCGGGGAGCTTCCCCAGGACGGCGCGCCGGTGGGAGAGCTTGCCGACGCCGTGGAAAACTGCCGCGCCCGGTATCTGGACCGGCAGCTGAAGCGTGCGGCGGACATCCTGGAAAAATTCACCGGCGTCAGGTCCCTGATCCGGGAATACGCGGCCGCGCTGGCTCCTTATCAGGCCGCGGCGGCTGCGCTGCTGGACGAGCTGGCGGAGGACACGGTGGAGGAGCTGTTTCCCCGGACCCAGGGCCCCCAGCTGTTCCTGCAGGCGGTGGAAACGGAGAGCATGCACAGCCCCGCAGGCACCGAGCTGATGAAGAAGGTCCAGGAGCACTATCCGGACATGGCGATCACCATCGGCCTGGCCACCCGTCAGTTTTATCTGGACGACCAGGCCGCCCCGGAGACTGTCCCGGAGGCCGTGCCGGAAGAAGCGCCGGAGAATGCCCCGGAGGACGTGCCGGAGGAGATTCCTGCGGAAGCGCCGCCCGCTGACGAGGAAGTCCCCGAAGCGGACGGACAGGAGGCTGCGGAACTGTTGCCGATCCGGAACCAGGTGAAAACCGGGGCCCCCGGCGCGTCGACCTTCAGGAAAGAGGTGGAGCGGCTTCGCCGGAGCTATCCGGAGGTCAGCGTGATCCTTCCCATATTCACCAACCTGGGGGTCATGTCCAAGATGCAGATCTTCGGTATGGGCGTCGCCATGGACTGCTTCCTGGACGACGACGCCGAGGAACGCGTGGGGCTGGCGGTGGATATGCTGGCCGACAAGGGCTATCTGGCCGAATTTGAGGCGGACGGTACGGCCTGGTACTGCCTGCCGTCCTACAGCTGGGGCTGCATGCAGAAGGAGAGCATCCGGCAGGACCGGCGGCTGATGGCTCTTTCCGTGGGAAATGCCCGGCTGTTTGCCGACACGGAGATAAGCGCCGGCGACGCCCGGCTGCTGGGCATCCATAACGACGTTCTGCTGGCGTATCTGCTTACCCAGCGGGCAAGCCTTTCCGCCCCGGAGTATGAAAAGGTCAAACGGTCCATCCGGTGGTGCGGCGACCATTACCAGGCCGCGTGCTATGTGGACGGCGCTCTCCAGACCGCGTATCTGGCGGTGCTGTCCGATGACGACCGAGGGGAGGACGGCGTGATCGACGCACGCCATATCCAGGCAAAGTACATCGTTCTGGCCGCCCGCAGGGAGCAGCTGGGCACGGTTCTTTTCCATCCCGCCTGCGAAAAGGTGATCGTCACGGAGGGCGTCCGGCCCTATTTCTGCGACCCGGACGGGAGCCTGTCCCAGCAGATGGAACAGGCCGACGCGGCCAGGGAAGCGGCAGCCGAGGATGCGGAACCGGATGCGCCCGAAGCGGAACCGGAGGAGACCGGCCAGGAACCGGAGGCCGCCTCTCCCGCCGGGGAGCCGGAGGATATCCCCGCCGACGCCCCCGCCGATACCCCTGCCGCACCCGAAGCCCCGGAGGATACGCCTGCCCCGGCCGCGGAGGCGCAGATGGAGGAGCCGTCCGGCGGGCTGACGCCCCGGGCGCTGCTGGAACGGAAGCGCACGCCCGGTGACGACGAGTTCTGCGGGCTGATCCATGAGCTTCTCAGCACCGAGGTCCCGGAGGACCAGCTGACCGGCGCCGTCGTGAACGCCGTGCTGCTGGCCAGAGGCGCCGGACTGGCGGATGACCGCCCCGCCGCCCGGCTGCTTTCGGCCCAGGTGCGTCTGGCGTCCATGCTGATGCCGGAGGAGTGCAGCTACAGCTCCGAGTGCCTGGCCCGGGTGTTCGGCGGCGCGGAAGCGGAGCTGCCCGCCCTGACGCTGGCCGCGTATATGTACGCCCTGCTGACCCCCGCCGTGACCTATGACTTCGGCCTGAAAGCGCAGACGGAGCAGTTTTTGTGGGATTTCAATGACTATTTCGGGGAACTGACGGCCTTCAAGGCGCTGTTCAACCAGCTGATGCGCGTGCGGGAGGTGAAGGTGAGCGGTTTCACGCCTGCCGTTATCGCCCTGCTGGGCAACGAGGCCGAAAACGAGCGGTTCAGAAGGACCCTGTGCCGGGAGGCCAATGCCAATCTCACCGTGAATACCCCCAAAACCAGAATGAAAGCCCTGCCGATCCTGTACAACTCCGAATTCGGGATCGGAAGCGACCTGTACCAGTGCATGGAGATCATCGCCCAGGGCAGGAACGACGGGGACGCTCTGGAGTGGGTGGAAACGGTGCTTTCCGAATACTGCGAGGCGGAGGACGGAGAATACCGCATTGCGGAGCACAAGGTGGACGACCGCCTGAACCGGGCCTGGGACGATGCCAACCCCAAGACCAGGTTCCGGCTTGAATATGACGCCCGGGACCTGGCCCTGAGGCAGTACCGCCAGCGGCTGGAGATCATGGTCCGCTGGGTCGAGCACATCCGCAGCGGCATGGGCGGCAGGCAGGAGCTGGAGCGCCTGCGGGTCCTCCGCCGGGATATCCTGGCCCTGATCGCCGACATCCGGGAGGACCGCTCCTGGAGAGGGGTGAAGGACGCCAATATCCTCGCCTGGCTCCTGACCCATATGGAGAGCTATCTGACCGACACGCTTTCCGATCTGCGGATCTATTCCGATCTGCTGTATACCGGCGTGTTCTCCCTGTCTCCGGGGGGCGTGCCGGAGATCGACGCCTCCCTGGGGAATCTGAAATACTACGAGGTGTGGCGCAATGCCCTGCGGCACATGATCGCGCCCAGAAGAAGCCTGGAGGAGATCACGGCGGAGATCCTGGGCGAAACGGCCGACGGGGATGCGGGACTCAAGGATAACCTGCGTCAGCTGTCCCTGCTGGGGCAGCTGGCCGGAACGGATGACGAGGTGTATGCCGTTTCGGACGCCCAGGCCAGGGAGGCCGCCGATTACGCCAACATCCGCACGGAGCGGTTCAGGGACGCCCTGGAGCTGGCCTATACCTATAACCAGATCAACGAGACCGAGAAGGAAAACCTTGCCGGCATCATGAACCAGTACAAGGGCGCCTTCTATGAGATCGGCGACTTTGCCGCCTGGCGGCGCTTCCTGGAGGCTCTGGAGGAGCAGATCCGGGAGCTTGCCGACGGCCGGAAGGCCCGGCTGCGCTCCCGCCTGGACGGCGCCCTGGCCAGGTACGGTACGTCGCCCCTGCTGCAGGAGGCGGAGCGCCTGCTGGAGCAGGAGTCCAACTTCGCCGTGGCGGAGGAGTACCTCAACCGCGCCGAGACCGGCGAGTGCGAGCTGGATGACGCGCTTCTGCATGACAACGACTATTTCAGCGATTTCCTGACCCCGTCCGTTTATGACCCGCTGCTGCAGGAGTGCATCCGGAGCAAGGGCAGAAATCTCAAGACCTTCGGCTGGAATTACGTGGAAAAGCAGCTTCCCCGGGACTGGACCGCCCGTCTGCGGGGCAGCAGCCGGGCCCTGGTGTCCAACTGGCCTGCCCGCAGGGATATGGCCTCCCCGGCCCAGGTGCAGGGCCTGCTGAAGGGCCTGGGCATCGACGCCGGCGGGGCCGTGAAGGCCATGGGGAGACGGGAGGAAATGTGGCAGGTGACGGTCAGGCCCACGGCCCGGAGCCTGGCCGACTATCTGCACCCCATTGCCGCCTTCGGCACGCAGATGAAGTCGCCGCTGCAGGTGATCTTCCTGTATGGCAGCCATACGCCCCAGCAGCTGGTGGACACGGTGACGTCCCTGAATCTGGGCACCATGTCCATCGTGTTCATCGACCAGCCCATTGATGCCGCCGCCCGGCGCTATATCGGCGAAATCTTCCATACCCAGAAAACCGGGCAGAATCCCTTCCTGCTGGTGGACCAGGTGCTGCTTTTGTACCTTGCCATGCACCAGGAGACGGAGCGCCTGCCGGCTATGCTGAAGTGCACGCTGCCGTATACCACCTATCAGCCCTTTGTCAGAGACGGCGGCTCCACGGCCGACGAGATGTTCTGCGGCCGGGCCACGGAGCTGGCCACCATCATCGACCCCAACGGCGCCTGCGTCGTTTACGGCGGCCGCCAGCTGGGCAAGACCGCCCTGCTGGAGCGGGCCGAGAGCCGCTGCTCCAAGCCGGAGAACAAGGCCTATGCCGTGTATTCCACCATCATCCGCCAGAAAAGCGAGGCCGAGGCGGTCGAAACCCTGCTGGCGGACATCAAGCGCAAAACCGAGGGCAAGGTGGCGCTGAAGCCCTGCGGGACCCTCCGGGAAATGTGCGCCCAGCTCAGCCGGATGTTCATGACCGGCCAGATCGTCTCCATGCACCTGCTGATCGACGAGGTGGACGACTTCCTGGGGGCCATCGCGGACGAGGCGTACAGGCCCATCCAGCCCCTGGTGGACCTGAAGCGGGAGACCAAGAACAACTTCAAGTTCGTCATTGCGGGCCTGCACAATGTCTGCCGGGCCAAAAACGCCACCAGGGCCAACGGCATCTTCGGCCAGCTGGGCCGGCCGCTGTGCATCAAGCCCCTGTCGCCCACCGACGCCATGCAGCTGCTGTCCAAGCCCCTGCGGTATCTGGGCTTCCGGATCGACCGCTACCCGCACCTGGAGACCATCCTCACCAACACCAACTACTATCCCGGCATCCTGCAGTTCTTCGGGTACATCCTGGTGGAGACCCTGACGGGCCAGTATGCCAAGTATTACCGCGCGGCCGACGGCAACCCGCCGTTTACCCTGCGGGACGATCAGCTGGGCGCGGTGATGAACTCCGCCGACCTGAACAAGAGCATCAAGGACAAGTTCCGCTGGTCCCTGGAGCTGGACCCCCGCTACTTCATGATCGCCCGGTGCATCACCATGCTCTATCACATTTTCGAGGAGGACCGGGCCTCCTGCAGCTGGCGGGGCTTCTCCGTGGAGGATATCATGGGCGTTGCGGAGGACTATCACATCCACTGCCTGGAGAACGTGTCCAAGACGGAGTATATCATCCTCATGGACGAGATGGTGGAGATGGGTATTCTCGGGAAGCCGGATGAAAGCGCCCATACCTACAGACTCCGCCGCAACTCCTTTGTGGACATCATCGGCGAGTCTCTGGACAGTCTGGAGGCCGACATCATCAGCAATAACACGGAGGAATGATCATGCGTTATACAGCTTGGGAGGAGTTCTGGTGGAACAGCATCACCGGCGCCCGGACGGTGGTTGACCGCGTGGCCATGGCGCTGCTGGAAAACAAAATGGTGGTCCTGAAGGTGCCGTCGGACCTGCCCTGGCGATATCCCATGCGAAGCGCCATCCAGAACGCCTTCAACGAACGGACGGATGCGCGGGATATCGTGATCGAGACCATCGACGCCGTGGACAACAACCCCACCGATCAGGAGCCCGGCCGCTTCATCCTCCAGACCTACGCATCCTCGTCCATCCGGACGGGCTACCGCGAAAAATCCCGGATCAGCATCCAGGACTACATTTCCGACAGGAATGTCATCAAAAACCGCATCATCTGGGTGAAGGGACTGGACCAGCGGACCGCCGGAAAATGGCTCAGCTTCTGCCGGGGCTTTTCCCCCAGAAGTGCGGCGGACGGGCTGTTCGTGCTGGAGGTCCACGGGAATTTCACCTCCGGGGACTCCCGGTATATTCAGTCCATCGACTTTGACGACTGCGTCAGCAGCTATGACGTTCAGCAATTCAACAGCTTCATCATGGATGAAAGTTCGTATTCCACCGACTGGAAGCGCTATATCGCTGCGGCGGCGGCCTCGGTGTGCGGAACGGACGCGGAGCTGTCCGCAATGCTGCTGGAACAGGTGGATTTCCGGAGCGAGACGGCGGTGGACGGTCTGCAGCGCATTGACCGGCAGGGAGATTTCGACCGCCGGGGCACGGAGGACGGCTCGGACCATCCCCTGCGGTACCTCCGGACCGGCGGCACCGCCGAGCTGTGGCACCGGATCTGGACCGCCCAGATCCAGGTCCTGTTCCCTCTGATCGAGCTGGAGCGCCAGAAGCTGATCGAAAAATGGCACGACTCCATCGAAGAAGCGCTGCAGGAGAACCATGTGGAGCAGTTCGGCGCGGCAGTGACCGACCCGGCGGAGGTGGAGCTGGGGACCCTGTGCTATATGATGCGCTGCAGGGTGTCCGGGGACTATCGCATGCTGTATATCCCGGAGGAGGCGGACCGGGAGCGGATCCGATTCCTCCACGAGTGCCGGAACAAGCTGGCCCATATGAATTGCTGCGCCCCCGGCCAGGTGGCCGCCCTGCTGGACGGCGTCTGCTGAAAATCAAGGCCCCCGTTGGCCGGACGGTATCGCACCGCCCGGCCAACGGGGGCCTTCGGCGTCCGCCGGGGAAATTGTTAAGAGATTTGTTAATAATATTCTGCTTGTTATTGGTGGACAAATAGTATATAATAATCTATATTATTGTCCTTATGCCGCCTTGGCGGCAGTCTATAGAAAGGGAGATAGCTATGATTAAGGTTCAAACCGGTCAGGGTGAGATCACCATCAGCAGCGCGGTATTCACCACCATCACCGGCGCGGCAGCCACCAACTGCTTCGGCGTCAAGGGCATGGCTTACCGCAGCATGACCGACGGCCTGGTGCACCTGCTGCGGCGGGAAGCCATGAGCAAGGGCGTGAAGGTCACTTATAACGAGGACGGCACCGTTTCCATCGAGCTGCACATCATCGTGGAAAACGGCGTCAATATTGCCACGGTCTGCCGCTCCATCATGAGCGAGGTCAAGTATGTGGTCACCAAAAACACCGGGGTGGAGGTCCGCGAGATCAACGTGTGCGTGGACTCGGTCACCGTGTAAGCACCCGGCCAAAGGAGTAACAAAGAGATGACAGATAGAATCAGCGGCAGCGCCTTCAAGCAGATGATCGCCTTCGGCGCTGCCTGTGTCGCCCAGCAGAAGCAGGCCATCAACGATCTGAACGTGTTTCCGGTGCCCGACGGCGACACCGGCACCAACATGAGCCTGACCATCCAGACCGCCGTCAATGAGCTGAAAAAGTCCGAGCCCGCCACCGTCGGCGAGGCGGCAAAGATCACCGCAGGGGCTCTGTTGCGCGGGGCCCGGGGGAACTCCGGTGTGATTTTGTCCCTGTTGTTCCGGGGCATTTCCAAGTCCGCCAAGGGCCTGGTGGAGATGGACGGCCCGGCCCTGGCCGCCGCCATGGGCGAGGGCGTGGCCACCGCCTATGGCGCGGTGATGAAGCCCGCCGAGGGAACGGTGCTGACCGTGTCCCGGCTGGCCGCCGCCCGGGCCGCCCAGGCCGCCCAGGAGAACCCCAGCGCCGAGTATGTGCTGGAGCAGGCCATTCTGGCCGGGCAGGAGACCCTGGCCCAGACCATCGACATGAACCCGGTGCTGAAAAAGGCCGGGGTGGTGGACGCCGGAGGCAAGGGCTACCTCATCATTCTCGACGGTATGCTGCGGGCCCTGCGGGGCGAGGAGCTGCCCCAGGTGGAGGAGGACGAAAAGGCCCAGGATAAGGCGGATTTCGGCGCCCTGAGCCTGGAGGACATCACCTTCACCTATGACACGGTGTTCATCGTGCGCAAGAAGGAGGGCGTGTCCATCGAGCCCTTCCGGGCGTATCTGGACGGCATCGGCGACAGCCTGGTCATCGGCGAGGACGACGAGGCCTTCAAGGTCCATGTGCACACGGATATCCCCGGCCAGGCCCTGACGGAGGCCGCCAAATACGGCACCCTGGAGCTGGCCAAGATCGAGAACATGCGCACCCAGGCGGAGGAGCTGGCGGCCGGCAAGCAGGCCCAGAGCACCGATGATCTGGACGCCGTGGAGGAGGAGCTGGAGGCCATGGAGGGCGGCGTGGCCGCCCCGGAGAAGCGCTACGGCTTTCTGGCGGTGTGCGCCGGTGACGGCCTGGCCGCCACCTTCCGGGATCTGGGCGTGGACCGCATCGTGTCCGGCGGCCAGACCATGAACCCCTCCACCCAGGCCATTCTGCAGGAGGTGAACCGTACCCCCAGCGAGGTGGTGTTCGTGCTGCCCAACAACAAGAACATCATCATGGCCGCCCAGCAGTGCGTGGGCCTGACGGAAAAAGAGGTCATCGTGGTGCCCACCAACACCGTGCCCCAGGGGATCTCCGCCATGATGGCGGTGGACCCGGAGGAGGCCGATCCCCAGGTGATCCTGGCGGCCATGACGGAGGCGGCGGAGAACGTGGTCACCGCCCAGGTGACCTATGCCGCCCGGAACTCCGACTTCGACGGCTTCGCCATCAGCGCCGGGGACTATCTGGCCCTGACGGACGGGAAGCTGTTCGGCACGGACCAGAAGCTGGAGACCCTGCTGGATCAGCTGGCGGCTCTGGCGGCGGACAAGGGCGCGGAGTTCATCACCGTGTTCTATGGCGACGGCGTCACCCAGGAGGACGCCCAGCGGGCCGAGCAGCGCTTTGCGGATGCCTGCCCGGAGGCGGAGGTGTCCATGCTCCCCGGCGGCCAGCCCGTGTATTACTATATTATCTCCATTGAATGACGCGCTTGTCCTTTCTGACGCGCAAAAGCCCCTGCTTTCAGATGATGAAAGCAGGGGCTTGAAACTGTCCAAAAAGGGCGAGGCCCTGTGACAAAGCCACAAAAAAAGAAAAGACTCTCAGCTTTGGCTGAGAGTCTTTCTGGCGGCGGGAGAAGGATTCGAACCCCCGGCGCAAGCGCCGGGAGTTGCGCCCGGATTGAATTTGTGTGAGGGTCCGAATCCCTATGACAGAACCATGGCAAAAGAAAAAACTCCCAGCATAAGCTGAGAGTTTTCTTGGCAGCGGGAGAAGGATTCGAACCCTCACATACGGAGTCAGAGTCCGCTGTGCTACCTTTACACAATCCCGCTATGTTCCTGACGAACAAAACTTATTATACTCGTTTTCCGGCGTTTGTCAACACTTTTTTTCCGGTTTCTGAAAAAATTTTCCGGGGGCGGTCGGCCCGCCCCCGGAAAAGGTGAGAGGCGTTACGCCGCCAGCAGATCTGCCGACGTGAAATACTTCTTCAGCGGCTTATACAGCAGGGCAAACACCACCAGGCACAGGACGATGCTGGGCAGCATATAGCTTCCGTTGTACAGCAGGGAGTAGAACCAGGGGCTGGTCATGGTCATGCCGAAGAACTCGTCGGGCATCCACTTGCCCCAGACAAACACGCCGATGAGGTAGTGGGCCAGGAAGCGCAGCACGCCGCCGATGATGGTGCCGTAATAGACGCTCCACTTCCGGCGGGACAGCAGGCCCGCGCCGAAGCCCAGGGCCACAAAGGCCAGGAAATAGTCGCAGAGAATGGTGGTCCAGTCGATGGAGAACTTGTTGCCGATGAGATAGGTGATGGCGCCATACACCAGGCCGGCCAGGGAGCCCCAGCCGCAGCCATACCGGGCGGCAAACAGGACGATGGGCAGCATCTCCAGGGTGACGGAGCCGCCGTTGGGGAACTCATAGAGCTTGATCAGGCTCAGGATCTCCGCCATGGCGATGAAGATGGCGGCCTCGCAGATCATGCGGGTCTTGTTGATTTTCATGTGTCTTTCTCCTTTGCGAAAAAAATACCGCATCGCGGGCCCTGGAGGCGTCGCAATGCGGAAACAAAAGCTATATAGTCGCATTCCTACGCCGGCATTACCCGGATCAGGTTCGAGGGACCGGACGGCAATACGTCACATCTCAGCCGGCTTGCGCCAGCACCCCTTGGATTGTGAGGGTATTCTATCACGGCTGCCGTTTTTTGTCAAGCCCCAAACGCACCGGAATGGTGGGGAGGTTTCTGACAAGCTGAGGAAGTTCCCGGCGCTGCGCGCCGGGAACTTCCTGCTATTCAGAGAAGTTCGCAATGAAACGGGATCGGTTGGGTTCAGCGGCCGTACATTTCCGTCATATGACGGATGCGCCGGGCCAGGGCCGGGGTGGCCTCGCCGGGCAACAGACGCCACTGCCAGTTGCCGCTCTGGGTGCCGGGGACGTTGGTGCGGTGGTGCAGACCCAGCTCCAGATAGTCCTGCATCTGGGCCACAAACAGCCGGGCCACGGAGCTCATGCCGCCCCGGATAAGGCCCCAGTTGAAGCCCTCCTCAACGTTGAGCCCCAGGTACTCCCGGGCATAGGCGATGTCCTCCGGCGCGGCCTCGTCCTTCCACAGGGCCAGGGGGCTGTTGTCGTGGGTGCCGGTGTAGCACACGCAGTTCTCCCCGTAGGAGTGGGGCAGATAGCTGCTGCTGTCCCGGGAGTCGAAGGCGAATTCCAGCACCTTCATGCCCGGCAGGCCGGAATCCTGCAGCAGCTGCCGGACGCCGGGGGTGGGATAGCCCAGGTCCTCGGCGATGAACCGCAGCTGGGGGAACCAACCGGTGAGCACCCCCACCAGGTTCATGCCCGGACCCTTGACCCAATGGCCGTTCTTGGCGGTAGTCTCGCCGTAGGGCACGGCCCAATAGGCCTCGAAGCCCCGGAAATGGTCGATGCGGATCACGTCATACAGCTTGGAGGCCCCGTCTACCCGGCGGATCCACCAGCCGAAGCCGTCGGCCTGCATCCGGTCCCAGGCGTACAGGGGGTTGCCCCAGAGCTGGCCCTCGGCGCTGAAATAGTCTGGCGGCACGCCGGATACCTCCGTGGGCACGCACTGGTCGTCCAGCTGGAAGCTCTCCGGCTCCGCCCACACGTCGGCGGAATCCATGGCCACATAAATGGGCAGGTCGCCGATGACCTGGATGTCCAGGCCGTGGAGATAGTCCCGCAGCCTGTTCCACTGGCGGAAGAACAGGAACTGCAAATAGGTGAACAGCTCCACGTCCTCCCGCAGCAGGGTGCGGTACCGCTCCAGCACCTCCGGGGATTTCCGCAGGCGGATGTCCGCGTCCTCCCACTCCGTCCAGGAGCGCATGCCGAAATGGCGCTTGCAGGCCATGTACAGGGCGTAATCCGGCAGCCAGCGGCTGTTCTCCGCCTGAAAGGCGGCCACCTCTGCCTGGTCCCGTTCCCAGCCCCGGTCCTTGGCCTTCTGCAGCACGGCGAAGCGGCTTTCGTAGATCTTTCCGTAGTCCACATACCGGGGTTCGGTGCCCCAGTTCTGCTCCTGCACCTCGCTCTTTTCCAGCAATCCGTCCTCTATCAGCATATCCAGGTCGATGAAATAGGGATTCCCGGCGTAGGTGGAAAAGCTCTGATAGGGGGAGTCGCCATAGCTGGTGGGGCCCAGGGGCAGCATCTGCCAGCAGCGCTGCCCGGCGGCGTGGAGAAAATCGGCAAAGTCATAGGCGGCCTTGCCCAGAGTCCCGATGCCGTAAGGAGACGGCAGGGAAAATACCGGCATCAAAATGCCGCTACAACGATTCATATGTCAGTCACTCTCTTTTAAGAAAAAATGCGGTAAATCAGCCCTTCACGGCTCCTGCGGCCACACCCTTGATGATGTGCTTCTGGCAGCACAGATAGAAGATGATCACCGGCAGGATGCTCAGCATGATCAGGGCCATGGTGGCGCCCATGTCCACGGTGCCGTAGCTGCCCTTCAGATACTGGATATGGATGGGGATGGTGCGGTACTGGTTGATGTCCAGCACCAGGCTGGGCAGCAGATAGTCGTTCCAGACCCACATGATCTCCAGCACGCCCACGGAGATCATGGTGGGCTTCAGCATGGGCAGCACCACCCGGAAGAAGGTGCCCACAGGGCCGCAGCCGTCGATGGCGGCGGCCTCCTCGATCTCCAGGGGCAGGCTCTTGACAAAGCCCGTGAACATAAACACCGCCAGACCTGCGCCGAAGCCCAGATAGATCACCGGAATGGTCCAGGGGGTGTTCAGGTGCATCTGGTCCGCCGTCCGGGCCAGGGTGTACATGACCATCTGGAAGGGCACCACCATGGAGAACACGCACAGGTAGTACACAATCTTGCTGACCAGGCTCCCCACCCGGGAGATATACCACGCCGCCATGGACGTGCACACCAGGATCAGGGCCGTGGAGGTGATGGTGATGAAGAAGCTGTAGAACACCACCTTATAGAAGGCAAAGTTGCCGAAGGTCATGCCCTTGACATAGTTCTTCAGCCCCACGAAGGACTCCGCCGTGGGCAGCTTGAAGGTTTCGGTGTTGACAAAGGCGTTGGCCTTCAGGGAGTTGATGAGCACCAGGAGCACCGGCATCAGATAGATCACGGAGATGATGGTGAACACCACCGTCAGCAGGGCCTGACGGCGCTCTCTGCGGCGCAGAGCATCGGATCTGATCATTGCTGCACCTCCTTGCGGCGGTTGGCCTGAAGCTGGATGATGCTGATGGCCGCCACCACGATGAAGAAGATCACGGCCTTGGCCTGACCCACGCCGCGATTTCCGCCGCCGCTGGTGCCGAAGGCGTTGACGATGTTCAGAGCCAGCATTTCCGTTGTTTTGATGGTTTCTCCGTTGCCCAGCTGCTGGAAGGGACGCCCGGCGGTCAGTGCCAGGTTCTGGTCAAACAGCTTGAAGCCGTTGGTCAGGCTCAGGAACATGCAGATGGTGATAGAGGGCATCACGTTGGGGATGGTGACCCGCCACAGGGTCTGCCAGCGGTTGGCGCCGTCGATGCGGGCCGCCTCCAGCATGTCCTCGGGCACGGCCTGGAGTCCGGCAATGTAGATGATCATCATATAGCCGATCTGCTGCCAGCACACCAGGATCACCAGACCCCAGAAGCCGTATTTCGTCTCCAGGACCACGGAGGTGTTGTACTTGATGAGGATGCCGTCGAAGATCATGGACCAGATATAGCCCAGCACGATGCCGCCGATGAGGTTGGGCAGGAAGAACACCGTGCGGAACACGTTGGTGCCCTTGAACTTCTGGGTCAGGGCGTAGGCGATGGTGAAGGCGAACAGGTTGATGGCCAGCAGGCTCACCAGGGCGAACAGCGCCGTGTACCAGAACGCGTGCATATAGCCGGGGTCCTGGAAGGCCTTCCGGTAGTTTTCCAGCCCCGTCCAGGTCCACTGACTGGTGATGCGGAAGTTGCAGAAGGACAGAAACAGCCCCTTGAAGAAGGGGTACAGGAAGCCGATGCAGAAGGCCCCGAAGGTGGGCAGCAAAAACAGCCACACCATGCGCTTGATGGGGCGGCGGATCAGCCGGGAATTCAGCGCGGCCTCGTCCCGGCGGTGTTTCGGAAGTTTCATGACGCCTCTCTCCTATCTATGTATTTTCCGGGCGGCGCCCGGAGCTCTTGCCCGGTCCATACCGGCCAACAGCTCTGTGCGCTGCGGGTGAGAAAAATCGGGGGCGGGCGATAAGCCCGCCCCCGGTCCTATTGCGTTACAACGGAGCGCTTATAGCTCAGCCGTTCTCCTTGGCATACTGGGTGGCCCAGCCGTCCACGAAGGCGGTCTTGACGTTGTCCCAGCTGCCGCCGTTGACGGTGTACTGGGTCAGAGCGTCCACCACGCCCGCACGCCAGTCATCCACGGCGGGAGTCCAGTTGAAGGCCCAGGTCACAATGTACTTGCCGGCAGCGGTATAGGCGTTGGCATCGGCAAAGAACACGTTCGCGGGGGTCTTGGCGTTCTTGAAGGGGCAGGGACCAAACTGCTCGGCCAGCATGGTGGTGCCGGCGTCAGAGGTGACGACCCAGTTCATGAAGTCCAGAGTGGCCTTGATGTCCTCCTCGGAGGCGTTCTTGTTGACAGCCCAGCAGTTCTCAGTGCCGCAGCACAGACCGGCCTTGTCCTCGCCGTCCACACCGCAGTAGATGGGGATCATGGCCAGATCATCGGGGTTCATGGCGAACTTGTCAGCAGCGGTCAGGTTGCTGAACTCCCAGGTGCCGTTCTGATAGAACGCGGCCTTGCCTTCGCCGAACTCAGCCTCAGCCTGATCGCCGGTAGCGGTCAGCAGGGCAGCGCCGGTGGTGGCGGAATCAGTGGTATACAGATCCCAGATGGCCTTGTAGTTGTCCAGATAAGTACCCTTGATGGTGGCGGGCTGAGCGGTGACGTTGTCATCGCGGAACTCGTAGAACAGGGGCATATTGGCCAGGTGGCCGGAGAAACGCCAGGAGGAGCTGCCGTCCAGACCGGCGGAGGTGAAGGCATCGAAGCCCAGCTCGGAAGCACGGGCATGGATGTCATCGGCAACGGCCTTCAGGGACTCGAAGTTGGTGATCTCGTCCAGGGAGTGGCCGGCCTTCTCCAGCAGAGCCTTGTTGACGATGATGCCAAAGGCCTCGTAGCAGTAACCGATGGAAACGGTCTCGCCGTCGGCGTTCTTCAGGTCAAAGTCATGGGTGGTCATCTGGTTGTAGACGTCAGTGCCTTCCAGATTGTAGCAGAACTCACCGTAGCTGTTGACAGCGCCCAGGTTGCCCACCTGGAACATGGTGGGAGCGGTGTCCTTATCCATCTCGGCGGTCAGGGTGGTGTCGTACTGGCCGGAAGCGGCGGTGACGACCTTGACGGGCACGCCGGTCTCCGCGGTGTAAGCGGCGGCCAGGGTCTGCCAAGCGGCATCGGACTCGGGCTTAAAGTTCAGATAGTACACACTGCCGGTGGCAGTGGTATCGCCGTCGCCATCACCAGTGTTGGCATCGGGCTGCTTCTGCTCACCGCAGGCTACCAGGGACAGAGCCATCACAAGAGCCAGAAGCATGCAAAGAAACTTCTTCATGTTTAATTACTCCTTCAAAAAAATTATTTTCACGCCGTTTCCGGCATAAAAACCGCATCAAATATCCTGTACGGAGCCGCCCTGCCGCAGCTGGGTAGGCAGCACCTCGCAGCAGTGGGCGCCGTGGCCATGGATGAGACCCAGCAGGATCTGGGCGCTGCGCTGTCCCATCTCCTCCATGGGCTGGCACAGGGTGGTCAGCGGCGGCTCGATGTAGGCGGACAGCTCCAGCCCATCGATGGCAATGACGGAGCAGTCCTGCGGCACGGCGCGTCCCTCGTCCCGCAGGGCCCGCATGGCGCCGATGGCCATGGAGTCGGCTATGGCAAACAGCGCCGTGAATTCCGCACCCTGCCGCAGCTTTTTGCAGACGGCGTCGTAGGCGTCCCGGATGTCAAAGCTGCCGGCGCACATCACCAGTTCAGGGTCCAGGGGGATGCCGTGGGAGGACAGGGCCTTGCAGTAGCCCTGATACCGCAGCTGGCTGATGGACTGGTCGTCCGGCCGGCAGATCAGCGCCGCAATGCGGCGGTGCCCGTGGCCGTAGAGGTGATCCACAGCCTGCTGGGCCGCTTCCTCATCGGCGATGGACACAGCGGAGTACTCGCCGATGCGCAGGGTACCGTATTGATTGGAGTAGGAGCAACACACATAGGGCACGTTCAGCATAGCCAGATCCTCGGGGGAGTAATCCAGCCGCCCGCCCAGAAAAATGATGCCCTGCAGCCGCTTTTCCCGCTCCATGATGGCGGCGCGCTGTACCTCATCGCCGCAGGAGGGGATCTGC
>ERZ824598.2797-NODE-2797-length-17003-cov-4.552101_pt1 | contig 17003 bp, 23 predicted proteins | sample MGYA00519934_ERZ824598 | MGnify/ENA primary metagenome ERZ824598 (study PRJEB31778, sample SAMEA3449177) | human gut metagenome | biome: human gut; feature: human-associated habitat; material: faeces | place: United Kingdom | collected 2010/2012 ...
AAAAGGAATACTAGAAAAAATAAAAGGAATAATCTTACTTTCATTAGTAGATATACCACTTGCCATCCAAGTATATTTAAAAGATGACTTTCCTGTAATGGTAACCTATGCTAAAAATATGAAAAGAGAAAAAATGGAAAATCAACTAATGCCTGCAGAAAGTTTTATACATCCTATCAGTGTAAAAACGTTTTTAAGATATGCTATTGAAAACAAAGACATAGACTTTGCAAAGTTTTCAGATAAAAATTACAATTTTGAAGAACTAAACAATATTAAAGTACCATTATTTATGAGATGGGGAAATCAAAGAGAATTAATTATTCAAGAAGCGGACAAACTATGTGAACAATTAAAAGGAAAAATAAAAAATGATAAATTAGATATTGGTTATATTGATGGCGCAGACCATAGTTATACAGGAAAAGAAGAAATCTTGGCAAATGAAATACAAAATTTTTTAAAAGACTAATATAATCGAAAAATGTCAAAAATAAAAAAATATTTTAAGACATAAAGTCGAACTATAAAGAAAAATAAAAAAACATAAAAAAATAGAAAATTTAATGTCAAAAATTGCGATGAAAAATCCTTGCAAACCATTGAAATTAGTAGTAATATTAATACGTTGCAACAAAAGAAAAATAAAAAGGGGGATTTTTTTGAAAACGTTTTTTGGCAGTGTATTTATTAAAAAAGAGTTACTGAATGAGTCAGGAATAAAACATCCAATAAAATTGGAGTATTACAAACAAATAAATGAAGATGTAATAAAATCATTTGAAAAAACAAAATATGGAATAGAAATAGTAAAAACTGAATATAGACCAGATTGTACTAAAGTTGAAAACAAAAGTATAAAATATGTTACTAATGATGAAATAGAAGCAAATGAAATATTAAATATTTTTAAAGAAAATCAAGTTACTCCAATTAATTCAGAAGAAGTAATAATGGATTTATTTAGAAAAAAATTTTAATGTCTTTTTGTATCCAAAAGGACATTTTTTTTCTGGATTTATTAGAAAAAACTTGCAAAATATGAAAAAATGTTCTAGAATACTTAAAGATATAATAAAAACAGAGGAGGAAACATGGCGGATAAATTAATAATAGTAGAATCACCTGCAAAAGCGAACACAATAAAAAAATTTTTAGGAGGCAGTACAAAAGTTGTAGCCTCAATGGGACATATACGAGATTTACCAAAATCAAAATTAGGTGTGGATATTGAAAATGACTTTGAACCTGAATATATAAATATCAGAGGAAAAGGAGATTTAATAAAATCTTTAAAAACAGACGCTAAAAAGGCAAAAAAAGTTTATTTAGCAACTGACCCCGACCGTGAGGGTGAAGCAATAGCATGGCACCTAGCAAAAATATTAGAAGATGACAAAGATAAAATAACAAGAGTCACTTTTAATGAAATTACAAAATCAGCAGTACAAAAAGCAATAAAAGAACCAAGAAATATCGACTTAAATACTGTTGATGCACAACAAGCAAGAAGAGTTTTAGACAGAATAGTTGGATATAAAATAAGTCCATTACTATGGAAAAAAGTAAAAAGAGGACTCTCAGCAGGTAGAGTTCAATCTGTTGCAGTAAAACTAATAGTAGACAGAGAAACAGAAATCGAAAACTTTATTCCACAAGAATATTGGAACATATATGCAAACTTAAAAGACGAAAAATCCAAAAAAGAATTTGAAGCAAGATTCTATGGAAAAAACGGAAATAAGCAAGAAATCAATTCAAAAGAACAAGTTGACCAAATCTTAAAAGACATAGAAAAAGCAAAATACATAGTATCAGAAATCAAAAAAGGTGAGAAAAAGAGAAATCCAGCACCACCATTTACAACAAGCACAATGCAACAAGAGGCTTCAAGAAAATTAGGATTCACATTAAAGAAAACAATGTCTGTTGCACAAACATTATATGAAGGTGTAAAAATAGCAGACAGAGGAACTGTAGGTCTAATCACATATATGAGAACAGACTCTACAAGAATATCAGAAGAAGCCAGAGCGGCAGCAAAAACACACATTGTATCAACATATGGTGAAGAATTCTATGAAAATAGGTATTACAAAACAAGTAAAGATGCCCAAGACGCTCACGAAGGTATAAGACCAACATATTCAGATATCGAACCGGACGACATAAAAGGCGACTTAAGTAAAGACCAATATAAATTATACAAATTAATTTATAATAGATTTATGGCAAGTCAAATGAAACCAGCAATATATGACACAATGGCTGTTAATATAAAAGCAGATGATTATGATTTTAAAGCTAATGGTCAAAATTTGAAATTTAAAGGATTTATGACACTATATGTAGAAGGAACTGATGAAAAAGAGGAAAAAGAAGAAGGCATATTACCAGAATTACAAGAAAACCAAGAAGTAAAATTACTAAAAATAAATCCAAAACAAAGTTTTACAGAACCACCTGCAAGATACACAGAAGCAAGTTTGGTAAAAGCATTAGAAGAAAAAGGAATAGGAAGACCAAGTACATATTCTCCAACAATTACAACAATATTAGAAAGAAGATACATACAAAAAAAACAAAAACAATTAGTGCCTACAGAACTTGGGAAAATCGTAAACAAAATATTAACAGAAAACTTCACAGATGTAATAAATGTAGAATTTACTGCAAAAATAGAAAACGAATTTGATGAAATAGCAGAAGGAAAAGAACAATGGAAGCAAATGATTAGAGAGTTCTATGGCCCATTTGAAAAAGAACTTGAAAAAGTAGAAAAAGAACTTGAACATGTAGAATTAGTAGATGAAGTATCAGATGTACCATGTGATAAATGTGGAAGAATGATGGTATATAAATATGGAAAATATGGAAAATTCTTAGCATGCCCAGGATATCCAGAATGTAAAAATACAAAACCAATTGTAGAAACAATAGATGTACCTTGCCCAAAATGTGGAGCAGTAGTACAAATTAGAAAAACAAAAAGGGGAAAAAAATATTTCATTTGCGAAAATAATCCACAATCTTGTGATTACATTTCATGGAACAAACCACAACCAGGAGAAAAATGGAATCCAGAAGATGCTGAAAAAGTAAAAGATGAAACAACTGTAAAGAAAACAACTACAAAGAAAGCAAAAAAAGCAGCAAAAACAAAAAAATAAAAAATAAAAAAGGCAAATTAAAAAAATTAATAATTTGCCTTTTTACCTACATAGGTCAAATAAAATTCAAAAACTATTGACAAGAATTATAATTTTTGGTATTATATTAATTGCTTTTGAATATAATGTATTAAAGCAAATGCGGGAATAGCTCAGTTGATAGAGCGCTGCCTTGCCAAGGCAACGAACTTTTCTTTTAGCACTATATAATTTTGCAGGTATAATTTAATGGTAAAATACTTCCTTGCCAAGGAAGATTTGCGGGTTCGATTCCCACTACCTGCTCCATATAAGCTTTGAGACTGTAAGATTTGGCGAGTTAGCCAAGCGGTAAGGCACGAGTCTGCAAAACTCTGATGATCGGTCCGACTCCGATACTCGCCTCCAAACAGCAGTTCTCTTGACAAATTTATAGTTCTAAAAAAAGTTCTAAAAAATTTAAAAGTTTTTTATTAATAATTTATTTAGTATTTACTTATTTTTGATAAGTAAATATTTTTTTTGATTTAACCACCAATTGCATTTTTTATTATACCAATAGAAGATTCTTTGTTGTCATATTGTAAATGAGAATATCTTTCTGTTGACCTTATACTTCCATGTCCTAAATAGTCTTGTATTTGTCTTAAATTAGCATTATTTGCTGCTAATAAACTTCCAACACTATGTCGTAAATCATGTAATCTAATCTTCTTTAAATTTCTTTCTGTAGATAGAAATTGAAATCTTTTTGTAAGATGGTCTGGTTTTATTAATTCTCCATTTTCTTTTACACAAACATAGTCTTTTGTCTGTTGAACATATTTATTTCTAAATACAAATTTTCTATTTATTTCAATTCTCATTTTCAATTTTGATAATGCTTGTTTTAATTCCGGTGTTAATGGATATGTTCTATAACCGTACCTACTTTTAGTAAGATCTTTACATTGAATTCTTTGATTTTCTCCTATACCAGTAACTTTAGTTACAGTATGTTTGATAACAAATGTATTAGACTCAAAGTCAATAGCATCCCATTTTATACCTAGAATTTCACTACGCCTTAAACCATATGTACCAGCAAATAAAATTGGAACTTCTATAATATCACCTTTTACTATGTCAAAAAGCATTTTTAATTCAGAGGGTTTATAGTAATCAGCAATATAAGGCTCAATTTTAGGTTTTGGAACATCTAACATAGGATTATCCATTTTATTTATAATTTTTCTTCTAACTGCTCTTGCAAATGAGAGTTTAAAAAATGTATAATATTTATCTGCACTAGAACCTTTTAGTCCACAGTCGTATAACCATTTAAAAAAGTCCTCAATATCAAATTGTGTAATATCTGTAAGTTTAGGGACATTTTCATAATAAATAGGCCTTTCAACATCAGGATTAATCATAGTAGTTCTATCTTGTAACGTAATAACTCTAAAATAATCTGTTATTCTACTAGTATAAATGGAAATCCAAGAATCATATGTAGTTGCTTCAATATGATGTGAAAATTCTTCAAGAGATTCTTTTAAATATGCTAAAAAGGGCATATTTTTATATTTAAGAATTCTCTGATTATCTATTCCAGCACCAATATTTTCTACATCAATATCGCTATTTGAATTTTCATATTCTATTTGTAATTGTTCTGGTTGCATTGGTAACAAATTGCTTTGATATTCCTTTTTAACTGCTTTTATCAATTCATCCTTAAATATGCTTATAATTTCTGGAATTTTGTTTTTTGCTGCCTTTTTGTTTCCAGGAACAGCACTTAATCCTGTTGCTCTCCACTTTGGCTTTGATTTTCCATTTTCATCTGTATAACTTATTACTACATAATATCTTCCTTTTTTCGTTTGTATACTTCCTGTTAATTCTAATTTATTAATTTCTTCTATTCTCATAGATAGATCTTTTTCTGTTTTCAAAATATTTACCTCCCTTTTAATAAACTAGAAAAAATCTACCTAATTTGATAATATATTATATATTATCATATTTAGATAGATTTTTACAATGCTCAAAAGTAATTATTAAAAACATACTCTACAAGGCTTGATTTAGGTATTTTATACTCGTTTGCTATCATTATAAAATAAATTTCCTTGTTTTTTAAAATTTTATACAGTGTATTTCGACTAGGATTTCTTAAAATTTTTCGTACTTCTTTATAATCTAATATATCACCGTAATCTTTTAAAAAATCTGAAAAATCAGTTGTTTTTTGATTATATATATAATCTATAACACATAATTTTGGTATTTTGTATTCTCTTCCTATCTTTTTGGAATATATTTTCTTATTTCTTAATAATTCATAAGTAGTATTTACACCAACATTTAGTATTTCCACTAATTCGTCAAATATTAATATATCTTGATAGGAAGATAGTATTTCAGCTTTATTTAATTTATTCATTATTTTTATCGCATCCAATTTTTAAATCTTGTAATTTTTTTTCAGCATATAAAATGGAATCTGCGGTAATAATAGCCATATCACGAGTATAAAGTCTAAATGCCTGTTTCATTTCAATACCTAAATTTTGTATATTTACTTTATTTTTATAATCAGAGCGTAACATAGTTTCAAGTGCTATTTGAGCATATGCAATGGCTTGTTTTTTATTCATTAAGTTCACCTCCTAAATATAACTTTCAAGGACGTTTATAATGTTATTGCATTTCATATCATAATTTCCTTTTAATTGCATTTCACATCTTTCAACATAGGAAAAATCTTTTTTAGACCTAATAGCAATTTCCAGGTTTTTATTATCATTTGCATCATATGTAATTTGAACATAGACATTGTCTTGTTTTTCGTTTAATGTATTGGCAACTTCAAAAACTTTTAATAATTTTTCTTCCATATCAATTCACCTTTCCTTTATATATTTTGGTATATCATAAGAGCGACCTAGCTTTTCATCAAACTCATACCTTCGTTTTGAAGAGTTATATTTATAAGCACTATAATTCCATTTTCTATAACTTTCATTACTTAAATGATTAGATTTTGATAATTCTCTGGATGCTTGATTATGTCCTGCTTGAACAACGGAGTAATTATCTTCTATTCGTTTTAATTCTCGTTTATTTTTTATATATTTATTTTTATCAATTTTTCTTTTTTGTGTTGATAAATTTTTTCTGTCTAATTTTTCCGTATTATATCTAGTATCCTGCTTTATAATTTTTGTTATATATGCTGAAGATAAATTTACATTTTCAGCAATTTCCTTTACTTTTAAATGTTCGATATAAAATAAATCAATTATAATTTCTTTTTGATTTTTCATTAAATCACCTTTGGTTAATTTTTTGTCTACACTTTTTAAATATGACAAGTCTGTTAGAAAACTATTTGATTTCTAACTCTTTCATTTTATTTTTAAATATAGCTTGTCGTTTTTCTTTTTCTTTTAATTCTTTGTGTAATCTATATTTTAGTTTAAATTTTGGTAAAAGGACATCAAATATAAATAAGATTACAACAAAAGATATTCCAAGCATTATGAATCTAAAAAACATTTTAAAGTTCTCCTTTCCATTAAAATAAATGAAGACAGACAAGAGCATGTCCTATCTGTCTTTTTTATATAGTGCTTCCTTTAAAAATTGCCCTTCAATATATATAAATGGAATCACTCACCAAAAAATCTACCCAAATTTTAAAAAATTTTAAAAATTATATTTTTTTATTCCCTCTATAAGTTTTAAAATGATGTATTGATAGGTATCCTCATCACCATAAGCAAATTTTTTAATTAAATATTTTTTCCTTTCAATAATTTTCATCATTGCAATAGTATCTCCATTTTGAGCCATTTTACCTAAATCATATAAACTAAATTTTTGCATATTAATAATCCCCCTTTAAATATTTTTTTATTTTTTCTATTGCTCTTTTGTTTATTCTGCTTACAGACTTAGAACAAATATTTAATATTTTTGCTGCTTCATCTTGTTTTAATTGTTTTTTAAACATCAAAAAAATCACCATCTGCTCAATATTAGATAGTGATTTTAAAGCGACACAAAGGTCCTCATCATTTATAAAGTCAATAAAGTCCATAGCATTATTTTCAAAAGATAATGTTTCAGGTTCTTCTATATATTTATATAGTTCTTTCTCAAAATTTTCATCATCAAGTATATTTAGTTCTCTTTCTTCATTTGATTTCTGTTTTTTGTAATAATCTTTTGAATTTAATATAATAGTTTTATTTAAAAAATTATTAAATTGTTTTTCTTTTGTAGAGCGTATTTCTTCATAATTTTCCTTAAACATAAGGCTACCTCCCAAATTTAAAATTTGGGTATATATTCCTATTTAGTGGAATATAAAAATTATAAAAAAATACCTCCTTTCCTCACTATATTTACTTTACATTGTCAAAACACAACAAAAAGGCCTATATATCTGTTTTTTCTTGAGTTTATTAAAAAAATACATCTTTTGCACTTTTTACATTCTCTAAACAGGCATATAAACCCATAGAAGTATTTTATTGCGGTTTTTGTGAAAAAAAGGTCGAAAAAAGTCTGTTAATATTGTCGAACTCTGTCGAAGAATAATTTTTAAAAATTTGTAAATCCTTATTATATAAGCAATTTAGTATTTTGTAGTTATTTGTCGAATAATGTATTTTCTATCTGTCAAGGTATGTAATATTCTTATAATTGAATGTAAAATATACATAAATACATTATACAAGAGATGGAGGATTTAAAATGTCTTTAGACAAATTAGCAATTGGAACTCGCATAAGAGCAGTCCGTGAAAAAACATTTAATGAAACAAGAGCCAGTTTTGCAGACCGTTGTCGGATTAAAAGAGAGTCATGTTGGGCAAATCGAACGTGGAGAAATATTAATAAGCCTTCGTTCTTTAGATAAAATTGCTAATGCAACAGGTGTTGATATTGATTTCTTTTTATATGGAAAAAATGGTAATAAGAACTTGGACATAAGAAAAAATATAGATATGTATTTGAATCGTAGTGATAAAGATGAATTAAAATTGTATTTCAAGTGCATATCCAATATAAAAAGTTTTTTATATAAAAAGCACTAATAGCGGTAAATTACTGCAATTAGTGTTTGTTTTAATTCTATGTTATTTATAATTTATTTGCTAAATCCATCATATCTTCTTTTTTTGTATCTAAGTATTGCTTTGTAGTATTTATATTGCTATGTCCCATTTGAGCAGCAAGTTGTTCTATTGAATATCCTGCATTATGAATAGCATTTGAACCGAAATAATGTCTTAATAAATGTGGATGTAAATCGTCTAAGTTACAACTATTTTTATATTTCTCCAATATTCTATTACAAAAATTTCTATTTACTGGTTGCGTGGTATTTAAACTTTTTTGACTTACGAATACATAAGGATTTTCTGTTTCTATTTTATTTCTTTCTGATAAATAGTTTTCTATTGCTAAATACATTATATTATTTATAATAACAGTTCTAAACTTTTCCCCTTTACCAATAATATAAAGTTGTCTTTCTTTTAATTTTATATCATTTATTTTTAAATTTGTTATTTCACTTGCTCTCAAGCCTCCATAAGTTAAAAGTGATATAAAGCAAAAATCTCTTTTTGAATGTTTTAAATCTTTTGCTGCATAATGTTTTATTTTATTTACATCCTGAACAGTTATTATATTGTTATTTAAAGAAAATTTTTGTATTTTTATAAAATCACGGTTGTTTATTACCATATTGGTCTGTATTTTTTCTTTTATTAAAAATTCATTATATGTACGAAGAGAGGTTAATTTTCTATTTATTGTCTTTGGAGATATACTTTTATTTAATAAATGTTGTTTATACATACTTACATCTGTATAAACTAATTCAATCAATTCTTCGTCAAATGATAACTTATAATATTTTTCATATAATTTAACATCACTATAATAACTGTTTATTGAATTTTCTGATAATCTTAATTCGTTTTTCATAAAATCTATAAATCCTTCTATCATAAAATCACCCCTTTTTGATTATGTTACATTTTTTTATCTAATTTTTATATGATTATGTTACATTTTTTATATCTATTTTTAAAAATAAGTGCCCAAAATGTATCATAATCGCAATTATGTTACATTTTTTAACATTTAATTTTTACTCTATATATGACATATAGAGTAAATTAATTTAACTATGATGTTTTTTGATTTCTTTTTCTACTAATTCTTCAATTTTAGGGACATTATCTTTTTGAATTTTAAGAACTTTTTCAAAATCAAACAATTCATTCCATCCTGGAGCAATAACTAGATCAAGACAAAAATTAATTTTATCTTTTTCAATTCCAAGATATTTAAGAGCAGTAGCAAAATATACAGAATAAAAATATACAAAACTCCAATCATTTAAATTGTAAAATTTTATTTCGTCCACTTTGTCTGTTTCTAAAATATTGGAAATTAATTTTCGGACATTTTGTTCTCCGTGTTCTTGCATTAAATATGAAAAATAGTAATTATTCATATTGTTATCCTCCTTTCGTACAATAATTGTATATAATTAATTTAAAATTGGGAATGCTCGAAAATGAAAAAAATAAATTTTTTATAATCATTGATATAACTTGCTTTAAGCAGTTTTTTTTGATGTTTAATATTTTTATACAACAAAAAAAACACCAATTAAGGTGTTTTAATCATTTTTATAAATTGTAATTTATTGCTTTATAGAACATTGTTCATTTTTATTTCTAATTATAAAAAGAAATATTGGTCTTAATAATCCTAATGATAAAATATTAAATACAGTTAATATATCTCCATATTTGTTTGCACGACTCTTATATATTCTATGTGCTATCATTGTATCTAGTATAAAAGTAATTATTAAACTAATTACTAAAATAATGAATAGGACTATTTCTAATTCTTTATTGATATAAAAACGAGTTCCTAAACAAATTGCTATAAATGATAATATACCTGATATTGCACCCATTATTTTATTACCTGCTATTTTCCCTAATAAATATTTATTATAAAAAGGTATCCAAGCAGTAAAAGTGTTTTTATATCCCATATTTTTACACATACACATGATTGAAATCCCCTGAAAGGTATAACTCATTATTATATACAATACAACTGCTACAAATATAGCAATAAAGAATAAGTATATAAATGATAATATACCCATAAGAACTACGACACTAAATCCTCCCATAACATTCACTTCCTCTACAAATTACTATTTATCTAAAAGAATTATATCAAAATAGATGTATTCTATCAAGAATATTTTAATAAAAAAAGCTATTAAAATCATAAACAAACGGTGAAATACCAACAAAAAAATTTTTTTTAATGTGCTTATTGAATTTTTGAAAAAATAAATATAAAATAAATATGTGTAATAAGATTATGTTATAGTTTTTATTCTATAACTATCTTCAGAAAACATTTCTGAAGCATAACTACCAGAAAAAGTCTAGTAGTAGTTTACCTACATTTATTTTAATGTAGCATAATTTAAGGGTATAAGCACCTACAAATATATAGATTATTTGTCATGCTTTTTAATTTTAAGAAAGTAGTTTATTTTAAGTTCCCCCAACTTAAAAAATATTACTTTCTTATTTTTTTGCCCCAAAATGAGAAAGGAGGAATTGTCAAAGAAATCTTTTACACAGATTATTTTTGAAAGGAGTTTTTTAAATTATGAAAGGTGGTTTTTGTTTTGAATTGTATGGAACACATTTTACGGATTGTTTTATACATGCTTCAAGATACACAAATGGAAATTTACAACTTAGTCTTTTTGGTGTTGACCCTGTAATAAATGAAACGTGTCATTTAGCAGATATAACACTAGAACAAAATAAAAATATTCTTAAAGATAGTAAAATTGTAGTGGATTCAAAGTACAAACCTGAATTAATTCCACAATTAATTGATTTAGGAATTTTAGTTGAACAAGTTGGAGTATTTGTTGATAAAAATACAATATATCCAATTTTCACAATTGATTTAAGTAAAATAAAACAAAATAGTTATGCACAATTAGAACTAATTGCAGCATAAGAAAGGAAGAAAAAATGGAAGAAACAAGATTAGTAAATTTACCAATAATCGGAATGGTACAGCGTGGGAGGACAGAAAGCACACTCAAAGGAACAAAAAGAGTTATTGAATTAGATCATTTTGTTGCTAAAGTAACAGATAAACATATGATAGAATTCTTAAAAAAATTTAATGATATTTATGAGAATAAATCAAGTATTGATATTGAAATTTTTGATGAGGAGCCACTTACAACCAAATATACAAGGTATAATCAAGGTGGTACAGTTTGTTCATGTCCTACAACATCAAATATAGCATATCAAAAAACAAAAGAAGGCTGGAAAGAAGTAGAATGTTCAAAAGATTGCATTCATAGACAAAGAAATAAACAAGGAAAATGCAATTGTAATCGTATAGGCTGGTTTAAGTTTTTTATGCCTAAAATTTGTACTGACCGAATATGGCTTATGAAAATCACAGGACAAACATCAATAAATAGATTACATGATTACTTTGAATTACAACGAATGCAAGGAAAGTCAATAAAAGGTCATTATAATTTATTCTTAAAACAGGAAGAAATTTCAGACTTTACTGGAAAGACTTATAATCATTATATTTTAGATATTGTAAGTAAAAACAATAATGTATTCTTAAATAATGTTTTATCAACAAAAGAATTAGATTCAAAATCATCAACAGAAAAAGTAAAAAATGTGAATAATATTGTTCAAAATATAGAAAATTCAGAAAATCAAAAACAAAAAAATAATACAACTAAAAAACAAGAAAAAACAAGCGCAGAGATAACAAATAAATGTGAAAAAACGACATCTAAAAAAACTGATGTTGCAAATAAAAATATAGAAGAAAAGACAAAAGTACAACAAGAAGACACAACTGATAACTGTTATGTTTTAATGAGAACATATAAACAAGATATAATACAAAAAAACGGAGAGAAAAAGTCTTATGTAATGGGTGAGTTTTACGATATGGAAGATAAACAAATTAATGTAGCAATAAAGCCAGAAGATGCTGAAGAATTACAAAAATGTGATATGGGAACTGTTACAAAAATGGAGTTACAAGCCATTGGAAATGTACATTTTGCGTTGAAATTAGAATATGTACAAAAACTTACAAAAAATATAGCAGCATAGAAAAATGTACTAGACTTTTTATACTACTATTAATTTTGCAACAAAAGATAAATAATTATTGTTTATTGTTTTATTAATTATATACAAATTTAGACAAAAAAGTCAATAAATATACAAAAAATTTTAAAAAAGGAGAATTACAATGCACAGAATAGGAAAAATAGTATTTGTTACTGGAAAAGGTAAAGTTAATGGCAGATTATATTACAATGAAAAAGGTACTATTCTAGATTGTGATGCTTATTATAAAGATTATTATATACTTTTTAGTGATGGAACAAAAGACTGGATTGCACCTTATTATATAACATCTGCAACCACTAAAAAATCAAAGAGAAAAAGGAGAAAAAAACATGAAAATTAATTATTTAAAAACTGTTGGTTTTAGAAAATTTAAAGACACATTTGAAACTGAATTATATGATTTAACTAATATAACTGGAAAAAATAGGTCTGGAAAAAGCAATGTTTTATATGCAATAGTAAATATTCTGCTTGGGACAAATTTATCAGGAGATGAGAAAACTTGCTTAATTAATCAAAATTGTAATAGTTCATATGGAGAATTGCATTTTACTGATAATGTGGGAATAAATCATGTTTTAATTAGAGGAAAGGATAGAATTAATAGCAAAAATAATATTTTACAACTTGACGGAAAAAATGTTACTCAAATGGAATTAACAAGTTTTTACAAAGACAAAAAATTATTTTTATCAATAATTAATCCATTATACTTTTTAAATAAAAAGCCATCCGAGCAAAAAGAACTTGTTGACAAATATTTGGCAGATATAAGTCCAAAAGAAATATTCGATTCCTTAGGTACTCAACAGCAACAAATTCTTCTAAATAAGTATTACAAAAAAGAAGAAAAATTTGAAGAACTTACAGAACAAGAACAAACTGAATTTATTAATTCAACAATGTTTAATATATTTTTAGATATTTCCTATTACAACTTGTCAGATGAAGACAAAAAATTATTAGAAGGAATGCCAAGAGATATTCCTACATTTATTTCCGAATTAAATAGTAATATAAAAATGTCCGAATCTACAATCACTTCACTGAATGGTAAAATTGAATATGCACTAAAAAATGCAAATGAGGAAGTACCAGAAAAAACTAAATTTGAAAAAGAAGAAGAATTAGTATTAGCAAGACAGGAATTGGATTTCTTAAATAATAATACTGAAATAATAAAAAAAGAAAATCAAAAGAAAATTGTAGAATCAATTGAAAAAAACATTTTAGACAAGGAAACTGAATTACAAGAATTAAAAAATAATATGGAAAAAGGAAAAAAAATATATTATGAACTTAAAAATGGTAATAAATCAATTTGTCCAATGTGTGAACAAACTATTCGAAATGAAAATTTAACAAAAACATTATCTAATATGAAAAAGGATTTAACTGAAAAGTATGATAAACACAATTTACTAGAAACAGAAATAAAAGATATGAAATTAAAAGAAACAGTTGAAAAATGTAAATACCATTCATTGGAAGGCCAAACAACTATCGATAAATCAAAAAGAATTGATGTTATTAAAAATACTATTAAGGAGTTAGAACAACAAGAAAAAGATATTATAAAATACAATAGCGAAATAGAAATAAAACAAAAAAATATAGAATTGGCCAAAGTAGATATTAAAAAATTTGAAAATGAAAAGAAAAAACATATGGCTAATATTGAAAATTTAAAATCTGCAAAAAAAGTTGCTTTAAAATTATATATATCATACATAGAATCAAAAATGAAACTAGCAAAAAAATATTTAAAAGATGTAGATATACGATTTTATTCAATATTGAAAACAACTGGAGAGATTAAAGATGACTTTATTATTACTTATAAAAACAAACCATTATCAGATTTATCAAAATCTGAGACGGTTGCGACATCATTGGAATTCGCAAATATGTTTAATCAAATTAGTCATGGTAATTTCCCAATTTTTATAGATGATTATGAAAGTTGTGTAGATTATGATTTTATTAATGAATACTCAAGATATTCACAACTTATTATATCGAGAGTAGAAAAAGGACAAGATTTAGAAATAAAAGACTATATTTCTAATAACATTCCAATTTTAAAAGCGGCCTAAAATGGAAGGTATTAATTGCCTTCCTAAATTTATATATGAAAGGAAGAAAAAATGGAAATAAAGAATTTAAAAAGATATATCGAACAAGTAAAAGAACATGCATGGTTTGGAGGTTTTACTACAATAGAAATTAGAACTAGAGATGAAGTTATAGAAATTAAAGGTTATGTAATAGAAAAAGCATACGAAAGTTTTGCTACAGCAAGTAAAATAACATTAAATAATGAATGCCTATTTGGTACTGATTCTCGTAGTATTAGTAATTATAATAACGAAGTTTATAATTTCGGAAAATTTACAACAATGGATGAAGCATTAAATTATGTGCTTGAAATATTAAAAAATAAAGATTACACAATATCATATAAATAATGGAGGAATACTTATGAAAATTAAAAGTTTATTAGTAATGCCAGGTAAGGAAGTTCAATTAGTAAGAATACCTGCTAATACAAAATTTATAAAATCATTTATAGGAGATGAATTATTTAAGATAAGACTAAATGAAAATACAATGATATATACAAATAAAAATGCAAAAATAGATGAATTTAATAGAGTTTTAGGTGAAAATGTTTTGCTTGGAACTTTTTTGATTATATCAATAAAACATAATCACAGAGTATCAATGAAAAAGAGAGATATTCGAAAATATAGCAATATGTTTAAATTGAGAAAACATCAGAAAAAAATTGTCTCTTTGAAAGAAGAATATTTAGAGGAATATTATTCAATGCAAAGGAAAATGAAACAAAAAAATGCTAAAAGAAATAAAGAAATTATTATGAAATTAGTAGCATAAATAAGGAAAGGAAGATTTAAAAATGAATAAATATGAAACAGTATTTTTACTAAATATAGAATTATCAATAGGAAAGCAAAAAGAGATAATTGACAAAATAACAAAATGTATTACAGATTATGGAAAAATAATTAATATTCAAAATGTCGGTAAAAGGACATTAGCATATGAAATAAGAAAACAAAAACAAGCAAATTACTTTGAAATAGATTTTGAAGCAAACACTCAATGTATTATTGAACTTGAAAGATTATATAGAATCGAAGATGGAGTTTTAAAATTTATTACAATAAAAATTTGTGAATAAAGAAAGGAATTAAAAAAATATGAATAAAGTAATTTTAATTGGAAGACTTACAAAGGATGTAGAAATTAGATATACACAAAAAAATAATACTGCAATTGCGTCATTCAGTTTGGCTGTTAATCGTAGTTTTGTAAAAGTTGGTGAAGAAAGACAAGCCGATTTTTTTAATATTGTTGCTTGGAATAAACTTGCTGAAAATATTTCAAAATATTTAGTTAAAGGAAATCAGGTTGCAATTTCTGGTAGATTAGAAACAAGGAATTGGGAAGATGAAAATGGGAAAAAACATTATGCTACAGAAGTTATTGCTGAAGAAGTAAATTTTATAGAGCATAAAAACATACAAAATAATGATGCACTATTAAATTCTGCAACTCCTGTAAACAATAATTGTGCTGACTCGTCAGATTTTATAAGTAGTTGCGACGATTTACCATTTTAAAAGGAGGAGTATTCTATGTGTAAACAATATTATATAAATAAATATTTTAAAAAACTATGCAATACAAAATTTTTTCAAAATGATGGTGAAGCAATAATAGGAAGAGCTAAAGATGTGATTATAGATTTACAAGAGCAAATTAAATTTGTAAAAGATCCAGAAAACAATATTGATGAAGAAACAATAAATGATGTAGATATAGAAGCACAGTCTTTAATAAATAAAATAAGAGAAAAACATAAAAACCAAAATGATGTAGTAGGTATTTATGTGCACCCTATGGCTACTTTTTATATGTTAGAAGAAATTGATGACCTATATAAAGAATTAAAGGAATATTATGAAGAAATGGAGGAAAATACAAATGAAAACTAATATTATAAGTGTTAAGTATGAGGATGAGTTTTATCCTCGTACTTTTGGAGGCAAGGAATATTTATATTATACAAATAAAATACTAAATGTTGGAGATTTAGTTGAAGCACCTACAAAATACGGTAATAAAATTGCAAAGGTAGTTAAAATCAATATTTCTGAAGGTGAAATTAAAAACATAAAACCATATATGAAAGTAATTGAACAAAAAATAAATAGAAATAAATATATTATTTATAATGAAATACAGAAAGATGTAGCATAATAAATGAAAAATATTGCTAAAAGTCTAATAAAAAAATGTTGTAAAAGATTATAGTAGAGATAAGATTATTTGTTTTAAAAATCTTATCTCTTATTTTTATACATTTGATAAATTACCACAACTATTAAATATGGTCCAAAAAGAACGAGAAACAAAAATAAAGAAATATGGTTTAGAAAAGTATAAATTATATATGAAAAAACAAAAAAAGAAAATGAGCTATTTAATAGATTCAAAATGGTAGCTTAAATTTGGAAGGAGAAAATTATGGATGGTTTAGAAAGATTGGAAAAAGAAGCAGTAGAAATGAATAATCATAA
>ERZ824598.2805-NODE-2805-length-16955-cov-3.580000_pt1 | contig 16955 bp, 10 predicted proteins | sample MGYA00519934_ERZ824598 | MGnify/ENA primary metagenome ERZ824598 (study PRJEB31778, sample SAMEA3449177) | human gut metagenome | biome: human gut; feature: human-associated habitat; material: faeces | place: United Kingdom | collected 2010/2012 ...
ATAAAACACCAGAAAAAACATTAGAAGCGGTAAATGAATTAACAGGATTAGATATAAAATATTATGCAGTAAAAACGAAAGGAAGAATGCTATGAAAATAACATATAAAGATAAAACTATGGAGATACAAGAGCCACAAAAAGTAATTGATGTGTTTAAAGAAGAATGTAATGAACATGTTATTGCATGTATTTGCAATAATCAAATACAATCATTAAATCATATATTAAAAGAAGATACTAATATAAAGTTTATCGATATATCAGATAAAGATGGGCTTAGAATTTATATAAGAGGACTAAGTTATATAATGGCAAAAGCTTTTTCAGAAGTATACCCAAAAGCTTTATTAACTGTAGATTATCAATTATCAAATTCTATGTTTTTTGAAATAGACAACATGAAAGTTACAGATGAAATGCTAGAAGCAGTAAGTAACAGAATGAATGAAATAGTTCAAGAAGATTTACCAATTACAAAAGTTATAATGACTAAAGAAGAGGCAGATGAATTTTACGAAAAAAATAAAACGTTAAAAGGTATTTTGCAAAAAGATATAAAAGAAAGAGACCATGTTACTTTATATTATTGTGAAGACTATTATAACTATTTTTATGGTGTTATGCCAATATCTACAAAATATATGAAAATATTTAAATTAGAAAAATATAAACATGGTTTTATTATTAGATATCCAAATAGAAGAGATATAACAAAATTACAACCATTTGTAGATAATCCAAAATTATTATCAGCACTTCAAGATTACGAGAATATACATAGATTATTAGATATAAATACATTATATAAATTAAATACAAAAGTTCAAAATGGTGAAGCAAAACATATTGTTTTATTAGATGAAGCTTTGCACGAGAAAAAGATTTCTCAAATAGCAGATAAAATAGCACAAAATAGGAATACAAAGGTTATTTTAATTGCAGGTCCATCTTCTTCTGGTAAAACTACTTTTGCACAAAGGTTAGGTTTACAACTAGAACTAAATGGATTAAGACCAGTTACAATATCAGTTGATAACTATTTTGTAGAAAGAGAAGATACTCCAAAAGATGAAAATGGAAATTATGATTTTGAAGATATAAATGCTATAGATATGAACTTATTTAATAATCAAATTTTAAGTTTATTAAATGGTGAAGAAGTAGAAACGCCATCATTTAATTTTCATACAGGGCATAAAGAGTATAGAGGAGATAAATTAAAATTAAACAAAAATGATGTACTTGTAATAGAAGGAATACATTGCTTAAATGATAAGTTAACAGCGAGTATTCCAAAAGAAAATAAGTTTAAAATATATATTAGTGCATTAACGGTACTAAATATTGATTATTTTAATCGAATATCAACAACAGATTCAAGATTAATTAGAAGAATAGTAAGAGACTATCAATTCAGAGGATATTCTGCGCTTCATACTTTAAGAATGTGGCCATCAGTAAATAGAGGGGAACAAAAAAATATATTTCCTTATCAAGAACAAGCAGATGTTATGTTTAATACTTCTTTAGTATATGAGATCTCAGTATTAAAAACAATGGCATTACCACTACTAAAGGAAATTGATAGTTCTGAGCCAGAATATTCAGAAGCAAAAAGATTATGCGAAATTCTACAATATTTTGAGGAAATACCAAAAGATTTAATACCAACAAATTCTTTATTAAGGGAATTTTTAGGAAATGGAGATTTTAAATACTAGGAGTTAATTATGTTAAAAGATAGCAAATTTACAGAAATAGATGAAGAATTTATTTGCGAACACTGTGGAAAATTAGTGCCAAAATTAGAATATTCTTGCAGAAATCATTGTCCATATTGTTTGTATTCTAAACATGTAGATATAAATCCAGGAGATAGAGCAGAAAAATGCCATGGAAGTTTAAAACCAATTGGGATAGAATTAAATTCTAAAAAGGGTTATGTAATTATATTTAGATGCGAAAAATGTGGAGCTATTAGGAAAAATAAAGCTGCAAAAGATGATAATATGGAATTAATTATCAAATTGAGTAGTAATCCGATATAAAATTAAAGCAGGCAGACACCATAAAAAGTGTCTGTCTGTTGGCGTTGTATGTATTTACTAAATATATTTTTTATAGGAAAGATTTTCATATGTCAAAGACTTCTTAAATTCAAAACAGGGAAAAAAGGAACGTCCCCAAATCCCGGAACGTTCCTAAAATTCCTAAATTTCTCTATTTAAATTACCATTTGTATACATATTTCCTTCTAATCTATTTCCTTTTGAAACAGTATTTATAACTTTATTAATTTCATCAATGCTTTCGTCTAAGATGTTGATTCTACATGATTTAACATTAAAATCTTTTGTTTCAATTGATGTGATTCTACTATTAAAAACAGTTGTAACAGTTTGAATATTGTCAGGAATAAATCTAAATTCAAAACCTAATCTATCAACCAAAGCATATTTTTTAGAAGTATCAAAACATTTTTTATCACAATTTGGATAGCATTTATTTGATTTGCCCAAAAAACAATAATTTGTATTCATTACCGGAAGTTTTCCATAAGCAAATACTTCTATATTATCGCCATAAGAATTACAAAGTGATGAGATATTAGTTTTATTTAGTTCTGGAGAAATTTCTATTAAATCAATGTCATAATCAAGTAACTCTTTTATAGTATTATCATTAAAAACATTTAAAGTATAATTTGATATTAATTTTAATTTGTTGCCATATTGCTCTTTAATAAATTTTAAATATTCAACATTTCCTATATTAGAAAAAACAATACCTTTAACATCAAAGTTTTCTATAGCAGCTCTTAAATAATTTGCTAATAAATTCTTATAGTTACCACGAATAATAATTGGCATATATACATAGATATCAGCTTTTTTAGCAATTGTATTAATAATCTCAAAATATTTATTATTATAAAAATATTTTAAAGGGATATATGCGTTACTAAAATTATTAAGCTTTGTATAATCTAATGTGTCATCCAGAATATTAAAACAAACTGATATACCCTTTTGTGTAATTTGTGGTGCAACACTGTTAGCTGGAGAATATTTTATATCTATATTTCTTTTAAATTTTTCTATAGCGGTAGTTTCTATATTAGCTAAAGCTTGTCTTCTAAGCTCATTTATAATACTTATATTAGGTATAAATAAATTCGGGTCTAGCTGAACATTAATATCGTTAAATTCGAATTGTGTATTAGAAGTCTTTTTTAATTGTGTAATAATTCTTTCTATATCTAAAGGTTTATTAATTGCTTGAACAGGCATGCTTTCAGATTTTTCTGTAACTGTAATATTATTATATATACTATCATTATTATTAATAGTAGAAACTTTTAATACAATTGGTTCGCCTTCTTTTATTGTAATATTTGCATTTAAGTAAGTCTTGATATTTTCAGTATTTGTAAAAGAAGAATTTGCAGTAGTAAATAAACTTTTACTTGTTAATTTATATATTTTTGCCCCAATAGATATTTTTCCTTTCATTCTACCAATAGTAACTTTGTCACCTGCATCTGCTGAAGCCAGATTTAGTCCATTTTTCATTAACTCAGAAACAGTATATTTTTTATGATCATTATCAAATGAAATAATATCTCCAATGGAAAGACTATTTTTTAATGTAAAAGACACATATCCTTTATGTGCATAATAATTAGAAATATTACCTATATATATCCCAGCATTATTAGGTTTTTCTGGATAAACAAAATCAGTATTAGGAGAGTTCTTAAGATGACCAGATGAAAAACCTCCTCTATTAAACACTTGAAGTAAATCATCTACATCTTTTTGATCTATTTCGTAATCTTCTTTATTTATGTATTTATCTATATATTTACGGTAAATTCTTGTAACTGTAGCAACATATTCTGGCTTTTTCATTCTACCTTCTATTTTAAAGCAAGTAACCCCAGCATCAATTAGATTTGGAATAAATTCTAACCCACATAAATCTTTAGGACTCATTAAATATTTAAATGAAGAATCTATACCTTTTACTTTATAAGGCAACCTACATGGTTGGGCACATTTTCCTCTGTTACCAGAACGACCGCCTATCATGCTAGACATTAAACATTGTCCAGAATAAGAAAGACACAAAGCACCATGAATAAATACTTCTGTTTCTATATTAGTTTTATGACAAATATCATATATTTCAGAAATAGGCAATTCTCTAGAAAGAACAGCTCTTTTAAAGCCAAATTTTTCTAAAGTTTGCACACATTCTAAATTGTGAATAGTCATTTGAGTACTACCATGAACATCAAGGTCAGGAAAATTTTTAATTAGATAACGTGCAAGTCCAAAATCTTGCACGATAATTGCATCTATACCACAATTATAAGCATGTGTTGCAAGTTTTATTGCATCTTCAAATTCATTATCTGTAATTAGTGTATTTAATGTTAGATGTGTTTTTACATTTCTTAATTTTGCATAGTTAATTGCCATTTCTAAAGCTTCATTATCAAAATTATTGGCAAAAGCACGAGCACTAAAAGAGCTGGCACCAAAATATACGCTGTCTGCACCATTTTGAACAGCAGCTTTTAAACATTCAAAATCTCCTGCAGGAGCAAGTAGTTCCAAAAAAATCACCTCTTTATTTTTTATATCCATACCTATTGTAACATAAAAAATGAAATTCGCATAATATATCATATAAAAAAGTGGCTTCGCCAAATAAAGGAGGGAAGAGGATGCCAGAAGATAGAGGATCAAACTGCGGATGCAATAATGGAGGATTATTTGGAAATATGTGCTGTGGATGTGGAGATAGCGAAATATTATTCTTTATAATCATATTCTTATTGCTATTTACAGGCTTTGGAAATTCAAGATGTTGCTAAATTTTTAAATACTTAAGTTAAAAAAGTTCTAATATAACATATCTGGTTACTTCCCCTATTTAAATGTTTAAATAGGGGAAAAATACTTGTAAAAAAAAGATAGTTAGTGTAAAATATGAAAATGAAAATAGATGTACATTGGAGGAATTAAATTGAGATTTTTAGATATGAATAGTAAAGAAGATAGACAAAAATACACTGAATTTTTGGAACATCATGAAAGATGTAATTTTCAACAATCTTTAGAATGGGGAAAAGTTAAAAATTTTTGGAAAAATGAAGTTATTTTAGCTGAAGATGAGAATAATAATATAATAGGTTCATTAAGTGTCTTACTTAGAAAAATACCAATTTTCGGATATTTAATGTATTCATCAAGAGGACCAATTTGCGATATTCATGATGAAAAAGTTTTAAAACAATTAACAGATGGTGCAAAAGAATTAGCTAAGAAATATCATGCGATGGTATTAAAGATAGAGCCAGATATTAAAAGTGATGATAAAGAATTTAGAGAAATAGTAACAAAACTAGGATTTAAAATAAAAGATGACGCAAAAGATTTTAGAGATGAGATTCAACCTAGATATGTATTTAGATTAGATATAAAAGGAAAAACAGAAGACGAGATATTTAAAGCTTTTCATTCTAAAACAAGATATAATGTAAGATTGGCTGGAAGAAAAGGAGTTACTGTAAAAGAGGGAAATAGAGAAGATTTAAAAGATTTCCATAGAATAATGATAGAAACAGGCAAAAGAGATGGGTTTATGATAAGACCATTGGAATACTTCGAGCAAATGTATGATGCATTAGCACCAGAACATATGAAAGTATTAATGGCATATTATGATGGTAAACCAATTTCTGGAGTTATACCTATTATGTATGGTAATAAAACTTGGTATTTATATGGTGCAAGTAGTAATGAACACAGAAATTTAATGCCAAATTATTTATTACAATGGGAAATGATAAAACTTGCAATTTCTAGAGGTGACGATATATATGACCTAAGAGGAGTTTCAGGAGTTGTAGACGAGAATCACCCTCAATATGGATTATATAGATTTAAACAAGGTTTTGGTGCAGAATTTACCGAATTTATAGGAGAACTTCACATGGATTACTCACCAGTAAGATATAAATTATATAAAATATCAGAAACTGTGTTTAAAAGAGTTAGAAGCCTTTTAATGAATAGACATAAAAAATAAACTTTAGGGACGGAGCTTAAAGTTCATAAGAGGAGAAAAGATGGGCATTTTAGTAATAGAAAAGCAAGATTTAAAGCATAATATAAAACAGATAAAAGAGTATGCAAAAAAAATAAATGATAAATTAAAAATAATAGCAATCGTAAAATCCAACGGTTATGGGTTAGGTTTAGAAGAGTATGCCAATTTTTTAATAGATAATGGAATAGATTATTTAGCTGTTGCAAGTACGGAAGAGGCTATAAAATTACGTGAAGCCGGAATAAAAGCAGATATTTTAATGATGTCGAGCACAGCGATAGAGCAAGAATTAGAGAATATGCTAAAAAATAATATTACCATAACAATTGGAAGCACAGAAGCAAAAGAGGCATTAATTAAAATTATAAAAAGAGTAAATAAAAAGCCTAAAATCCATATAAAAATAGATACTGGCTTTGGAAGATATGGATATTTATATACTGATACAGAAAGAATAATTAAAGATATAAAAGAGTTACAAAAATTTGCAATAATTGAAGGGATTTTCTCTCATTTTTCTACATCCTTTTACAAAGAAAAATGGACAAACCTTCAATATGAAAGATTTTTAGAAGTCCTAAAAACAATAGAAGAACATAAAATAAATATTCCTATAAAGCATATATCAAATTCTTCAGCATTTATAAGATTTCCTCAAATGAGTCTAAGTGCAGTAAGAATAGGCTCTGCTTTTTTAGGAAGAGTTGCAGTAGCAAATAAATTAGGACTTAAAAAGATTGGTTATTTAGAAAGCGAAATTTCTGAAATAAAAACTTTACCAAAAGGTTGGAATATAGGATATTCCAATACATATACAACTAAAAAAGAAACAAAGGTTGCTATTGTACCAACAGGTTATGCAGAAGGATACCATATGAAACTTTCAAGTGATATGTTATCATTTGGAAACAAAGTAAGAGATGTAATTCAAGCTATAAAGAGTTTGTTTAAAAATACAAAATTATATGTAGAAATAAATAACAAAAGATATCCAATACTAGGAAGAATCGGAATGTATCATGTTACTGTAGATATAACAGGAGAAGATTTTAAAATAGGAGAAAAAGTTAAAATGAATGCAAATCCTTTATACGTAGATTCTTCAGTTAGGAGGTTATATAGATAATGGAAAAAACTAAAAAACAAGGTTTTTTTAAGAGTATAAAAAATAGTATATTTAATTTTGATTCATATCAAGATTTTGCATTAGAAGAGATGAAAAGAGGAATATTCTATTTTCTAAAATTAGCTATACTATTTTCGGTAATTATTGCAATAGTATTTTCTGTTTTACAAGTTGTTGTTACAATTCCAAATGCAAAGAATTTTATAGCAAGTGATATTCCAGATTTTTCTTATTCAAATGGAATATTAGATGTTAAAAGTGATGAAACAGTCACAATAGATAATATTGCTGACCAAGTACTAATTATTGCAGATACAAAAGATTTAGATGAAACTAAAATTAACGAATATAAAGATAAAATAAATTTGTATGATATAGGAGTACTTGTACTAAAAGACAAAGTTTATTTGAAAAATAGTTATGCAGGAACAGGTTTACAAGAGATACCAATGAGTGATATTGGTAGTATATATGGAAAAAATGAGTTTACTAAACAGGATATTGTAAATGATATTAATAGTATCAACATGATTTCATTATGTATTAGTTTAGCATTTACAGTATTTTTAGGATTCTTTATAACATATTTAATTATGAGTATATTAGATATAATTATTCTTGCATTGTTAAGTAATATTGTTGCAATGCTACTAAGAGTAAGGATGAAAGTTTCAGCACTAGTAAATATTTCTGTACATGCTATGACATTACCAATTATACTTTTATTAATATATGCTATAGTGCTAATGACAACTGGATTTGAAATAAAATATTTTAATATTATGTATAGAGGAATTGCTTATATATATGTAATTACAGCTGTTTTCTTAATACGTCAAAATCTAATTAAACAACAGATGGAATTAACTACTATAGTACAAAAACAAAAAGAATTAAAACAACAATTAGAGGAAAAAGAAAAGGAACAACAAGAACCAAAAGAAAAGGATGAACAAAAAGATAAAAAAGAAGATGAATCAAATGATAAAAAAGAGGAAAAAGATAATAATGTAGGAAAAGAAGCTAATGGAGAAGTATAGATAAGGAGGATATCATTTTGATGGAAAATTCAAATAAGAACAAAGATAACAACAATGATTCAAAAAAGTTTTGGATTTCTTCTATAATACTATTAGTAATTATTATTGCTTTGTCTATAGCAGCATATCTAATTTATAGTAGTAATGGTGAAGAAAAGGACAAATTAGTATTACCATATACAGAATTAATTCAAAATATAAATAATAATACAGTAGAAAAAATAGAGCTAACAACTGGAAGTACTACAGTAAAGGTAAAATTGAAAGATGAAGAAGAAGAAAAAACTACGATAGTACCAAGTTTACAAGCTTTTACAGAATATATTCAGACAAAAACAGAGCAAGGAAATGAGATGGAAGTTATCCAGAACAAGCCTAATGCACTATTATCTATTGGAGATACTATTTTTACAGTTTTACCAACTTTATTAATGATAGCATTAATAATAATGCTATTTAAAATGCAAGGTCTAGGAGATAAAGGTAAGGTATATGATAGCGAAGAAAAAGATACAAATGTAAGATTCGAAGATGTAGCAGGACTTGACGAAGAAAAAGAAGAAATGGTTGAAATAGTTAATTTCTTAAAGAAACCAGAAGAATTTTATAAAATGGGAGCTAAAGTACCAAGAGGAGTCCTACTTTGTGGTAAACCAGGTACAGGTAAAACATTAATTGCTAAAGCAATTGCTGGTGAAGCAAATGTACCATTTATATCTATGAGTGGTTCAGAATTTATAGAAATGTTTGCAGGACTTGGTGCTTCAAGAGTTAGAAAGTTATTTGAAAAAGCAAGAAAGATGGCTCCATGTATTGTATTTATCGATGAGATCGATGCAATCGGTAAGAGCCGTGACAGCGCACTTGGCGGTGGCGGTAATGACGAGCGTGAGCAGACATTAAACCAGCTTCTTGCAGAGATGGATGGATTCGATACGAATAAGGGACTACTTGTTCTTGCAGCAACAAACCGTCCGGAGGTACTTGATCCGGCGCTGTTGAGACCGGGACGTTTCGATCGCCGTATCATAGTGGATAAGCCGGATCTGAAAGGTCGTGTCGAGATTCTTAAGGTTCATGCGAAGGATGTTAAGATGGATGAGACAGTCAATCTGGAAGAGATCGCGCTTGCAACTTCAGGAGCAGTTGGATCAGATCTTGCCAATATGATCAATGAGGCTGCAATCACTGCAGTTAAGCATGGCAGACAGGTTGTCAGCCAGAAAGACCTCTTTGAGGCAGTGGAAGTTGTACTTGTAGGTAAAGAGAAGAAAGACCGTATCATGAGTGCAGAAGAGCGAAGAATCGTATCTTATCATGAGGTTGGACATGCGCTTGTCACAGCACTTCAGAAGAATACAGAACCGGTACAGAAGATCACAATCGTTCCTAGAACAATGGGAGCACTCGGTTATGTAATGCAGACACCGGAGGAAGAGAAGTTCTTAAATACGAAGAAAGAACTTGAAGCAATGATCGTTGTTGCACTCGGTGGACGTGCAGCAGAAGAGATTGTATTTGACACTGTTACGACAGGTGCATCGAACGATATCGAGCAGGCAACGAAGATCGCCAGAGCGATGATCACACAGTATGGTATGTCAGAGCGCTTTGGTCTGATGGGACTTGAATCTGTTCAGAGCCGTTACTTGGACGGTCGTGCAGTTCGTAACTGTGGAGAAGCGACAGCAGCGGAGATCGATGAAGAGATCATGAAGATGCTCAAAGCTTCCTATGAAGAAGCAAAACGCCTCTTGAGTGCGAACAGAGATGCTCTTGATAAGATTGCAGCCTTCCTGATCGAGAAAGAGACGATCACAGGTAAGGAATTCATGAAGATCTTCCGTGAAGTGAAAGGAATCCCTGAACCGGAAGAAGCAGATGGAGAAAAGAAAGAAGAGCAGGAGTCTGGAAGAATCCTGATGAAGCCGACAGAGACACAAGCAGCAGAGCCAGAAACAGTGAAAGAACCGGAAACAGAAAAAGAGCCGGAAACACAGGCAACAGAAATACAGTCACAAGAAACGGTGGCAGAAGAAAAGTCAGAGTAAGAGCTGATTATCAATATTAAGAGTTTCGCAGATGGAGAGGAAAAGTCATTTGCGAAACTCTTTTTCTTTGATGAAAACATGTTATAATGAAATGAGGCAAAATGTGCCAGGGTATATCAGATGTGAGATGACTCCCATCTGATATAGCCTCCGGCAGGATTGCAGAGATGCGCAGAAGAAGTATGTCATGCATTGCATGACGCGCATCTCGCAGCAAGAATGCAGAGGCATTCTTGAATGCAAGGCACAGAAGATGCAAAACATCAATCAAGACAGTAGCAAAAAAAACAGGAGACATTGGGATGACAAAAGCAGTATTTTTTGATATAGATGACACCATTTATGATTATATTGGAGCGCATAATAATACGATGCCGGTGATGAAAGAATGGGCATATGAGAATTTAGGCATAGCAAAAGAAGACTTGGAGAAATATGTTGCCAAGGCAAGAGTGAAGGCAGATGACAGAGCCGGAAGAGATTATGCGGTGAACCATAATCGCCTGGTGAGATTTCAGTGTATGCTGGAGAGACTTGGAAAGCCAGTTTTCCCATATGCGTATGAGATGTATAATCTGTACTGGGATACATTGATCGATCAGATTATTCCATCTCCTGGAATTGAAGAGTTGATGAAAGAATTGAAACAGCGAGGCATTTATATCGGTATAGGATCCAATATGACTTCAGACGTCCAGTATCGGAAGATATTAAAGCTTGGATTAGGTAAGTATATTGATGGAATTGTGACAAGTGAAGAGGCTGGCGAGGAAAAACCGCATCGAAAACTTTTTGATCTCTGTGTTGAAAAAGCAGGAGTGATGGTGGAAGAAAGTATCTTTATCGGAGACAGCATCGCACATGATGTAACAGGAGCACAGAATATAGGAATGCCGGTGATCTTGTATCGGCCGAAGGAAAATGTGAATGAGATCGAGTGGCTTCAGACAGAGAAGGGAAAATGTCCGGTCATTGCACATTTTTCTCAGTTTTTTGAAGCAGAGAAGATGTTATAAGAAATGAAAAAGATGTAAAAGAAACTTTAATAGGAATAAAAAGGAGACATAAGAAAAAACATGAAACTGGTCGAAAAAGTTCCAAAGGATCTATATAAAATATTTGGAAGTAAATATATGGAATTCTATATGCAGTTTCTGGTAGCGCTTTATGAGGAGAGCAGTCAGTCTTATTCTCTTCTCGGGCTTACGGAACGAGAGTGTCAGATGATCATGAATGAACGACTGGCGAAGATGGCACTGGACTGGAGTGAGGCAAGAGTCGATGAAGAAGGAGAGCTGATCACCAGAGCCAACATGGCATCAGTCAGTCTGAAGCATTTTGAAGACTGGGGATGGCTTAGAAGGGATTATGATGAAACGTTGAACAGTTATGTCGTTTCATTTCCGGAATACAGTCAGCTGTTTGTAGAATTATTTCAGAAATTATACAGTGAAAATGACGGTAAGGAACGAGAGAGTGTGCTTACGGTATACAGTCATCTCTATACCTACAGTTTAGACAAAGAGAAGAATAATGAGATTTTAAAAAGTGCGCTTCATACATCAAGAGCACTTCTGCAGATGCTCGCGAACATGCAGGAGGGAATGCGAGGTTATTTCGATGAACTGTCAAAGCAGAGAAGTTTCCGAGGAATCCAGGAAGTACTTGTGAAAGAGATCAATAACAGTGATAGCAAAAAATATGCGATATTGACTACAACAGACAGCTTTTATCGATACAAAGAAGCTGTAAAAGAGTTGATCGAAGAAAATCTGGAAAAGACAGAAGCAAGAAAATACTCATTTGAAACAGAACTCTTAAGTGAAGAAGAAAATACGAGAAAATCTTACCGTCTGCGAAGAATGATTGAGATCTGTGAAGAGGCGACAGATATGCTCTATAAAATTTCGAGAGAGTTTGATGCGATTGAGCGCAGATATAATAAGCTGATTGAACAAAAGACAGTATTTGCAAGCCGTGCTGCAGCAAGAATCCGGTACATTATGATGGAAGGTGTAATGGAAGAAGATCAGACAGTCGCACTGATTAATCTGATTAATGAAAGTGGCAAGTCGGAAGAGATTCTGGATAAGTTGTCTTCAAAACTTAGGTTTTCGGAGCCATATAAGATTATGACAGAGAAGAGTCTGTATCAAAGACGTGAAAATCAGAAGGAAAAGTTCACTCCACAGGCGGTAACACCTGAGAAATCACAGGAAGAGAATATGACAGAATTTGTCCTGGAACCACTGTATACGCAGAAAGAGATCAGAGATTTCCGAAAGAAAAATGAACAGAATGGAAAATTCACAGTGACAAAAGATACTGTAAAATCAATAGAAGATTTGGAGAAGTTATTTATGGTATGGCAGCATGCAACAGAATCTGCGGACAGTAAGGCACAGATTGAAGTGGCGCAGGAGATGGAGAATGAGGCTGGTTTCCGATTTTCAAAACTTACGATAGAGGGAGTAGAATCAGATGGTTAATTATATGGAAGAATTGTCAGTGACAGAAGCTGATAACCTGAAGAAAACAATTGCTGCATTATTCAGACAGACATGTATTTTACAGATGAAATATGATCCTGTAACACTTGTCCCAAGAGACAATCTGCATTATGAGATCTGTACAAGACACAGAAAGTTTATTGAAGACTATCTGTCTGTTTTAAGCTGTGAATTAGTGCATGACCCACAGGAACACATTTACCGTTTACATGGAGATGGAATCGCGATAGAAAAGATAAATGCCACCGTTACAAAAGTAATCTTACTTGTTAAATTAATTTACAGAGATAAGATTTTAGGAGAAGGCTTGAAAGCTACAGTGACGAATCTGGCGGAGATTCGTGAATATGGAAAGAATACGAATCTGATTAATTATAAGCTTACGATGGGTGAGTGGAAAGAAGCTTTATATGTGATGAGTAAGCATCAGATCATTGAAGTGCCGGGAGCAATCCAGAATGTTGAGGATGAGACTCCGATTTATATCTACAGCACGATCAATCTATATTGTGGAAGTATGGATATTACTGCGTTGATCAAAGAATATCAGGAAGATCAGTACGCAGAGGAAGAGATTACAGAAGAGATTACAGAAGAAGTTTCTGAACAGGAAATCCAGGAAGAAGCAGAGGGAGGTGTGGAAGATGAAAGAGAAACAGTCGAAGAAAATATTTACTAGAATGTTAATGAATAACTGGGGCGGTATCAGTCACAAAGTGATGGAGTTCCATGAGTATGTGAATCTTTTCAGTGGGAAAAGTGGATCTGGTAAGTCTACTGTTATGGATGCGATCCAGGTTGTTTTATATGGAAGTATATCTTCCACATTCTTGAATAAAGCGGCGGATGACGCGAAGAACAGGCGTAGTGTTCTAAGTTATCTTAGAGGAGCGCAGAAAGACGGTTCCTTTAACCGAGAAGACCAGGACTTCTGTTCTCAGATCGTCTTGGAGATTAAGGATACAGGAAAGAATACACATACTTGTATTGGTGTTTCATTTGAGGTTGGAAAGGCAGATACAGACATCAGGAAATATTGTTTCTTCAGTCATTCTGGAAAGATTCCGGAGGATGAATATTTGACAGAAGAAGGTGTCCCGTATACAATCGCGAAACTTAAAAAATTGGTAGAAGCAAGAATAGAATCGGCTGACAACAGAGGTCGCGGAGATGTGAACCGTGTATATCCATCGAAAGAAGCGTATTTGAAAACGGTTTATGATGCAATCTTTGGTTATGTAGAGCCGGGCCGTATGATGACAATGGAGAAAAGCGCGATTGCACTTCGTATGACGAACGGAACGGGACAGTTTATCAAAGATTATATGTTCCCAAAGAGCAAGGAAGACACAGTTGCAACAATCAGTGATCAGCTTGGCGCTTACCGTGAGATCAAGGAACGTGTAGAAGATCTGGAGCAGAGAATTAAAATGCTTGACGAGATCAGTCAGCATAATCTAGCCTTGCAGAAAGCAAGAGCTGATAAGATCTATGTGGAACAGATCTTAAAATATATTGAAATAGAAAATTGTAAAGCACATTTGCAATCGAAAGAGGATGATCTGCAGGATATTCTCAAGAAGATTGAGGAAAAAGAAGAAAAGAGAAAATCTTATTTAGCAGAGAAAGATGCTTATACGAAAGAGCAGGTAGAAGTCGAGGCAGAACTCAAAGCCAGCGATTATGGACAGAAAGAGAAGGAGCTAAAGGAGATTGAAAATACGATCCAGCTCCTGGCAACGAATTCAGAACAATGGAGAGATATCGTAAAAGGTCTTTCAGCCTGGGAGGAAGACGATGAAGTCAGTGCTTATGTGAGCAATCAGGCGCTGCATAGAATTGATGATATCCGAGATGGTGTTGTGAGTGAAGATTCGATTGAAAAGCTAAAGCAATATTTAAGTGATGCACTCGACAACATCAATACAGAATTAGGCGATGTTCGCGAAAGAATCCGTGAGAATCAGAAAGAACTTCAAGAGAAGCGGGAGATGGTAGAAGACCTCAAAAATGACAGAAAACCATATCGTGCGGAATTGAAGCGTGCAAGACAGGAATTGCAGAATATACTTAGTACTCAGTATGGAAGAACGATCCATGTAAATATCTTTGCGGACTTGTTTGATATTACGGATGAAGAGTGGAAAAATGCAATCGAAGGACGTATGGGACGTGTGAAACACAGTCTGGTGACAGCACCTGAATATACGTTAGATGCTGCGAAAGCATTTCGCAAAATGAAGCAGGTGAAGGGGATCGAGGATGTCGAACTCATGGATACTGCGGCAATCGTGAGAGACAAGCCGAAGGCAGACGAGAATACACTGTACGAGTGTGTGCGCGCAGAGGAAGCTTATGTAGATACTTGTCTGAAGCGATACTTAGGCCGCATTAAGAAATGTGAGACGGTGGAAGAACTTCATGAGACGAGAGATGGTGTCACAAAGGACTGTTATTCCTACAGCAATTACATTTTCAGACATTTAAGAAAGAATGATTATGAGAAATATGCCTGTATCGGAACGAAAGTGTCAAAAGCGAAACTTCTTGAGTTGGAAGAAGAAGCAGCGAAGCTGAAACAGGAAGTGGAAGAGGACTGCCGTGTTGAGATGGCACTGCGTGCAGCACAGAAATTTGAGTGTCTGAACCAGAGTACAGAACAGATCTTACATCTTTCAAAAGCAGCGGAACAGCTTCAGGATTATTACGAGAAACAGGAAAAATTACGTCTGGAAGTAGAAGAATTGAAACGAGGCGACCGGACCGTCGAACTGAAGAAGAAAAAGCAGGAATTACTGGAGTTGCTTAAGAAAAATGCAGAGATTCTTGATAGCATTCAAAGTGAAGTAGTACAGTATGCGAAGACACAGGGACAAATCGAGAGTAATATCAAATCATTTTCAGAAAAGATAAACTTCCTGACAGAGGGATTTGTTGTCAACGAACAGCTTCAGAATGAAGTAACAGATGCGTTAAAAGTACAGAGCGAAGCAGCTTATAAGAGAGACAAGACAAAAGAAAAGGATGCTTTGGAAACGTTGGAAGAGACGGAGAAAGAAGAACTGCAAAGAAGTAGAAATAAGTTCAATAATGCTTATCCGGCCTATGGTTTTACAGGAATAGAACATGAAAATGATGTGTATGACAAAGTGCTAAATCAGTGCAGAAAAGATTTCGAACCGAAGTACAAGGAAGAATTCGATAAGCAGTATAATCTGGTTTACTATACATTGCGTGAAAATGTGATTGCTTCCATTCATGGTGAAATCAAGGCAGCTTACAGACATAAAAAAGAGATCAACCGTCTGCTTGCGAAGATCAAGTTCTCAGATAGTATTTACCAGATTGACATCATACCGGCTCAGAATGAAAATGGACAGTTCTATGAGATGCTTACAGCACCTGAACTAGACAGTAAAGTGTTCGATGACTACGGATTTGAAGGTCAGTTAAGTCTTGGTGAGGATGAGTTCTATCAGAAGTATGAAGAAGATATCAAGCGTCTGACTGAGAAGTTCATGCCTCCTAAGGAGGAAGATGCAAGATCCTTAAGCCAGTATCGTCAGCAGATGGAACAGTATGTGGATTACCGTAATTATCTGACTTTCAGTATGTATGAAAAGGTGGAAGATGAGAATGGAAATATCCGCAAAAATGCAGTCGATGATATGGCAGGTCGTGACTCCGGAGGAGAGGGACAGAACCCGAAATATGTCGCACTGCTTGCAGGCTTTGCGATGCTCTATATGCAGCAGACAAACCGTGATTCTAAGATCCGTCTGGTGCTTCTTGATGAAGCATTTTCCAAGATGGATAAGGAGCGAAGCGAAGTGTGCCTTCATTATGCGAGAGAGCTGGAGCTTCAGCTGATCGTATGTGTACCGGATGAACGTCTGCAGTCGTTGATTCGAAATGTGGACTGCGTCTACGGATTCAGAAGACACCAGAATCAGGTATCCATGATGCATATTGATAAAGGCGATTACCTCGATATGGTTGAGGGAAATGAATAAGGAAACGGTTATCGTACCGTATGATACAGAGAAAGCAGCAGGATCAATCATTCTGCTGCTTTCTGTATTCTGACGGTGTTATCCCAAATTGTT
>ERZ824598.2810-NODE-2810-length-16937-cov-3.825495_pt1 | contig 16937 bp, 12 predicted proteins | sample MGYA00519934_ERZ824598 | MGnify/ENA primary metagenome ERZ824598 (study PRJEB31778, sample SAMEA3449177) | human gut metagenome | biome: human gut; feature: human-associated habitat; material: faeces | place: United Kingdom | collected 2010/2012 ...
AGCACAATGACAGAGTAACATTAAAGCTCGAAGTTGGACAAGTGGTATATATTCCGGGGGCTGCTGATATCAGAAATGAAAATACAAATCAGGAAAAAGCAACTGCTGTGTCAAAAGAAGATAAAATAATTGAGTATATCAGGCAGAATGGAAGTATTTCTTCTCAAAAAGCTGCTGATATAGGTGGTTATAAGTCAAAGACAGGAGCAAGAAAATTGCTTGATAAGATGATAGAAAAAGGATTGATTACGAAGATTGGAAATGGACCGGCAACTAAATATGTGATTTAGTGGTCACATTACTATTTATCGAACACTATCGGACACTATCGGACACTTTTGCGGAATATCGGATACAAAGTGTTCGATAAGTGACCGGTAGTGATCTTTTATCGGATTCTTAAAAGCATAGGCTGAATAAAAATAATTTGTGCAGACCGTCTGCACAAATTCATATAGAACCTGAAAAGATAGACTTGTTGGTAAAGATATAATAAAATTAACCCAGGAGGTGTGAATAGTGAGATTAAATAATATTAAGATTGAAAATTTTAGATGCTTTGAAAAAGTAAGCGTTGATTTTGACAAACATATAACGTTGATTGTAGGTAAAAACGGAGCCGGAAAGACAGCGTTATTGGATGCTGTGGCTGTTTCAATCAGTTCTTTTTTGTTAGGAATTGATGGAGCAGTAAGCCGCAGTATATTAAAAGATGATGCAAGGTATGAGTTTCATGACTTAAATGGAACGATTGATCCTCAGCATCAATTTCCAGTAAGTATTGAAAGTGAAGGAGACTGCCTGGGTGAGCAGGATAAGCAGTGGCTTCGGTCGTTGAATTCTGAGAACGGCAAGACAACGATAAAGGATGCAAGTCAGATAACGGGCATTGCGAAGAAAGCACAAAATAGAATTATGAAGGGAGATAAATCGTTAATTCTTCCGCTCATTTCATATTATGGAACCGGACGGTTATATGCACAGAAGAAGGAAAAGAGAAATCTACAGTCATTAACAGAATTTAAGAGGCAGGTTGGATATGTAGATTGTATGGCAGCAGAATCAAACGAGAAATTGATGCTCAACTGGTTTCAGATCCAGACGATGAAAAGTCTTCAAGAGCAACAGAAAACAGGAATGATAGAAAGACCATTGCTTTTGAAGACGGTTGAAAAAGCTATATGTAAAAGTTATGAGAGAATCAGTGGATCAAAAAATGCCAGTATTTTCTTTGATCTTGATACGCATAGATTAATGTTGGAATTTGAAACGGATGACGGTGGTGCACAAAAATTTGCGATGGATGAAATGAGTGATGGATACAAGAATACACTTAGTATGATTGGAGATATTGCTTATCGTATGGCTGTTTTAAATCCAACGCTAGGTGATCAAGTATTGAGTGAGACACCGGGAATTGTTTTGATTGACGAAATAGATTTACATTTGCATCCTAAGTGGCAGCAGAGCATTTTAAATGACCTTAATGAGATTTTTCCTAAGATCCAGTTTATTGTCAGTTCTCATGCACCGGCAGTAATTAATTCTGTGCCAAAAGAGCAGATTCGTATTCTGGATAATGGCAAAATCTATATGCCTGTAGCACAGACTTATGGAAGAGATGCTAACTCTATTTTAAGAGAGGTTATGCAGGTATCTGACAGACCGGTTGCTGTAAAACAGCGTATGGATTTATTCTATGCGTATATGGATGAAAAGAAGTATCAAGAGGCAGACAAGGTGTTAAAAGAGATTGAAAACATTGTTGGGGCAACGGATCCGGATGTTGCGGCTGCGAGAACTTCTCTGGATCTGGAGATGATATTGGGGGAATAGAGTATGATTGTTGTAAAAAGAGGAAAAGAACCTAACAGCCTTTTGGAATTCCGTAAAAACAATCCAGATGCGGATTATGAGGACATGCCATCAAGTGTGCGTGCAGATGTTAGAGAGCAGATGTGGAATGAACAAAAGCATCTTTGCGCATATTGTATGAGGAGAATAGACAGCCCGAGTGTAGTAAGAATAGAACATTGTCGACCGAGACATCCGAAGGATGAGGTAGTACATGATAAAAAGGCAACGCTGGATTTTAGATGGATGCTGGGTGTTTGCTATGGTAATAGTTTAGTAAAAGGTGTAAAAGATGAGGATATGACCTGTGATGCACATAGAAAAAACAAAGAACTTACCATAGATCCATTTGATGAGGTGTCGGTCAGAAAAATAAAGTATAAAGCAGATGGAAGTATTTATTCAGAGGATGCGGAAATAAACAAAGATGTGACAGATACCTTGAACTTAAATTGTCAAGTTCTTTCTCTTCCACAGACACGAAAAAAAGTATTATCGGAAGCTCAGAAGAGAATCGTGCAGAAATGTGCAGGTAAGTCACAAGGTGCCTATGTGCATGAATTAGAGCGTACATATACGAGCTTGGTTCAGGAGAGGAATTTAACACCATATTGTGGGATTATTATTTCCTGGCTTGAGGGTAAATTAAAGAAATGACAATTTGTGCAGACGGTCTGCACAAATTCATGTAGAAGGTGAAAAGATGGACTTACAAAATATACAGGAACAATTAAATACTGAATTTGCAAAGGCGGATATTCGTATCATTTTCTGGTTCGACGATAAGGGAGATTATGCAGAAGAAGTAGCAGAAATACAGTTAGATACAGCCAAGTTGCACATTTTAGACGGAGAGAACTGGCTGTATTCTAAGTGGCTGTTAAATGAATCGGATCCGGAAGGAAAATATCTGGTGTATGCTCCATTTGCAAGACCAAGTGACAGCGAGAATCCGCTTGCCGATATGTATTACTATTCTACACCGTATTATACGGACCGGGTGTCACAGATGTCGCAGGAGATTGGTATAGATACCAAATACAAAGAGCATTTGGCAGGATATGGTTCATTCTGGAGAAGTATCGTTCGCGTTGAGAAGTTTAAGGCATTAAATATTGATCATTACAATACTGAAACGATTGACATTGGATTGCTGGCGGTTCTTACAGATGTGAAAACACCTAGTTTTGAAGAGATTGTAAAGAAGCTGATCCTGACAGATGCAGAAGAATATGTCAAAACAATTACGGATTATGGTTTAATGAAGACATTCTGGGAGCTTTGCAAGAAGTATTTTGGCTACAATGTAGATGGAAATATTGCAGATCCATCTATAGAGAATCTGGCAATGTCATTTGTTGTGACTTATGCAGCAGCAACATTGCAGATGGCATTACCAAAGAATTTGGGCCCCTATATTGTAAAAAAGAGAAATGACGCTGTCGTTTTTGTGAGAAATATTATGGATAATGTATCGTGCAGAGAAGCATATGATGCCTTGTCATTACATACGGATAAAACATTGCGTATTTCTAAAAATATTCGTGAAGCTTGGAACAAAGACGCAGGCGTGCTGACTGATGTACTGTCTTGTGATGCATTTGCTGAGTTAGATCAGATGCTGTTAGAGTGGATCGTAGATAAGCTGGATAACGAGATTCTGGACGAACAGATTGATGGATTGGATATTGCACGTATTGCAGATCAGCGAATGATGAAAGCCTGCCATTACAGTGATGTTTTTGCACAGGAATATCAGGCAATGAAGTATGCGTACTTACTGATGAAGGGAATCCGGGATATGGAGATACCTTCGGATCCGGTTTTACTGCTTCAGAAATACCAGGATGATCTGTATCAGCTAGATTCGTATTACCGTTGGTTTTACCTGGCATTTGATCAGATCGAAGAGAACGAAAAATATATGCAGGTAAGAGAGCGGATAGAGAATATTTATGCCAATGATTATCTGCTTCAGATGGTTCCAAAGTGGAATGCTGTTTTTTATGAACAGGCAGAGAGTACATTCGATCAGTGTGGACTGGTCAGACAAGACCGTTTCTTCAGCCATTATCTGCATGCCTATGATGGTAAGGAGCGAATCATTGTCATTATTTCGGATGCTTTGCGATATGAATGCGCGAAAGAGTTAATGACAAAGTTGGATATGGACGAGAAGTGCCAGGCATCCATAGAAGGGATGGTTGGTGTATTGCCGTCTGTCACATCTATGGGAATGGCAAGTCTGTTGCCGCATAAAGAAATCAATGTAGATGAACATATGAATGTGACGGTAGATGGCTTAAGCTGCATTGACACATCATCACGAGATAAAATATTGAAAGCAAAGAATCCAGACAATATCGCAATCCAGTTTGACGAGATAGCGAAGGCTAATAAACCGAAAGTTCGTGAGCTATTGCAAAACAAAAATATTGTGTATATTTATCATAATCAGGTGGATGCCAGAGGAGACAAGCCTGCCAGTGAAAATGAGGTATTTAATGCCTGTGAGGAAGCGATCGAAGAAATCTACCGATTGATCAAGAAGCTTACAGGGGATGTCACAGCAACGAAGTTCATTGTCACAGCGGATCACGGCTTCTTATATCGTCGGGATAAACTGCAGGAATTTGATAAGGTGTCGTACGACAAGGAAATGTGCACTTATTCTAATAAGCGTTTCCTGCTTACAAAGCAGGTGGTAAATGCACAGGGCATTGTTTCCAGAGGATTAGCTTATCTGAATAAGCTGAATACCGGATATGTAGCAGCTCCGTTAGGTGCTGATATTTTCAAAGTCCCGGGCGGAGGTCAGAACTTTGTGCATGGCGGTTCGTCATTGCAGGAAATGCTTGTTCCGGTGATTGAAGTGAAGACAGCCAAAGGAAAGCAGGCATACGATTTTGTTGATGTGATACTTACATCTGTATCAAGAAAGGTAACGAACCTTCGGACATACTTTGATTTTATTCAGACAGAAAAGGTAACAGACGTGATGAAAGGAATGAATATTATCGCTTACTTTGAGTCTGAGGATGGTGAAAAAATATCCTATGATGTACCGATTATTGCGGACAGTCAAAGTGATGCTCCGGAGGATCGAACCTTCCATGAGAAATTCACATTCAAGTCAAAGAAGTATCTGCCTCAGGATAAGTATTATCTTGTGATGGTAGATGCAAACGATACGAATAATGAATTGCATCGGTATGAATTTACGGTGGATATTGCATTTGTGGATGATTTTGGATTTTAGGGGGGAAGAATGGCACATATTAGAATGAAATATCTCTTTATAAAAAAAGATAATGGGGAAAATGATAAAAATATCAAGGAGATTGTATACGATTTTTTGACCGATAATTTTGGCGTTGATAAAACTAATTGTACCATAGAAGTTTCAGATGATGCAGCTAAGTTAGAATATGTCATTCAAAGTAGTCAGAAGTCTAAAAGGTGCTTCCTTGATTTTACCTGTGATGTACACATTCGCAATGCATCCAAAGCTGTCGATATTTTTAATAAAAAATTACAAACAACAGCTTCACAGAAATTTTTTCAAGTACTCAAATTATATGACGGATTATCTGAGTATTATTGTGAAAAATTGTATCCTAGATATGCAAGATATGAAAGAAAGTTGAGACATATGGTCTTGTTGATGGTTACGAATGCATATGGTAAAAATTGGATAGAAGATACATTTGATGAAGAGATGAGGGATGATATACAAAAAAACGCTCGAAAAGGAATAGCCAATATATCAATGGAAACTCCTTTAGAATATTTGGATTTGGGGGATTTAGAGGATTATTTATTTCGGCCAAAGATTGATATTGAAAAAATGATGTCAGATTTGACAGACGAACAATTAAAGAAAATGGAAAGAGATGAATTGTATGATTTAATTGACGACATCAAAAATCCAAAATGTCTTTGGGAGAGGGTTTTTAACGATGTAGGTGATAAAACGAATTGGGAGAATTCAATTAAAAATGTACATAATACTCGCAATTCTGTTGCACATCATAAAACAGTGAATATTATCAATTATAATTCTACAGTTAAGGATTTAAAGATTGTTGAATCTATGTTAGATAATGCAATTGAAACAATTATGAAACAGGAATTAGATAATACAAAGCAAATTGCTATATTGGGATCTTTTGCTGCATTGGTTGGTGCAAAATTATTTAGTATATATCAAACAAATGCGGCAAAAGAATTGGTTACAGTTTTTAGTCGTCGTGTTAAAGAGTTGGTTAAACCAATAGAAAAACAATTGCAAGTGTCAACTTTGCAATTGATCAAATCAAAATTTGAAGAGAATACGACGCTTAATATGGATGGTATAAACAATTATACCAAAGCATTTGAAAAGTTGAATAAAAGCATTGGTGTTGATACGAGAATGGTTGGAAATCAGTTAAAATTAGCAGGGGAGAATTTATCAAATTATCAAATAAATGCTCTTGAAATTTCGAATCAACTTGAGGAAACAGCTAAGGAGTTTCAAAAAGCAAATATAATATATAGTGAATTAAAAGATTCAAAATAGGAGGCTGACATGGACGAGGTAAATAAACCAAATGCTTCATCATCTACCGATGACAGACGAGAAGAAATCAAGCAAAAACTGCGCCAGTATTATGATGGACGAATTGTAAGAAAAGATCTGACCAAATCCATCAAGGAAGGAGCAAATGTTCCGGTTTATGTATTGGAATATTTACTCGGTCAGTATTGCAATTCAGATGATGAGGAGATTATTCAAGAGGGACTGGATAATGTGAAACGAATTTTGAGAGATAATTATGTGCGCCCGGATGAGGCACAGAAGATATTATCTCTTCTTCGTGAGCGTGGAAGTTATACCGTGATTGATCGAATTACGGTTGTGCTGAACACCAAAGAAGATCGCTATGAGGCGACTTTTTCCAACCTTGGAATAAGAGGAATACCGATTCATCCGGACTATGTGAAGGATTATGATCGCCTACTTTGTGGTGGTATCTGGTGTATCCTGCAGTTGGAATATGAGTTCATTGAAGAAGATAAGAAGAATACACAGCCAATTCGTATTCGTAAATTGACGCCTATCCAGATGCCTCATGTTGATATGGATGAGGTTCGTAGCGGTAGGAAAGCGTTTACCAAAGACGAATGGATGGATGTACTGCTTCGTTCTACCGGATTGGAGCCGGATAAGTTTAGTGACAGAGCAAAGTGGCTGTTAGTAGCTCGTATGATTCCGTTGGTGGAGAATAATTTTAATCTCTGTGAGTTAGGACCAAGATCTACGGGTAAGTCATACATATATGAGCAGATTTCTCCGAATAGTATTCTGGTTGCCGGTGGACAGACGACGGTAGCTAATCTTTTCTATAATATGTCAAGTCATACAGTTGGCTTAGTTGGTATGTGGGATTGTGTGGCATTTGATGAGGTCGCCGGTATTAAGTTTAAGGACAAAGATGGTATCCAGATTATGAAGGGATATATGGCATCCGGTGCGTTCTCCCGCGGTAAGGCAGAGATTACAGCAAAGGCATCTATGGTCTTTGTTGGTAATATTAATCAGAGTGTGGACACGCTGCTAAAGACCTCCAGTTTATTTGATCCGTTCCCTCCGGAGATGGGAACAGATACAGCGTTTCTTGATCGTATGCACTGCTATATTCCCGGCTGGGAAATTCCAAAATACAGACCTGAGTCATTTACGAATGATTATGGATTCATTACAGACTATTTGTCTGAATTTATGCGGGAGCTGCGTAAGGATTCGTATAGCGATATTGCAGATAAATATTTTAAGCTGGGAAACAATCTGAATCAGCGTGATACCATAGCGGTTCGCAAGATGATTTCCGGCTTTATCAAACTGTTATATCCCGATGGAGAGGCAAGCAAAGAGGAAGTAAGAGAAGTTGTTGAAATTTCACTCGAATTGCGTCGCCGCGTGAAGGAACAGTTGAAGAAGATTGGCGGCATGGAGTTCTATGATGTGAATTTTTCCTACATAGATAATGACAGCTTTGATGAGCATTATGTTGGTGTGCCGGAGCAGGGAGCTGGAAAGCTGATTCCGGAAGGCATGGGAAAACCGGGAAGTTTATACACTGTTTCAAAATCAAAGACAGGTATGATCGGCTGTTATCATCTGGAAACACAGATGATGCCTGGAAATGGAAAATTGACTTGTACCGGTATTGGTTCAGGAAAAGAGTCAAAAGAAGCGACAAATACAGCGTTTAACTATTTGAAGGCAAATGGAAATGCGATTTCCGGTCAGATCAGTACGACGACCAAGGATTATATTATCAATTATCAGGATATGCAGGGGATTGGAATGACGGGCAGTCTTGCACTGCCAACCCTCATTGCAATCTCATCGGCAGCACTGAATAAGCCAATGGTAAGCAGTATGGCGGTGTTAGGAGAGATCAGTATTGGTGGTACTTTGATTAAGGTAGAAGAACTGGCGAGCACCTTGCAGGTATGCTTAGACAGCGGTGCGAAGAAGGTGTTATTGCCAATTACTTCGGCAGCAGATCTGGGAACGGTGCCGTCAGACCTTGTGGGTGCATTCAGTCTGATATTTTATTCTTCTCCGGAAGAAGCTGTCTATAAGGCATTAGGTGTTGAGTAAGTGTTTACAGATAAAGGGAAAAGAAGGTGAGTGGAATGTTCGAGCAGGACTTTGAACAGTTATTACGGCAGTATGAGACAGCGTTGGATGATAAGAAAAAATTTACGGCATTAGTGAAGGATTTATTTCCAGATCAGGCGAAAACAGTAAATTTACTGCTAATGGCATATAATATGGGAATTGCTCAGGACATTCAAGGTGCTGCGAGAATCAACAATACCTTCGCTTTTCGATATGTGAAGCAGCTTATGGATGATTTCGGTCTGAGCCGGGTAAATGCAGACTGGATCGTGTCGATATGGTGTCAGTGCTATGGAGAAAAGGTCCTAGGTAAAAAGTGTGATATTACGGTGCAGAAAGAGGGAAATGGACCTGCAATTCAGGAATCTGTGAAGGTAGATGGCAGACAATACGGTGATTTGTTTGACTATGCCAAAAGTACAGACGGAAAAGGACTTGTGGTAACCGGATTTCATGGAGCAAAGAAGGATACCATTATTTTTCAAAACACATATAGCAAGTTGATTGTATGTTAAAGTCTGGAGGTAATATATGCTGGAATTGATCATTTATGGCATAGGATTTTTTGTGCTGACATTATTGTTGCCGATGGAGTTACTAAATGTTATCAGAATAAGTCATAATGATGGTGGATACAAAATGAACAATAGAATGGATTTAAATCATATAAACTAAAAAATACTCTTTGACATCCCTCTCTATACGATATATAATAAAGAGAATGCGTTGATACAATAGGAACGATGAATTATCATGGCGAATAGGAGGATGCAGCGTGGCAAAGTATACCAGAGATGACATATTAGACATGATTGAAGAGGAGGACATCGAGTTTATCCGTCTTCAATTTACAGACATCGCAGGAAATCTGAAGAATATGGCAACCACTGTTGACCAGATTGACAAGATCCTGGATGGCAGATGCCAGTTTGATTGCGCAGCGATCGATGGTTTTGATGGCGATATGGAGGAATTATTCTTAATTCCCGACTTAGATACGTTTGTTATTTTTCCATGGCGTCCACAGCATGGAAAGGTAGCCCGTTTTATCTGTGACATTGTGAAACCCGATGGAACGCCTTTTGACGGTGACAGCCGTTATATTTTAAAAAGAATAATTGCTGAGGCAAAGGACATGGGATACGATTTTGACGTTGCCCTTAAGAATGAGTTTTTCTTATTTGACCTTGGCGAAAACGGAGAGCCGACCCAGAATTCCAGCGAGAAGGGCGGCTATTTTGATGTTGGGCCGGCAGATTGCGGAGAAAACGCCAGACGTGATATGGTACTTTATCTGGCAGATATGGGGATTTCTACGGAGTCTTCTTATCATTCCGATGAGGCGGCACAGCATGTATTGGATATGACTTATACCAATGCACTGACGATGGCAGACAATATTATGACCTCCCGGCTGGTGATCCGGACTGTGGCAAAACGTCATGGTCTTCATGCGACCTTTATGCCAAAGCCTAAGAAGGATTCGAAGGGATCCGGAGCACATTATACATTTTCTTTATCAAAAAATGGTAAAAATATCTTTACCGATGCTGATGATTCTGCAGGAGTAAGCAAGGAGGGATATGCATTTATGGCAGGTATCCTGGAGCATATTGCAGATATGTCTCTGGTTACCAATCCTCTGGTCAATTCCTACAAGCGTCTGGTGCCGGGATTTCTGGCACCTCTGCGGGTGAGCTGGTCTGTGCACAATTCCAGCCCGCTGATCCGTCTGACCTCGGTTGGCGGAGACGGCGGCAGGATCATTCTCCGGAGTCCGGATGGCGCAGCAAATCCATATCTGGTGCTTGCAGCGTGTCTGGCAGCAGGAATGGATGGTATCAAAAGAAATCTGCAGCCGCCGGTATGTATGGATAAAATGTCAAAGGAGGAACTGGCCAAGCGAGAGAAGCTTCCACGGACGCTTTACGAAGCAGTGAAACGTTTTGAAAATGATGCGTTTCTGCGGGATGTGCTGGGGGCGCATGTATCGAATTATCTGATCTCTACAAAGGATGCAGAGTGGGAAGAATATTGCAGACAGGTAACGAGATGGGAAACAGACCGTTATCTTGGGACAGTATAGGAGCACCGCTGATCAGTAACCGATACACAGGAGGTTTTTATGGCAGATATTATCATTGCATTTCCGAAACTGGACGATGCAAAAAATCTTAAAAAACTTCTGCTTCGAAACGGGTATGATGTCAGTCTGGTATGTGACAACGGAGCACAGATTGTCAGTGCAGTCAATGAGTTGGACGGCGGTGTGGTGATATGCGGATACCGGTTCCGCGATATGCACTTTTCGGAGGTTCTCGATTACCTGCCCAAAGGCTTTCAAATGCTTTTGATGGCATCTCCGGCCAAGCTGGAGGACAGTGATATCAGTGAGGTTGTGTCGCTGCCCATGCCTCTCAAGGTTCAGGATCTGCTGAATACTCTGGAAATGATGATGGTGCAGTACCGGCGTTGGAAGAAAAAGCAGAAGAATAAGCCGAAAGTACGGTCAGAAGGTGAAAAAAGAACGATACGAAAAGCAAAAGAGCTATTGATGGAGAGAAACCAGATGACAGAAGAGGAAGCACACAGATACATACAAAAAATAAGCATGGATAGTGCAACAAATTTAGTTGAAACTGCTGAAATGTTACTAGAACTAAATGGAAAGGAATGGGAAATTTAGATGAAAGCGTTTCTTATTTTAGAGGATGGAACAGTATTTGAGGGCAAGAGTGTTGGGGCGCAGAAGGAAGTGATCAGTGAGATCGTATTTAATACGTCAATGACCGGATATCTGGAGGTTCTGACAGATCCAAGTTATGCGGGACAGGCAGTTACTATGACATATCCGCTGATCGGCAATTATGGTATTGCCTATGACGATATGGAGTCTCGAAAGGGATGGCCGGACGGTTTTATCACCAGAGAAATTTCCCGTTTGCCAAGCAATTTCCGATGTGAGGATACTTTACAGAAGTTTTTGGAAGATCAGGATATTCCGGGCATCTACGGTATTGATACCAGAGCACTTACCAAGATCCTCCGGGAAAAGGGTACTATGAATGGAATGATCACAACAAATGAAAATTATAATCTGGACGAGATTCTTCCAAAGTTAAAGGAATATAACGTGACCGGTGTGGTACAGAAAGTGTCACGGAGCCAGAAGGAGTCTTTCAAGCCGGGTGATCTAGGCTCTGAAAAGACAGAGACAAGCTTTAAGGTGGCTGTGATCGATGTGGGAACCAAAAATAATATTATCCGCTGTCTGTTAAACAGAGGCTGCGAGGTTGATGTATATCCTTGTGATTTCAAGGCGGAGGATGTGATCGCAGCAAAGCCGGACGGTATTATGATCACAAATGGACCGGGAGATCCGGCAGAGTGTGTGGAGATCATTGAGGAGATCCGCAAGCTGTCTGAGTCAGGTATTCCAATCTTTGCAATCTGTCTGGGGCATCAGCTGATGGCACTGGCCCACGGCTTTAAGACATATAAGATGAAATATGGTCATCGTGGTGCAAACCATCCGGTAATGGATCTTCATACCAGAAGAGTTTATATTTCTTCCCAGAACCATGGTTATGTGGTGGATGGCGCGAGCCTGGATGACACAAAGGCGAAGCCATGGTTTATCAATGTTAATGACAAGACCATCGAGGGTCTGGAATATATTGGAAAGCCGGTGAAGACCGTGCAGTTCCATCCGGAGGCAAATGCAGGTCCAAAGGATTCAGAGGTACTGTTTGAGGAGTTTATCAAAATGATGGGAGGTAATCAGTAATGCCAAAATTAGAGGGAATTAAACGTGTATTGGTAATTGGTTCCGGTCCGATCGTTATCGGACAGGCAGCCGAGTTTGACTATGCGGGAACACAGGCATGCCGTTCTCTGAAGGAAGAGGGAATGGAGGTTATCCTTGTCAACTCCAATCCTGCAACGATCATGACGGATAAAGATATTGCGGATAAGGTATATATTGAGCCATTGACGGTTGGAGTACTTCAGCACATCATTGAGGTGGAAAAACCGGACAGTCTTCTTCCGAACATGGGTGGACAGGCTGGTCTGAACCTTGGTATGGAGCTTGCGGAGTCTGGATTTTTGGATAGTCATAATGTAAAGCTTCTTGGAACAACAGCAGAAACGATTCGTAATGCAGAGGGACGTCAGGAGTTTAAGGATCTGATGGAGCGGATCGGAGAGCCATGTGCTCCTTCTGAGCTGGTAGAAAATATTGAAGATGGTGTGGTCTTTGCGGAAAAGATCGGCTATCCGGTAGTTCTGCGTCCGGCTTATACCCTTGGTGGTTCCGGCGGTGGAATTGCCCATGATCAGGAAGAGCTGGAGGAGATTCTTTCCAATGGTCTTCGTCTTTCCCGTGTAGGTCAGGTTCTTGTGGAGAGATGTATTGCCGGATGGAAAGAGATCGAGTATGAGGTAATGCGCGACAGCAACGGAAATTGTATTACCGTATGTAATATGGAAAATCTGGATCCGGTTGGTGTTCATACCGGTGACAGTATCGTTGTGGCACCATCCCAGACCTTGTCCGATAAGGAGTACCAGATGCTTCGTTCTTCTGCATTGAAGATTATCAGCGAGCTTGGAGTGACCGGTGGATGTAACGTACAGTTTGCACTTCATCCGACATCCTTTGAATACTGTGTGATCGAGGTAAACCCTCGTGTGAGCCGTTCGTCTGCACTGGCTTCCAAGGCTACCGGATATCCGATCGCCAAGGTGGCAGCAAAGATTGCACTGGGATATACTCTGGATGAAATTCCAAATGCCGTTACCGGCAAGACCTATGCAAGCTTTGAGCCGGCATTGGATTACTGTGTTGTTAAGATACCAAGACTTCCGTTTGATAAATTTATCAATGCAAAGCGTACTCTGACCACGCAGATGAAGGCAACCGGTGAGGTTATGAGTATCTGTACTAATTTTGAGGGCGGTCTGATGAAAGCAATCCGTTCTCTGGCACAGCATGTCGATTGTCTGGAAACCGGCGACTACGATGGAATGTCTGATGAGGATGTACTGGATAAGCTGGATATCGTCGATGACCGTCGTATCTATCTGATCGCAGAGATCCTTCGCCGAGGCATTGCCTCCTATGACAAGATTCACGAGATCACTAAGATTGATGAATGGTTTATTGATAAGATCGCCATTCTGGTGGAGATGGAAAAGAAGCTCAAGGACTGCAATGGCAACATTGACAAAGAGCTTATGAAGGAAGCGAAGAGAATGGAATTTCCGGACAACGTGATTGCACGCTGGACCGGCAAGACGGAGGAAGAGGTAAAGCAGCTTCGCTATGAGTACGGAATTACCGCTGCTTTCAAAATGGTAGATACCTGTGCCGCAGAGTTTGCGTCAGAGACACCTTATTATTATGGATGTTTTGATGGAACCAATGAGGTGGAAGAGACAAGTGGCCGCAAAAAGATCATGGTACTCGGTTCCGGCCCGATCCGTATTGGACAGGGTATCGAGTTTGACTACTGCTCTGTGCACAGTGTATGGGCACTGAAGCAGGAGGGCTATGAGACCATTATTGTAAATAACAACCCGGAAACGGTAAGTACAGACTTTGATATTGCCGATAAGCTGTATTTTGAGCCGTTGACACCGGAGGATGTAGAGAATATCGTTCGTCTGGAGAAGCCGGACGGGGCTGTGGTTCAGTTTGGTGGACAGACAGCCATTAACCTGACAGAATCCCTGATCAAGATGGGCGTGAAGATTCTTGGTACAAGTGCTGAGAACGTTGATGCTGCCGAGGATCGTGAGCTGTTTGACGAGATCCTGGAGGAATGCTGTATCCCGAGAGCGAAGGGAGACACCGTATTTACTACGGAGGAAGCATTAAAGGTTGCCAACGAGCTTGGTTATCCGGTACTGATCCGTCCTTCTTATGTACTGGGTGGACAGGGAATGCAGATTGCTGTCCGAGACCAGGATATTGTAGAGTTTATGGCGGTCATTAACCGTTATCATCAGGAGCATCCGATCCTGATCGATAAATACCTGATGGGTAAGGAGATTGAGGTGGATGCCGTATGTGATGGTGAGGATATTCTGATCCCAGGTATTATGGAGCATATTGAGAGAGCCGGTATCCATTCCGGTGACAGTATTTCCGTATATCCGGCACAGACAATCTCCGACAAGATCAAGCGTGTTCTGGTGGATTATACCGGCAAGCTGGCACGTTCCCTTCACGTCATTGGTCTGATCAACATTCAGTTTATCGTATATCAGGATGAGGTTTATGTGATCGAGGTAAATCCTCGTTCCAGCCGTACCGTACCATATATCAGTAAAGTAACAGGTATCCCGATTGTTGATCTGGCTTCCCGTGTGATCCTCGGAGCAAAGATCCGGGATCTGGGCTTTGAGCCGGGTCTTGCACCGGATGCAGGATATCTGGCCATCAAGATGCCGGTATTCTCTTTTGAGAAGCTTCGTGGAGCAGAGATTTCTCTGGGACCGGAGATGAAGTCTACCGGTGAGTGTCTTGGTATCGCCAAGACTTTCGATGAGGCACTGTATAAGGCATTTTTAGGTGCCGGAGTCAATCTTCCAAAGCATAAGAAGATGATCATTTCCGTAAAGGATTCCGATAAGCTGGAGGCCGTTGGTGTAGCAAAGCGTTTCAAGGCGCTTGGTTATGAAATCTTTGCAACAAGAAATACCTCCCGTGTATTAAATGAGAACGGGGTACTGGCGATTCCGGTCAACCGCATCAATGAGGAGGCACCGACTCTGATGGATCTGCTTCTGGAGCATCAGATCGATCTGGTTATTGATACACCGACCCACGGCGACAAGATGAAAGATGGTTTCCTGATCCGCCGTACCGCCATTGAGACAGGTGTCAATGTATTAACTTCTCTGGACACCGCCAATGCACTTCTCACCAGCCTGGAGAATGCAGATAAGCAGCATCTTTCTATTGTGGATGTGGCAACGATCTCTAAGAGTGGTTCTTATGCGCAGTAGAAAATAAAAGAGTAATAAGATAAAAACTAACAGGAAGCATATCCGTTTCAGGGATGTGCTTCCTGTTTTTATGATTGGCAGAAAATAATTAAATTTGATTAATCCGCTGTGATCAGAGTACCGGTCTTTCCCGTAACGCCGTCCAAAGCTGTATCCAGATCGGTGATCACGGACTTGTGGGCAGGAGAGGAGGATGCGAAGGAAACAGCAGCTTCAATCTTAGGAAGCATAGCACCTGTGGTAAACTGGCCATCCTCGATATATTTGGTGGCTTCTTCAACCGACAGATGATCTAACGGTGTCTCCTGTGGCGTGTTGAAGTTTAATGCAACCTTTTCTACGCCGGTGAGCAGAAGCAGCATATCTGCCTGAATTCCCTCTGCGAGGCAGGCACTGGTCAGATCCTTCTCAATGACTGCACTGGCACCCTTCAGACGGGTCCCCTGCTGCAGAACCGGAATTCCGCCGCCACCGCAGGCAATGACAACCTGATCGGCGTCCAGAAGAGCTTTGATGGCATCCAGTTCGTAAATCTCCATTGGACGAGGAGCAGCAATGATACGGCGATAGCCCTTGTCTCCATCCTTAATGACATGGTTGTTTTTCTTTTGCTCGGCTTTTGCCTCTTCCTCTGTCATATAACGTCCGATAACTTTGGAAGGCTGGCTGAATGCAGCGTCAAACGGATCGACGCGAACCTGTGTGATCAAGGTGGTGACAGGCTTGTAGATACCGCGGTTTAAAAGCTCTGTACGGAGCTCGTTCTGCAGATCGTAGCCGATATAACCCTGGCTCATGGCACTGCAGATGGACATTGGTGCAACTGTGTTGTCCGGTTCCAGAAGAGAATATTCTGTCATGGCAGCGTGGATCATACCAACCTGTGGTCCGTTACTGTGTGTGATCACAACCTGATAATCTTCACGGATAAAATCTGCCACTGCCTTTGCTGTTCGTTTCGTTGCCTCTTTCTGTTCAGGAAGTGTTGTTCCCAATGCTTCATGTCCAAGAGCAATCACAATTTTCTTCTTTTTCATCTCTACCATCCTCCGATGCGCCTTTATATTCACAGAATAGCCGGAAAGTATCTCCGGCTGCTTTTGTCTTGTCTGACACTTATACTGCTATTCTACCATGAACGATTTTGCAGTGCAATGTCATTTTTACATTACAGGCCGCAGGCATTCTGCGAACTGTTATTTATCTTCTTCCTCAGTTTCCTCCTGTGGCAGAACAAAGGAATCAATAACCTCCCACAGTTCATCCCTTCCCTGCTTTGTCTCGGAAGAGAATGGAATGATCACCGTACCCGGCTTTACTTTCAGCCCTTCGCGGATTGCTTTTACATTCTTCTGTACCTGGCTTCTTTTCAGCTTGTCAAGCTTGGTTGCGATAA
>ERZ824598.2811-NODE-2811-length-16936-cov-36.574551_pt1 | contig 16936 bp, 13 predicted proteins | sample MGYA00519934_ERZ824598 | MGnify/ENA primary metagenome ERZ824598 (study PRJEB31778, sample SAMEA3449177) | human gut metagenome | biome: human gut; feature: human-associated habitat; material: faeces | place: United Kingdom | collected 2010/2012 ...
TTCGGCACTTGTTTGAATGCCCGGAAAACGAACCAAGAGCCTCTGTCGATGCCCGGTTTGGGTATCGGCAGAGGCTCTTTTTTTGTATCTTTTCTGTAAATACCGTCGAAAATCACACGCTAATACATAGCGTCGCTATTAGCGTTTCTGTATAACTATGCCTCTAACCCATATAATTGTTATGAGCGTTATAGAAAAGGTGTAGGTACGCGCTATGATTGACAAACGAATAGGTAAACGAGTAAAACAGTGCCGGGAACGCCTCGGAATCTCGCAAGAAGAGCTTGCGGAAAAGACCGGGCTGACTGCAAATTATATTTCTACGGTTGAACGTGGTATGTCGTTTCCTCGCTGTGAGAAATTGATCATTCTTCTCAATGGGCTTGAGGTTTCGGCAGACGCGATTTTCTGTGACGTCCTGGAGCATTCGACAAGCTATAAATCGTCTGAACTCTCGGAGAAACTTGCTTCGTTGTCTCCGCAAGCGCAGAAGCGCATTTTGCAGATGGTTGAGCTGATGATCCAGCAGGAAACGGCAGATAAAGGCTGAATCCGTCATGGGCTGTGTGATTTTTTCACGCAGCCTTTTTTCTTCCCTTATTTCGACAGAATATTTCATATCTCCGTGCTATACTATGTATTAGAGACATAGAAACAGTCTCTAATACATAGTCAGGAGATGAAAAAGAGAATGAAGACCTGTGCTTTTACCGGGCATCGTCCGCAAAACCTCCCGTTTGGTTTCAACGAGGAAGACGAACGCTGCATAAACCTCAAAAAAACTCTCAGAGAGCAAATCATCAATCTCATTGAAAATGAAGGCATCACGCACTTTATATCCGGAATGGCAATCGGTGTAGATATGTATGCCGCCGAGATCGTGCTGGGGCTGAAAGCATCCTATCCGGGAATTACGCTCGAAAGCGCCATCCCATGTGAAAGTCAAGCCGCAAAGTGGTCAGAAGCTCTAAGAGATCGGTACTTCGACATTGCGTCCAAGTGCGATAAGGAAACACTGATTCAAACCCATTACACGCCCGATTGCATGGACAAGCGTAACCGTTATATGGTTGATCATGCGGATGTTCTGATTGCAGTTTGGGATGGAAGTCCCAGCGGAACCGGAAAGACCGTCAGATATGCTCATCAGCAGGGCAAATCTGTTACAGTCATTAACCCGGTTTCCCTTGATGTCACACAAGAATAAGGCTAATAATTTCCCCTCTGAATCAAGCAATGTGAAAACCGTAAATTTACTTACGGCAATGAATACACATTGCGCTGAACAGTGATTATTGGAAACGTGTACGGTGTGTGCTGTCCCGTGAACTTCTCCACGGAATGCACCGAGTTTTCACGGCTTCACAAAATGGAAAGTGCCACCCTACGAACAGTTCCTCGTCGGGGGAAAATTTAATCGCTGGAAACGGGAATGCCCCCAGCACTGTGCATCTGGCACAGCGCCGGGGGCATTTTTTCATCACAGGAGGTCATTCAGAAGATTCATGCACTTAACCTTCTGTTGGAGATTTGCGCTCCCGTACACATTCAGGGTAAAAGATACGTTCTTATGTCCGAGAATTTCAGAAAGAGACTTTATATCAAACTCCGGTATCTCGATTGCTCTAACTGCGAATGTATGCCGGATCTCATGAAACTTCACTTTCTCCAATCCGTTCCGCTTCAAGAAACGTGTGAAAAATTGCCGATATGTTCTCGGCTCGGTTGGCTTTGTCTTGCCCGTGAGGAAATAGTGATTCGGGTTTTCCGTGTAAAACTTCTTGATGATGTTCATGAGAAGCGACGGAACAGGAATCGTTCGAGCGGAGGTCTTCGTTTTCGGCGGTCCTATATGAAGATACGATTCACCCTTCTTCTTGTCGTAGATACGCTGGACGGTTTTGTTGATGCTGATGGTCTTGTCCGTCAGCGAAATGTCCCTCATCTGCAAGCCGCACAGCTCTCCTATCCGGACGCCGGTAAACAATGCAATCAGGATCCCCGCTGTCTTCCGGTTCAAGTCCATGTAGATACACTGAATTAGAGCTTGCTCTTGATCTTTTGAGAGAGAAACTACTTTCTTGATACCAAGCTCTCTTGGGTATTCGATTAGGTCCCAGTTCAGGAGTGGAATAGCCCGTTCCTTGTAGGCATACTCCATTGACAACCGGAGAACGAGGATAACATCCCTTATCGTCTTCACGGTAAGCCCTCCGGTCTTATCCAAGCGTCCAGCATTGTAGAGATACGAAATGTAGCTCTGGATGTCCGCTTCGGTGATGCTGCCAATCTTACGCTTGCCGAAATATGGGATCAGGTGATTTTCGGCAATCAGCGTAAAGCTGGCGTGGGTTGACGGCGTGATCATGGGCTTCTTTTGATTTAGCCATGTGTTCACAAGCGTCTTGAATTGTGTATTGTTAGTCATAATGACCACCTCCACGATCATTATCCGGTGGAGGGATAATCAGGGCATTAACACCCTCAAGTAACGGTCTTGAGAAGCGTCCGAAGCTCCGCTTCCCGGGCTTCGATGAGCCGTGGAGAGCAGAGAAATTGTCTGATTTTGCAGAACGAGTAACACGAAAAAACAGCAACAATGAAACTGACCTACCCCTGACAATATCCTCGAAAGATGGTCTTGTCGATCAAATCAGTTACTTCAACAAAACCGTTGCAAGCAGAGACATGAGCGGATATTACCTTTTGAGAAAGGGCGAATATGCGTATAACAAGAGCTATTCCGTAGGTTACGACTTCGGTTCAATAAAGCGGTTAGACCGCTATCCTATGGGAGCGTTGTCTACACTATATATCTGTTTTGCGCTCAAGAAGCACGATATAGACTTCATTAAGGTGTACTTTGATTCACTTAAATGGTACAAGGAAATCTATATGATTTCAGCAGAAGGGGCAAGAAATCACGGATTACTTAATGTCCCAACAGATGAGTTCTTCGCCACAAAACACTATCTGCCGGAGAATACTGCCGAGCAAAGAAAAATTGCAGACTTTCTCATTGCCTTAGATCGTCGTATCGACGCGCAGCAATCTCTCGTAGATAACCTCAAGAAGTATAAAAGAGGTGCTATCAAGAGTATTTTCACTCAAAGAGTGTCTTTCCATGCGGAGAAAAATAAATGGGAAAGTCATAAGATGAGCGAGTTGATCACCCTTCAATCTGGTCAAGATTTTGCACCGACTGATTTTAATGAGCAAGGAAAAGGTATACCTTACATGACGGGAGCAAGCTGCATTGTTGAAGGACAGACGGTCGTTTCAAGGTGGACAACAGTTCCCCGGTGCTTCGCTTATCATGGAGATACACTTCTGGTATGCAAAGGCTCCGGCTCTGGCGCAGTAGCATTTCTCTCTCAAGATAAGGTACACATTGCACGACAGTTTATGGCGTTGCGCCCCCATGGAGGCATGACCAAAGAGTTTTGCCTTTACCTCACACTTCATCTTTCTGAGAAAATGAAGCAATCGGCAACAGGACTGATTGAAGGCATAGATCGTAAAACTGTTTTGAATCAGCGCGTCTTTTTACCCCCCATCGTTGAGCAAGAGCGAATCGTGAAATTTCTTTCGGCAATAGAAAAGGCTTTAATAACGCAAGAGGGTGTTCTAAAGAGCCTTGTTTCTATAAAAAAGGGATTGATGCAACAGCTCTTTATATGAAGAGCTGCTGCAAAAGAGAGACTCGCATTCCAACCAACTGGCGCTCTGTACTTTCAGCATTCGCTATTTTTTTATTTAGAGTCTCAAATAGCTTTGACAAGTGCTTCTGTTCTTCCACTGACGGCAAGCATCGACGGATGCGGACAAATTGGGAATAATGGACTCTTTGCTTTTCAATAAGTGATCCAGTAGCGATGAGCTTGTAGTGAATTAGCATGGAGTACGATGTCAGATATTCTTCCCAGAAGCAAATCGTATCAGGCTCATTGACAGAGAAGATATTATAATAGCCTGAAACAGCGGCGGTATATCCGAGATGGTTAGGAGCGATTGCGCCCAGATGGGCGTTCATGGGATTATATGCAAACCAACCGGGCTTAATCATCTTGTAGTTTTCCCCCTCCTTAGTTACAAGAAACTCCCGATAATAACGTTCTGTTTTTGGCGTTATACCATCCTCAACAGTGAGGCTGACTAAAGGCGTGGATGGGGTGTTTGATGTCCTTATGGTTTGCTCGGTGAAATATTCACCTAAAGACGATTGCTGCCATTCGGGGTAACACGCTTTTCCGGTTCCTTTTCTTCCAGCGAACACTTGCTGAATGACACCTCTTTTATACTTCTGATCAAGCCAGCAGAAAGAGCTATATGACAGACGAAATCCCTTGCAATAGCGGAAAATCTCTGCTACTGCAAGGGATTTTACTTTTGACTCATACCGGCATGGGATCTGAAAAAGAACCTCAAGTAACGGTCTTGAGAAGCGTCCGAAGCTCCGCTTCCCGGGCTTCGATGAGCCGTACAGATCGGCGCAATTAGGCGATATAGCGGCTCTGGTAAATCGCACTGATCCAAAATCTAACGCGCCGATCATGATGCTTAGTGCCGGAAATGGCTTCATTATGCAGTCCGAAAAGTATTCCAGAGACAATGCTGGACAGAGCCTCAAAAAATACATTCTCTTGAAGCAAGGGGAATTGGCATATAATCACGGCGCATCTAAGGCTAAACAGTTTGGTTGTTGTTATGAGCTGACTGAGCCAGAGGCACGAATCCCCTATGTGTATCATTGCTTCAAGATCAATAATCACGAATATACACCATTTATTGCAATGGCACTCAATAACGCCAAAATGGATAAGCAGCTTAAACGCCTCGTATCGTCAAGCGTTCGTATGGATGGGCTACTCAATATTTCTTTTGAGGATTACATGAGCGTAACAATTCATCTTCCTTCGCCCTCCGAACAAAAGCGCATAGCCGACTTTCTCCAAAAAATTGATGAGCGAATCGCCGCGCAGGAAGAACTTCTTGCTTCCCTCAAGAAGTATAAAAGAGGACTCATTTCCGAAATACTTAATCAGAAGATCAGAATCACTCATGAAGATGAAAAGTGGGAAGAAGTATCATTAAGTGCCGTGGCAGACGGCTTTGAGTATGGAATGAATGCCGCTGCGACTATATTTGATGGTGTTCACAAGTATATAAGGATCACTGATATTGACGATGACTCTCATACATACATAGACTCTGCGCCCGTTTCACCGGCTGGTGTTCTCGAAGGCAAATACCGTGTTAGAGAGAACGATATTTTATTTGCTCGTACCGGTGCTTCTGTTGGCAAAAGCTATCTTTATCAGGCATCTGATGGAGATATGTATTTCGCTGGATTCCTTATCCGTATTCATGTTATTGACGGTGTGGATAGTGGATATGTCTTTTTGAATACGCTTACGGAAGAATACAACAGGTGGGTGGCGCTTGAGTCTACGCGCTCTGGTCAACCCGGTATTAACGCCGAACAATATAGACGGTATCGCTTTAAGCTGCCACCACTCGAAACCCAAAAACAGATTTCGGCAATCGCACAAAAGATAGACGCGCAAATCAAAAGAGAAAGCCAATGTTTGCGTCTCCTACAAAAGCAGAAAGATGGGTTTTTACAACAGCTCTTTATATGAAAAGTTGTTGTAGGAAAGCCTTGCGCTGGTTGATAAGAATAGATAGCATTTTTTCCTGATTAGATAATTGCGAATCAAGCCTCAAAAGGACGGACGCTATTTTAGACTGCGTTTTCTTGTCGGGGACCGTGCATTTAAGTCTTAATAGTTTGTTTACAGCAAGACCGGGTTGTGCGCCCTGATCTGAATACTGCCCAAGTTTCATGAAGCCAAGCAAGTACAAGAGGAATCCTGTATCGTTGTCTGCATTTGCGCGGACAGCAATAGCGTGTTCAGACAAATAGTTTTGACCCTGAATAATACGAACATTTCCGCATAGCGCCCCTTGCCTTCCGATGACAACGTATTCGCCCTCATGACTATATCGGTCACAATACCCGCGTATACCGTTGCCACCGTACACAGGATAATCTCCGGTTTCATGAATGAGAGTTGATGATATATTTCGTCCGCTTCTGAACTCACTGCATAAGTCGCCAAGGTTTTTCTGCATCCATGAAGATGCAGAGGAAAACGCTTTGCTTTTACCCGAAAGAATGTGGGCAATAGCACCTCTTTTATACTTCTTGAGGCAATCGACAAGATGTGCCTGTTTTGCAATCCTCCGCTCAAGTGTACCGAGCATATCTGCTACCCGGTTTTGTTCTGAGAGAGCTGGTATGCAGACCTTGATTGTTTCAATCTGAGGATACTTCAAGTTCCATGTGTCAGAGGTCATGCCTTGAGAGTTCTTTCTAAATTCATTGATTAGATTAGGGCTTTTGAAAAAAGCTGCAAAATATCCATTACTAATCGGGATTTTAGGCATTAGAACTGTGTATGCAGGACTCACTATACCATTACACGGAGAGATGCCGTTTGCTCCTTGCCACATTCTCATGGAGTTATAGACCATATCTCCCGTTAGAACAACCTTATAATTGCTTTTGTCTTCACTTGAGTTATCTTTGCCTTCAATCTCAGAGCGAGGCATAACGCCATCGTTCATCGTGACAGAAAGCAGCTCCATGTCAGAAGCGCCTCGCTGACTTCTTTCTGCGTAAATATCACCTATATGACATTGCTTGTACGGCTCATCGAAGCCCGGAAAGCGGAGCTTCGGACGCTTCTCAAGACCGTTACTTGAGGATACATTTGCCATAATTATTTGCCCTCCACGTCAAAGGGGAAGTCCAGCCCCAGCTCATCAAAAAACGGTTTCAGTTCCGCATCAATATCCTTAATTTCAGATTGGAGCTTGCGGATCTCAGCGGCAACTTCATTCAAGTCAATCTCAGGTTCCGGCTCAAAGGTGTCAACATAGCGAGGAATGTTCAGGTTGAAGCCGTTCTCTTCAATCTCCTGCATGGTCGCAACATGAGCATATTTATCGACATCCTGACGGCGCTCATAGGTCTCAACAATCTTGTCGATGTCGCACTCCCGAAGGATGTTCTGGTTCTTTCCTGCTTCAAAGTTGCTGGAAGCGTCGATGAAAAGGATGTTGTCAGAGTTGCCATTGCGCTCTCTTTTAAGAACAAGAACACAGACAGGGATGCCCGTGCCAAAGAACAGATTTGCAGGCAACCCGATTACCGCGTCCAGAACATTTAATTTCTGAATAAGGTGCTTGCGGATTGCTTCCTCAGCAGCACCACGGAACAGGACGCCATGCGGCAGGAGAACGACGGCTCGTCCATCCTCGTCCATGTGGTAAACCATGTGCTGAACAAAGGCAAAGTCAGCCTTGCTCTTCGGAGCGAGTTTTCCGTACTCGTTGAATCGCTCGTCCTCCATGAAGTGCATATCGGCAGACCAGTTTGCAGAATAAGGTGGATTGGCAACCTGAACACGGAACTTCATGTCTCCGAAGTAGTCATGCTCCAAGGTATCACCGTTGTAGATGTTAAAGTTGCGATACGGGATTCCGCGCAGAATCATGTTCATTCTGGCGAGGTTATAAGTCGTGGAGGTCAATTCCTGTCCATAGTAGTTTCTCACGTTCGCATAGTTCTTGAGGCGCAGCAGCAGTGAACCAGAGCCACAAGTGGGGTCGGCTGCATCCTTGACATCCGTGAGACCAAGGCAAGCAAGGCGGCAAAGCAATTCGGCAGGACCGGAAGGCGTATAGAACTCACCGGCTTTCTTGCCAGCAGTTGCAGCAAACTGACCGATCAGATATTCATAGGCATTCCCCAGTACGTCAATTTTGGTATCATCCACGCCGAAGTTGATTTCGTCCAGCGAAGCGATGATCTTTGCCATAACAGCACTTCTATCCTTGACAGTATGACCGAGCTTTGAGGAATCGAGCTGCATATCAGAAAACAGTCCGTCAAAGTCTTCCTGAGAATCGTTTCCGATTGTGGACTCCATCAGGGCGTTGATTGCACTCTGCAAGAACTCAATGTCGAAGGAACGGTTTTCTACCATCTTGACCATCTTGCGGAACAAATACTGCGGCTCGATGACATAGCCGAGATCGCGCAGTGCCTCTTCGATAACGGCGGTCTTATATTCTTCGTCTGCCCACGCCTCTTCATAACCGATACCGTCATCCTTGAGAAGATTCGCCATATACTTCTCCGTCCGGTCGGAAAGGTAGTAGTAGAAAATCATGCCCAAGATGTAGTTCTTGAACTCATACGCCTCCATGTTTCCGCGCAAGACATTTGCCATTGCCCATAGCTTATTGCAAAGCTCTTTCTGATGAGCCTGAATCGAATTATCCATTTGACTCTCTCCTTATTGGTATTTCTCTGTGTGCTGCCGGATGAAGTCAACAATCCGATTTACAAGGGAGCGCTTCTTCAAAAGCGGCAAGGGCTTCTCAATCCTATCTCGGATATTTCCTGCATCCATTGTGCCAGAAAACTCATATTCCGAAATAATATCCGTCAGCATAGATGCGTCAATGTCCTCAGTCTTCGCAAAGGCAACAATCTCTTCGCGCTTTGCTTCATTTTCAAAGTCGTTATAGGCTGCATCAATTTCATCCGCACTTTCCAAGCCGACAACAACACGATCCAAGAACGCTTGCAGGATTTCGACTTTCCGGAGCAACTGCGGATTATCGGTTCTTCCCAGCTCATCCTTAATGTGTTTAATATCGTAATCCTTCTGCTTGGGATCGTCGAAATGAATGTTGCGGATCAGGTTCATGATGTATGCGACATTGATCCTGTCACTCTCCATCAATTCGATGCAGAAGTCAACGTCATTCAGGACGGAGACAACCTCGCGGTCTGTTTTTTGCCTTGAGTAGAGCATGAGGTATTTGCTCTTATAGTCCTGATATTCCTGCTCGGACATGATAAGAGCATCCTGATCGAAACTGAACTCAATAAAGGTCTGCAACGATTGGAGGTACTTTGTCAGCTCACGGAAGGTCACGACAAACTTCTTCTGATCGTCCTCGTTCTGCATTGTGTCCACGGACTCCGGAAACAGAGCAATTTCCTTGAGCTTCATCACCATTTCGTTGAACTTCTCTACGAAGTATTGATAACCCGGAACAACGATGCCAGAGGTATCTTGACTCTTAGAGAAGAGCGTCAGCGCGTCATCAGTACGTTTTTTGAGGTTGCGGTAGCAAATGATAATGCCAAAGGGCTTTGTTTCCTTCTCAACGCGGTTCGTGCGGGAATAGGCTTGCAGCAAATCATGATACTTCAAGTCCTTGTCCACATAAAGGACAGAGAGCTGCTTGCTGTCAAAGCCGGTCAGGAACATATTCACGACGATGAGAATATCGAGCGACTTTGTTTTCTTTCCCTTTACTCGGTCAGAGATGTCCTTGTGATAAGCTGAGAACGTATCTGTGGAGAAATTGGTTCCGTACATCTCGTTATAGTCCTTGATGATACGCTCCAACGAATCACGGCTATGCTCGTCCTTGCCCTCGGCATCCTCATTCTGCCCGTAGGAGAAGATGCCGCTGATATTCAGGTCATGCTTGATCTTCTTGAAAATGTCGTAATACTTAACAAGGGCATCAATAGAGGACACGGCAAAAATAGCCGTATACTGTCCATTTCGGGTTTTCGCCTTGTGGTTCTGGATGATGTGATTGGCGATCAGAGACATTCGCTCATCGGACATATAGAGTTCGCCTATATCAATCGCGTCCGCGAGTGTCGGGTCATCCCAGTCGAAATCACCCTCCATTGTTTTTATGTATTCGATGTGGAAGCCCAGAACATTATTATCGAAGATGGCGTCTTTAATCAGGTAATTGTGAAGACACTCACCAAAGAGCATTTCTGTTGTTTGCGTGATTTTACCCTCAGTTTTACCGTTGACTTCAAACCGAGGTGTCCCCGTGAAGCCGAAAAACTGTGCCTTTCTGAAATGCCGCACAATGTCCTTGTGCATATCCCCAAACTGGCTGCGGTGGCACTCGTCGATGATAAAGACAACCTTCTCGTCTTTGTATGCGTCCATTACTTTCTCGTACTGAGGGCGCTTTACAGCGTTTGCCATCTTCTGCATCGTGGTGACGATAAGCTGCCTGTTCTTGTCCTTCATCTGGCGGACAAGGACATCGGTGCGATCTGTAACATCAACGGAGCCAGCCTCAAACTTGTTAAACTCTTCGGTTGTCTGAGAATCCAAGTCTTTTCGGTCAACAAGGAAAATGACTTTCTTGATGTTCGGATTTGCTGCGAGGATTTGCGCAGTCTTAAAGGATGTCAATGTCTTGCCCGCGCCGGTTGTGTGCCAGATATACGCATTCCGGTTTGTAAGCGTTGCTTGACGGATCAGCGCTTCTACGGCATAAACCTGATAGGGACGCATGACCATCAAAATCTTATCGGTATCATTTAGGATGGTGTAGCGTGTCAGCATTTTAATGATGTGATCCCTTGCAAGGAAAGAAATCGAATAGTCCTTCAAATTGGTGATGCGGACGTTATTGAAATCAGTCCAGAAGAAAGCAAGACTATACATCAAGTCTCTGTCGGAATTGGCGAAATACTTTGTGTCAACACCATTGGAGACAATGAAGAGCTGAATGAAATGATACAGCCCGTTGTAGGAGTGTTTCTTATAACGCATGACCTGATTGACTGCCTCGCGGATGTCAATGCCACGGCGCTTTAATTCTACTTGGATCAGGGGCAAGCCGTTTACGAGAATCGTAACGTCGTAACGATTGACGTATTTTCCAACCACGGTTGTTTGATGAGTGACTTGGAAAATGTTCTTCGTGTGGTCCTGATCAAAGAAGGACAGATATACCTTTGTACCATCTTCACGCTCAAGGACAAACTTATCCCTCAAGATTTTTGCGCTCTGGAAAACAGACTTTCCGAGCATGAGGTTGAAGATACGCTCCCACTCTTTATCGGTGATAGGCGTATCCAGCTTTGGCGCATTGAAGGCTTCAAACTGAACTTTGAAGTTCTCCACCAGCGCGTCATAATCAGGAATTGCGACTGTGGTATATTCCTGCTTGTTCAGTTGCTCAATAAACTGCTGTTCAAGAGCCGCTTCGCTTTGGTATGCCATATCTTCATCTCCAATACTTGAGGATCATTTGTTGGTTGCCAGCCTGTCCTCATTTCTATTTTATCATAGCAAGTGTCCCAAATACCGGACTTATTTTCGTTTCAACTGCAAAACCACGTCACCATCATCTGTAATTTCCATTTGCATTGTTTTTAGGTACTTTGCGATGAACTGTTTTTTCTCAGACAAACTCATCTCAATGCGCGTTGCCTTCAAAGCGGCACTGAACATCTCGTTGATATTGAGCCTGACGGTTTGGTCAATATAACGCTCTATTTCTTTGAAAAGTGCGCCGAGCTTGATGTCCTCGGCATTCCCAGAGTAGAAGTCATCAATATAGCAATAAAATATCCCTGCATTCAGAAGTGCATTCTTCAAGTCCGGTCCGCAGTTCTCTCGTTCAATCATAACTAAAAAACGTGCTTCCGGCAGAGACGAGATTAACCCCCAGTAGTCGGAGTCGCTGGAAACAAGAATAAAGGAATCGACGTTATTCTTGTAGTGTTCCTGACAAGTTCGGGCAATAAGCATGACATCAACGAGTGACTTGCTTTGCTTCACCCGTTCAATCATCATGTGTTCAACATGAATTGCGGTGAAGCTGTCTAATATCCTCCATGCGGAGGCGGTATGCACATCATCAAAGAGAATGATCGACGCAATTTTTTGTGTATACTTGTGATCGAGGTTTTTTAAGGTAGCACACAGCTTGTAGGGATCAGAGTTTTCACAATCGACAACGATAACAGTCTTTTCGCTGCTCTCAATAAACTCATAAATACTTCCTTTGATATAACTCCCCGCATCTGAGACTTTGCTATATTCGGTGAAATAGTCGTTGTTCCAACTGTACAGCAAGGTAACGAACTTCTTATCATTGTAAAGAATGTTGCCGACTTCCTCCGGCTGCCAGTTTATGTACATCTGATAGGGATAAAAAAGCAAATGAGAGTAATAAATGTCGGCAGCCTCTCTTGTACCATCTTCCTTCAAACCATCAGGCATGACGAAAAGTGCTTTAATGTAATCCCAATTTATCCAGAGTGGAAAGAGCTTCTTGCAGTTGTTGATTCTATCGCAAATCAACCTGTTAATCTCGACAACGTGTTGGCACAGTTTTTTGCTGGTGTTTTTGATGAAGTTCACTCCGTCAAGACTTAGCTGGTTTATGCTTTCCTGCGGAACATATTCCGGCATACTCAGAATGGTCTCATACTGGAATCTCATGCGTTCATTGATGCGCTTGAAATTGCGCTCAATCGCAGTTCGTACAATGCAAAGATGTCTTATAATCCGAGCTGTTTTATCACTGTCCAACCGATTGTATACTTCAACTTTTGGGGCTTCATGTTCGTTGTCAAAGATGCGTTTTGGCACACCAATCAGGTAAGCCACCTTTGAAACGATCTCGTAGGTGCTGTCTTTGTACGCTGCCCTGTCATCGGTGAGAGGGCTTGTTGCATTATCCAACACCTCATTCGGTATGGGATTTTCAAGTATACTCATGATTGCTCCTTTCCACGGAGAGCGTATCTGCTTGTTTAAGAAGCGGTGAGATTAGAAGAACGGCTGTCCAGTGCCTACGCTCTACTTTATCCGATCAGCAATGCTGTCGAGCTGCGCTGCAATTTTAGAAAAGGCGCAGTCCATGTCCAATGTCTTCACACTGATCTGATTCCCGCTCATTTGATAATCATTGTTTGGCTGAATCGCATCGTCTGTTCCCGCATATAAAAGCATACCGGAAACGACCTCATCCGGCGCGGCAGACCAGTTCTTCACATAGGTGAAAATCTGATACAGATTTCCGGAATGAAGCGTCTGCGTCATGTACGGTGCTTTCATTTGCATATTGTGCGTGTAGTATTTGGCGTCGATGATGAGCGTTTTCTTTGATGCCTTATTCGTAATCACAATGTCGGACTGCATCGTCGGCAAGAGCGTTCTGTAGCCATCTGTGACTTGCCACGCAATTTGTGGAGAGTATGCTTTTAACTCTGGATGCTCACGCTGATAGTATCCGAGAATAAACTTCTCGTATAGCTTCGCCATTGTTTGATCATCTGCATAATCCATAATCTTTGTTGAGCCATCGGCTGTCGTTTGCAAAAGCCCTTTTATCACAAATCGGCAAACGGCTATCAACATCCGATATGTTTGATTATTGCGATCATATTGAATGTCCCAGTTGATACTATGGATGTCCAATATGCTGATGCCATCAAAGAAAATCATCAACTTCCTGATCTCCTTTTTTCTGGCTTTTGAAATACTTCCACGAAGCAGCAAATCCATTGTTGTTTTGATGATTCGGTTGGGGTAGGCATCAACCGAAAACTCATCATAATTGCAAACGAGCTGTTTCTTGCGAATAACCTGTGTCTTTATGGATTCACCAATTTCAAGTTTCCCACGGGGAGACGCAAGTGCTTCCTCTCTCGAAATGTATTGTCTGATTAAGCCTCTCTTTATCTGGACAGATACTCCACGGCAGAGAATAGCAGACAGAAGTTCAGCCACATTATCAAACTCTTCGGTGGCGACATTTTTATACCCTTGCTCATGCAGCACTTGGAACGCATAAGCCAGCATATAATAAACGTTCTGGACACGGATCATTTGACTACCTCGCGTAATGTGCGGCTCCAATCCTTCACTTTAACTGCCTCGTCAAACCAGTATTCTTTCAAAAGAGGTATCAGTGCATATTCGACAACAGACCGCATCCATTCATCGTTGATGGTTGCGTTTGTACAGAAATAGCTATGTCCGATACAGAACCCCTCACCGAGCGAGTCATCGTTTGCAATTACGTCGTTAAGCTGCTCAACTGTTGCAATGAGCCGGTCAAACTTCGGGTTATTGACTTTCGTTCTGTATGCTCTGAATCCAGCAGACGAAAATGCCGGAGCAAGCTCAAAGAAAGCAAAACGACGTCTAAGTGCGTAGTCCAGCATGGCGAGGCTACGGTCAGCAGTGTTCATCATGCCAATGATATAGACGTTACTTGGAATGGAGAACTGCTCATCTGCATATAGAAGCTGCAATTCGACACCGCGTTTATCACTCTCAATCAACATGAAGAGTTCGCCAAAAATCTTGCTGAGATTGCCTCTGTTGATCTCGTCGATAATGAAAAAGTATGGACGATCATCCTCAGCAGCTTGCCTGCAAAACTCGTAGAATACGCCCTTTCGCAGTTCAAATCCTGTCTCCGTCGGGCGGAAACCCATGATGAAATCTTCATAGCTATAACTCTGATGAACCTGAACCATTTTCACACGGTTGGTGTCCTTTTCTCCCATGATAGAAAATGCCAGTCTTTTTGCTGCGAAGGTTTTTCCCACGCCCGGTGCGCCTTGCAGAATTACATTCTTTTTGGTTAGAAGCAGCGACTTGAGAACCTTATACCGATCTTCGTCCATATACACATCAGTCAGAAAATCATCAGCGGTGTATGGCTCGAAAGTGATTTCCTCATCAGCGGCATCGTCGAAGGTATCTTCGTGCTTATCTCCGTCAATCATGTTTTGCAGCTTCTTGACGTAATCTGTGTAGGACGTAATATCCGTCAACGTTTTGATTGCACCCTGATCTGATAATTCCCACTCGCCCTTATCTGTCCAGCGAACCTTTCGGGTATTGGCATATTGACCGCGTTCAGGGTCAAAAACGTATTCGCCTTCGACCAACCCGCGACCGAGGATCTGCCTTCTGCCTTTTTTAACAAAGACAACATCACCGGGTTTCAGCTCGTTTGCAAATTGCCATGTAGCAAGAACCTGATTCTTATATGAGCCAGTATCCCCGTAGACCTCTTTCATCTTTGCCCGCATTTCTTCTTTGGAGCTATATTCCATTAGATCACCAAGGTCAGACCAGCCGATAGCCATAATCCCTTCGGCATAATCATTCTCCCAATTTGCGGAACCATCACCCGCTGCGTACAGCCAATAGTGTGTTGCAGTAGCGTCGGATGAAAGAGCTGTATCTGTGTTCTCCTTCGGAATAATTCCATCAAAGATTTCATCGTCGAAGGATATATCAATGTTGTTCTCTTCGACGATCTTTTTGCATCCTCTACGAATACTGTTAGACTTGTTGCCGGTTTGTTCGTAGTAATATTTAATGTTTTCCTGAGTGGCTTTTAGAGCATTGACCATCTGCTCCTGTCCGTAGTCTTTTCCGATGTGGACGATGAAGTAAACTGTAGTTTCAGTGTTGGACCTGCGAGTGTATTTTACGCCCTTCATCATGGACGCAAAGAGCATAATCGTCAGCTTGTGCGAGGTTTCTCCAAAGCACGGAACATCCTGACACATGGCTTTTACAGCAGCGTCCATCTCCATCGTGCCATCATAAACCATCTTGGCATATTTGTAGACAATGACTTCGCAGTCATATTCATAGCCGATATACGTCTTGACGCCACCCTTAGAATCAATAAATTCTTTCAGACGTTTCAAATCTCTATAATACTGTGCAGTGCGTTCGTCTGCTCGATCAGACATCACTTCTTGTTTTAGGTAGTCGAGGATTTCGCCCTTTGCCTTCTCCATAGCGGCATCACTTTCAAAACACTTCCAGAAGGATAGTGCAATAGTGTTTTGATACAGATAGAACGCATCGGAAACATGGGTGCTGATAGTCGTATCAGCCCAGTCAGGGTGAGTTTCCCGTAAGTATTCCTTGTATTCTTTTCTGACTTTGCTTATCGTTACGCCAATATCCATCTGTTATCCTCCTTCTTCTGTAACAGTCCTGCTACGCACAAACCTTTAATCCTTCTCCACAGGTATATAAAAAAGCCGCACGGAAAAAGGACCTATCAGTTGCCCGTCCGCACAGCCTCACAAATATCTCCAATGTCACAATTCAAATAGCCGCAGATGCGCAGCAAAATAGAGAGGAACACTTCTTCCCCCTTATTCAGTTTCGTCCATGTTCCGGATGCAAGGTTAAGCTCTTGCCGGAAGGTGGACTTCTTTATGTCTCGTTCTATCAGGAGCATCCAAAGTTTTTTGTAGCTGATTCCCATGATACGCACCCCTTTACTCATCCGCTAATCATGACTTCCATTCTATTATACACGAAAACCTCTTTGAATGCAATTATCTCATGCACAAGTTCACAAAAAAGATGCAAGTTCTTGATGGTTTTGATTTTCAAAAAGGGAAAGGCAGTTACTCATGAAAACTGCCTTTCCTTTTCTCTTTATTCGCGCTGAGAATTGCGTTGATACTCTTGGTCGCGCTCTGCGCTTGGCTTGAGGAAATCGTCCACGTTTGCCTTCAAAGTGTCGATCATCCGAGCTTCCTTTTTGAGCCTCGCACGTTCGTCATAAAGCCGCTGCTGCTCTTCAAGAAGTCTCTGCTGTTCCGCTTGGAGCGTCTTCAAGCTCGGCAGCTTTTCATCGCCTTGCATGGCAAGCAGTGTACTCCGCGCCGCCTCAAAGATCACAAGCTCTGCTTCGTGCTTTGCCTTGAAACTCGGCTTGTCTTTCGCCTTCTGGAAGGCGTCGTATACGGGCTTTAGGTGCTGGTAGTTGGAGATGTTTTTGATAAGCGGCTGGACTTCCCGCAGACGTGCCTCAACGTCTTTCAGCTCCTTGCCGGTGCGGTCATAGGAGCTGTGAACGTCCTCAACCTTCTTCTCAAGATCGGCGTATTGGAGCAAGTTGTTTTCCGTAAGATAGTTGAGTGTCCGCGCCGCTTCCTTGAGGATCGTGAGCTTGGCTTTATGCTCATAGCCCTTGCTGTCGATGAGCCTGATCCGCTCCTGAATATCTCCGATGAGAGAGATGC
>ERZ824598.2850-NODE-2850-length-16727-cov-8.821197_pt1 | contig 16727 bp, 11 predicted proteins | sample MGYA00519934_ERZ824598 | MGnify/ENA primary metagenome ERZ824598 (study PRJEB31778, sample SAMEA3449177) | human gut metagenome | biome: human gut; feature: human-associated habitat; material: faeces | place: United Kingdom | collected 2010/2012 ...
TACATTGAGCAAGCTCATGTATTATTGACTTATCTTTTTTGGGCTGAACTGTTACGCCATAAAAAATTAAAATATGATTTTAAATGGAAATATTTAAAAATATATAGTATAATAAAAAGGACAGGTGTATTGCTATCGGCAGATATCTAGAGTACATTAAATAATAAAGGGGGAAAATACATGAAATTAAGCACTAAAATAAGTATTGTATTTAGTTTGACAATTATTATACTGGTTTATATTATCGGTACAGAGGCATGTTTATATAGTTATAGTTCAACTATTTCTCTTGTTGAGAAAAATTCAAGGTCATCGGCAAAGACAACAGCAAGGGATATAGAGGCACTTTTGCAAAATTACAAAAATATTGCCAAAGCTTCAGGTTCTGATATGACATTGATTGGAAATATTCCTAATGAAGTAAGAGTGAAAAAGGTTGAACAGCTTGCAAAACAATATGGTTTTACGAGCGGAAATCTGCTGGATAAAAAAGGTGTGAGTATCAAGGATGGCACAGACTTTAGTGATAGAGATTATGTAAAAGCAGCACTTAACGGAAAAACCAATATTTCAGATGTGACATTAAGTAAATATACAAATACATATGGGATAAGCATAGCAGCACCACTTATATCATCGGGAAGGATTATAGGTGTGGTTTATTATAGAGCTGATGTTGATTTTATGAATGATATTGTAAAACACATTTCTGTAGGTCAGGGAAGTTATGCTTATATACTTGATAAAAATAACAATGTCATTGCACATAAAAATGAAAAATATATAATGAACGATAAGTATAAGGAGATGATTCCTAAAGATATTAAAAACTGTATATCTTCACAGAATGGCAGCATGACCTGTGCTTATGACGGTGATAAATATGTATGCGGCTATTCAAAGATAGATAAAATGGCAAATTGGCGTGTTGTTATAGCATCACCGGAATCAGCATATGATTCGGATATACTCAGATTTGTCAAAAAACTTGTTATAAGTGATATTATAGCACTTATAGCAGCCATAATAGTAGCACTTATAATAGCTAAAGCGATAAGCAGACCGATAATACATGTAAAGGAGGTATTGTCAGCATTATCTCAGGGAGATTTTTCAATTCAGATTAAAGATACTAAAAATAAGGATGAACTTGGAATTCTTCAAAATTCTGCGGCATCACTTAACAGAACGATTTCTGATATATTGACACAGGCAGGCGAAATACTTGGCCACATGGCAGATTATGATCTCACATCGGCAGATATGAAAAATTATCCCGGAAAGTTTGATGAACTGGCATTGTCAATAAATTCCATCAAGGCAATATTAAACGGAATGATAATGAATATACAAAATTCATCAGTGAATGTTGAGGGCGGCTCAAAACAGCTCGCAGAGGCAGCTTCGATGTTGTCGGAAGGAACTATGAGTCAGGCGGCATCATTGCAAAAGCTTGTGACGGAAGTTGAGAATGTTGTCGGAAGTATAAACAGAAATTCAGAGAAAGTAGTGATTGTAAACGAAAGTCTTGGAAATCTTAATGGCGAGATAAAAGACGGTGACAGAAAAATGCAGGAACTTTTAAATGTAGTAAATTCTGTAGAAGAAATGTCTGAGGATATTAAGAAAATAGTCAATACTATAGACGGCATTGCATTCCAGACAAATATCCTTGCACTTAATGCCTCCGTGGAGGCAGCGAGGGCAGGAGACAGCGGCAAAGGATTTGCGGTTGTGGCACAGGAGATAGGTTCTCTTGCTACAAAGAGCAGTGATGCATCAAAGAAAACAGCAGAGCTTATAGAAAAATGTATAAAAGGCATAGACAGTGCAAAAGAGTATGCGGTTGTAACTTCTGATTCACTTACAAAAATTGTTTCTGATTCGTCAAATATTGCAAATACTTTTGATGAAATGTCAAAAGATAATGAAATTCAGGCTAAAAATGCAAACGCTATAAGAAGTGAGATAGAAAATATATCTCAGGTAGTTCAATCCAATACGGCTACGGCACAGCAGACGGCAGCCTCAACAGAGGTTCTTTCAGAGCAGGCGGCTGCACTTAAGGATATGACAGGAAGATTTAAGGTTGATTACTAAAAATTAATTTAACGATATCAGTAAAAGTTTTGAGAACAGCGATGAAGAATAAAACTTTTTCGCATTAAAATCGCTAATATTTAATAAAATACCTTCTTATGCATTGGGAGGTATTTTTATATGAACAAAAAGGAAAAACAAAGAAAAAGACAGAGATATTGCTGACACATTTTTGGTGTAAAATATCTCTGATTATTAAAATGTAATAGTGCAGGTATAATGATATTATTTGTAATAGGATAGTGTGAAGAATTAATAAATGCAAGATTTTACACGCTAGAATTATTTTCGCTGTGGCTATTTTGACGCAGAGAGTGATATAAAATTTTCGACTCATGGACGGCTTTCTGCCTCTAACGCCATTCGCTGAAAAGTTTATATCAATCTCTGCTGTTTATATATGCTGTTTTCACATTATGCAGTGTACCTTGCACTCTAGGTTTCACTACAGCGAAATTTATTCCACTAAGCAAAAAATATGCACAAGAAAATATGAACCAGAATGGAGGATAGTGTGAAAAATCCATATATGCAAGATTTTTCGCACACAAGATTTGTGTCTGCGCACACTTGACACAAACTTAATATGCACAAAAAACGTGTGCAGAAATGAGGATTAATATGAGAAAAACTTTTAAAAAACTGATGACATTTGCCCTTTCGGCGGCAATGTCAGTTACCGGTGTATCAGGTACAAGCTTTGCATCTGCTGCAACAAAGACAAATGAAGGCGGAGCAGTTATGGCTTCATCAACAAACGAGGTTGAGACGCCTGACAATCCATCCCCATATACAGACCTTTCAGCAGGTGAGATAATATCAGAAATGGGAACAGGATGGAATCTTGGAAATACATTAGAAGGACACCAAAATTATGCAGTTGGGGAAACTGTATGGCAGAATGCAAAAACTACAAAGGCATTTGTAAAATATGTACATGATGCAGGCTTTAATACAATCCGTATTCCGGTCACATGGGGAAATATGATAAATGCAGACTATTCAATCAATGAAGAGTGGATGAACAGGGTTCAGAATGTAGTTGATTATGCTACAGCAGAAAATATGTATGTTGTATTAAATATTCATCATGACGGTACAGACAATAATTCAGATTATAAGGGTACTTATGGTGATGAAAAATATAGTCATGGCTGGCTTGACATTACATCTGATGATGAGACAGTATGGAGTGGAGTTAAGACAAAGTTTGCAGGAGTGTGGAAGACGATTGCAGAAAGATTTAAAAATTATGATGAGCATCTTATACTTGAATCAATGAACGAGGTATATATTCATGGTCAGGGCTGGACGGCAGATGCGGAGTCAATATCTAAACAGAACAAAAAGATAAATGAACTCAACCAGATATTTGTTGACAATGTGAGAGCAACAGGCTCTAACAATGCCAAAAGATGGCTTACGGTGTGTTCATTAAATACAAATATCAAATATGCATTAGGAAATTATTCAACAAGCTTTGAAATTCCAAAGGACAGTGCAGCAGGAAAAATTATGGTAACTGTTCATGATTATGATGCATATAACAAAAATTCGGTAAATGAAGCAACAGATGCATCGTATGCAAATCAGTTTAAACAGCTTAAGAGTAAATTTGTAGACAAAGGTGTGCCGGTGCTTGTAGATGAGTATGGTTTCCAGACAAAGATTATTCCGGATGCAAGAGCGTGCAAATTTGAGGGTGTAAACTACCTTGCAAAGAAGTACGGAATGGTTGTTGTTGCATGGGACAACAACGGAGCAGGCTCAGGAGAGTCGTTTAGAATTTTAAACAGATACTTTAATAAGCCATATTCCGTAAAGACGGTATCCGCTATTATGAGAGGATACTTTGTAGATACAGAGGCTCCTCAGTACAGATTTGATGCTTCTGACGGAGAACTTGCGATTACAAAAATAACATCTGTCAAAACAGATGCAGATGATGTGACACTTAAAGTTGGAGAGAAAAAGCAGATAACAGCAACAACAGAACCTGCCGGAAACAATGATGTAGTTCTCTGGAAATCTGATGATTCTAGTGTAGCTTCAGTTTACAATGGAAAGATTACGGCTACTGGTGTCGGAACAACAACAATCCATGCATATTCACAGGCAGATGCATATGACAGCAGTACAACGACAAAAGTTGAAAAGACAATAAAAGTAACTGTTGAAAAGACAGACCTTGCAAAAGCAACAACAGCTATTACTACGGATTTTGATTCATATAAACTTGAGGAAAAACAGTCTGCATTTATAAATGCCATTGCAAAAGCGGCAGACGGAAGTGCAAATGGTGCAGCAATAAGATATTCTTCATCAAATGAAAAGATTGCAACTGTATCACGCAATGGAAAGATAGCAGCAACAGGTACAGGTGTTGCAGTAATCTCAGTAATAACAGCAGATGGCTTTGAAAAGAGCATAAATGTGACTGTAGGTTCAGTTACGGAGAGTGCTTATGAGACAAACCTCGGACTTCGTCTGTACTACTTTGATGAGGCTGCAAATTCATACAACTACACGGATGTTGCCACGGACAGAGTAGCTGTTAAAGCAGACGGTGAATACACATTGACGATAGATGCAGATAAGGATTTAAACGATACAGCTAAAAAAGCACTTGCAGATGCAAACGGAAATGCCTGCATTAATCACATAGCATCACTTTATATAATGGATGCAGATGTGGCGTTACAGAAACTTACAAAATCACAGATTCAGAGTGGTAATATCATATACAAAAAATTTGTTGTTAATGACACTAAAGAAATTGAGATAACAAACAAAGAAGCTAAGTCAGTAATGAGTGGTACAACATTTGATACCGGAAATCCTTTAAATGTATGGGATGGTTCAGTGATTTCGTCAGGAATAGAGTCAAAGACAAGCAGCGAGGGTGCACAGTATCTTGACTTTGCAAGTGACATAGGAAGTGTAAAAAAGATAAGTGTGACATTTACATTATCAGGACTTTCAAGTATGGCGGTATCCAAAGATGATGAACAGCCTGACAGCAAACTTGATGAAGATGATGACAATACTCAAAAGAGTGATGACAATAATAATGACGACAATAACAAAGACACAACTGAGGCAAAGAGTGTTAAAGTGGGAAGTGTAACATACAAATACATTAAGTCATCAAACAAGATAACAGGTGTTGAGTACGCATCAAACTCAAAGAAAGCATCACTTAAGACAGTAAGCATACCTGCAACAATAAAAGTCGGCAAAACTACATATAAAGTAGTAAAGGTATCAAATTCAGTATTTAAGAATGCGAAGAAACTTACAACAGTAACTATAGGTGCAAATGTAAAACAAATAGGAAAAGATGTATTTAACGGCTGCACAAAACTAAAGAGTGTTAAAGTAAACTCTAAAGTCATAACAAAAGTAGGAGCAAATACATTTAAGAAAACAGCTTCAAAACTTGTGATAAAAGTTCCTTCGGCAAAACTTTCTTCATATAAGAAGATATTCAAAGGAAAAGGTCAGAGTAAAAAGGCTGTAATCAAAAAATAAAAAGAGTAATTTATTTATAAAAATTTGCAAACACCCGCTTATAATATGTTTTATAAGGGGGTGTTTGTGTTGAATGAAGTTTGTTTATTAACGAAAGCAAACAGAGTTGTCTGTATAGCTTTAAAGCAAGCTGTTCAAAAATGGAGATCAGTGTAAAAAATTTACTGTTTATTCATTATTTCCGGTTAAATTTGTGATATAATTAACTCCAAAATCCAGATGCGTTGCATCTGCCGCACTTCGTGCTATAAGATTTTGTCGTTCATAAATTCTGTGCAGGAGAACAAGCTCTCCTGCATTGCGAATTTGTGATATAATCAACCAACAGTGTTAATTGGGTTACTGCTCACTTGCATAGCTTGACGGCAGTGTCAGGTATGTGAGTGGGCAGTAATGTCGTTTTTGCAAATCTATAACTGTACGGTAGATTTGCATATGTGTGCGTCGTACAGAGATTGGAAAATAAAAGATGAATTTTGAAGAATTATGTTTGGATACGCGTATATTAAGGGCAATTACGGAGATGGGTTTTGAGCAGGCGAGTCCTATTCAGGCACAGGCGATACCGGTTGCCATTGAAGGAAAGGATATGATAGGGCAGGCTCAGACGGGAACGGGAAAAACAGCAGCGTTTGGAATACCGCTTTTGCAAAGGGTAGATCCTCACAATAAGAAATTGCAGGCAGTCGTGCTCTGCCCGACAAGAGAACTTGCGATACAGTGTGCAAATGAGATGCGTAAATTTGCTAAATTTATGCACGGAATAAAGGTACTTCCGATATACGGAGGTCAGGACATTACAAAGCAGATTCGTTCGCTGAAAGGTGGGACGCAGGTAGTAATAGGGACACCGGGACGAGTTATCGACCATATAAGGAGACATACATTAAAGATGGCAACAGTCGGAACGATAGTTCTTGACGAAGCTGACGAAATGTTGAACATGGGATTCAGGGAGGACATAGAGACGGTGCTTCAGACACTTCCTGAGGAACACCAGACACTCCTTTTCTCAGCAACAATGCCAAAGCCTATAATGGAGATAGCAAAAACATATCTTAAAGAACCTGAGATAATCAAGGTTGTAAAGAAAGAGCTTACTGTTCCGAAGATAGAGCAGTATTATTATGAAGTAAATCCGAGAAAGAAAGCGGAAATACTTTCAAGACTTCTTGATATGTATGACCCGGAACTTTCACTTGTATTCTGTAATACAAAGAGAAAAGTAGATGAACTTGTTGAGGACTTAAAAGGACGCGGATATTTTGCGGCAGGACTTCACGGTGACCTCAAACAGAGTCAGCGTGACAGGGTTATGAATGGTTTTAGAAACGGAAGAACAGATATACTCGTGGCAACGGATGTGGCGGCAAGAGGAATAGATGTTGACGATGTTGAAGCGGTCTTTAACTATGATGTGCCGCAGGATGATGAATATTATGTGCACCGTATCGGAAGAACAGGCCGTGCAGGAAGAACAGGTCGTGCATTTACGCTTGTTGTCGGAAAAGAGATATACAAACTTAAGGATATTCAGAGATATTGCAAGACAAAGATAAAACGCCAGCCGATACCGTCAGTAAATGACATTACGGATATAAAGGTCGAAAAGGTGCTTGAAAAGATAAGCGGAATAATCGAGCAGGATAATCTCGGAAAGATGATAGATATTCTTGAGGAGCATCTTGAGGACAGTGATTACTCGGCAATCGAGGTGGCAGCAGCACTCCTTTCTATGGAAATGGGAGATGCAGTGCTTGACAATAATTCAGGTGAAGAATTTGGAGATACCGGAGCAGAGCCTGGAATGGTAAGACTTTTCGTAAATATAGGAAAGAAAGACCGTGTCAGGATAGGTGATATTTTAGGTGCAATCGCAGGCGAATCCGGAATGCAGGGAAACCTTGTCGGAGCAATAGATATGTATGATAAATATACATTTGTCGAAGTGCCGAGAGAGTATGCAGCAGATGTAATTGAGGCGATGAAGCACGCAAAGATAAAAGGCAGAAATGTAAATGTAGAACCAGCAAATAAGAAATAATGTATATATGGAGTTTTGATTATGTCACTGTATGCAATAGGGGATTTACATCTTGGTTTCCAGTCGGGAAAATCGATGGAGATGTTTGGTGATGAGTGGAAAGACCACGCAGAGAAGATAAAGAGAAATTGGTGTAATATAATAAATGAAAATGATACAGTGGTTGTCACAGGTGACCATTCATGGGGCAGGAAACTAGATGACAGCATGAAAGACCTTGAGTTTATAGCGGCACTTCCGGGAAGAAAAATTCTTCTTCGTGGAAATCATGACAGATTTTGGAACAAGACAAGCAGGACGGACAGCCTGAATGAACTTTTTGCAGGGAAACTTTTATTTCTACAGGACAATTTCTATGAATATGAAGATGTTTTGAGTGGAAGAAAATATGCACTTATCGGTTCTAAAGGTTTTTCGACGGATGAATATTGTTATCTGGCAGAGGATAAGATAGAAAAAAGGTTTAAGAATGAGAGAAAGAGATTGATAAAATCGTATAAAGCCGCAAAAGAAGCGGGTTATAACGATTTTATCATGTTTCTCCATTATCCTCCGACAAATAAACATGAAATAGAAGGCGTATTTACTGAGCTGGCACGGGAGTTTGGTGTAAGGCAGGTAGTTTATTCACATCTTCACGGAAAAGACAGGTTTGATTACAGTATAACGGGTGAGCATGATGGGATAAAATATAGTCTTGTATCATCAGATTATCTTGATTTTGTACCGAGATTGATAGTGTGAAGAAATATTAAAATGTAGGTATAAAAAACAACTTAATGTTTTTTATATATGTACGGTTTTCTGTTTGTTTTTTATATTGGTAAAAATAGCATAATAACAGCAACTATTCCTGGAGTTAAGATTTCAAGAGGTTTAGGTAAAATAGCATTAATGCAATTAGTTAATAAATCTTCGACACTATCTGAAATATCAACATAAGCATCAATTACTGCTAAAATAGCATCAGCTGTTAAGAGTTTCCTTACTGGTTTTGGTAGTTTTTTTATGATTTTAGGCCATTTTTTCTTTAAAAATTTTTTAATAACCTTTACGGCGGCACTAAATTTGCCTCTTTCTGTTGGACCTAGATTTTCAAGCATTTCTTGTTTTTCGTTTTCTAGTTGCTTCAAATCAGATGATGATAGAGCTTTGTTGATTTCCTTATAGTCTTTGCATAATTGTTTTACATATTTTTTATCAATTCCATCTGCAAGCATTTTTTGCTTGTCAATAATAAATTCATTATCTTTAAAAGAGATGTACTCTTTTATTTGAGTTGTTTCTTCAGTATAATTTGTATAATCATCCATTTCTTGTGCATTAGCATTTGTGCATATTGAAAAAGCAGAAAGAAAAATACAAAATGTTAATATTAATGCTATATGTTTTTTAAGTTTGTTCAAATTTATCATTCCTTTCCTATTAAATAAAGTTGCGTAAATAAATATAACAGAAAACCATATTATATACTTAAAAAATTCTTTCATAATATATATTACAAAATAATTCAGTAAATAATGAAATAGTAAAGATTATCATCATACCTGTACCTAATGATATAAGCATCATATGATTATTTATTTTACCGATAATCAATATAAGCAACATGATTATCCAACTGCACATTTGAGTTATCTGTAATGCTTTTCCCCTAGATTTAAGTGAAATAAATTGATTGCGTTCGTCATTCTTATCTACTTTATCTTCTTTTGACATTGATTTAGATATACTTCTTTCAATCAGTCCTATACCCATAAATAAGAGTAAAGGTGAGAGAAGGAATTTTTTAATATTAAATTCTGTTACTAAAATAGTTATAAATAATAATAGACCAAGTAATGTCATAATAAAGCCTTCTATAAACGAATTTTTATTATATATCTTCATATTGTCTGTCCTCCAGTTCTTTATTTTCTTTTAAACAACATAATTCTTCAACACTTACATTAAAAACCTGAGCAATACGATAGGCTAACATAAGAGATGGGTTATATTGTTCCTTTTCAATAGAGATAATAGTTCTTGAAGAAACATGAACCATATCAGCTAATTGCTGCTGAGTGATTTTTGATTTAGTTCTTAATTCTTTTACTTTATTTTTCATGCACATACATTCCTTATATATAAACATGAAGGCTACTTCATGTGAAGCTAACTTCATGTTAGCTCGGAAATAATATTTTGTCAATAGTTTTTTGGAATTTATAAAAATTATTTTTTAGGTATATCAGAAAACGGATTAAAATTTGTTTACCACTCTGTCGTAAGTCAGGATTCCGTTTAATTCGTTTTCGACATCGGAAAGCTGGGTATATATACTTGCACAAAGCCCATGTGGGATAAGAGAGGAAATTTCTTTCTCTCTTTTCTTATAGCGTCTTTTTAATTCTTTAGAATTTTTACAGTCACCATAACCGTAACATTTATTGGTGGTATTATGGTGCTTTATTATCTGCGTATAGCCGCCGTACTCGGTAAGTGCATAAGCACGGTTTTCTTTCTTAAAAAGACGGAGAGGGAAAAAGTAATTGTGTATGCTTTTTATGTCACCGCCGCCCTGGTCAAACCATCCGCTTGCCTGGTCTATAAGTCTTGAATTGTCGGCTTTTCTTACAAGTTTTGTGATTTTGTTTGTCTCAAACTGTCCCCAGCCCTCATTGAATATCACCCATGCTGCGATTGACGGATGATTTGAGAGCGTGTCAATCGTCTGCATAGTTTCTTTTATAAATTCTTTTCTGCCTTTTTTGGAAGTTCTTGCAAAAAGATGATTAAAATTATCGCTGCATGAAATATCAAAAAGACTCATAAAAGTGGCAAGATAAGTCACAAACCATGATTTGTACCTGCTGCCGCTATTAACCATATCCTGCCAGACTATCATGCCGAGACGGTCACAGTGGTAGTACCAGCGGTCATTTTCTATCTTAATATGTTTTCTGAGCATATTGAAACCGAGAGATTTCATGGTCTTAATATCATATATAAGTGCGTTGTCGCAGGGAGGAGTATAAAGTCCGTCAGGCCAGTAACCCTGATCTAAAACACCTTTTTGAAAGATTGGTCTGTGGTTAAGACAGATGCGGGGAATATCATTTGCATCTTTTTCTATCGTAAAAGTACGGAGTGCGAAATAGCTTTGTACATAATCTTTTCCCAAATTTACTGAAAAAGTGTAAAGGTATGGGGTGTCGGGAGTCCATGCTTTAATATTGAGTTCGTCAAGTGGGATTTCAATAAAAGTGTCACTTATGCCGTAATATGTAAATGGTGTGTAAGGGCTGTCTTTATATAATTCATCGTGGGTACTGTCAGCTTGTGTTTTATCGTCAGGTATGTCTATATAAATATCAGGATTGTTGATACAGACTTTGATTTCATTTGTTTTTGTTAATCTGTTTCTGTGAATGGTTGATTTGCCACCTGAAATTTTAGTATCATTTTTGTTAATCTGACAGTTATCATGTTTTTTTTCTGCTTCTGATATATAGTAAAAATTGTTTTCTGTATTGTCGGAGTTTGTGACAACTTTAATACGCAGTACCTTTGTATCAAAATCTGGTTTTGCTATAATCTTTTTGATATATATTTCCGGTACATATTCGAGCCATACAGTCTGCCATATACCGCTCTGTGCAGTATAAAACATTCCCTTTGGGTTAAGTGATTGTTTACCTCTTGCGTGATATGAAGTGTCAGAGAAATCTTTCACACGCACGGTCAGTCGGAATGAAGTTTTTGTGGCAGTGCTTTTTAAAATATCGGTTATATCAGTATCAAATGGGAGATAGCCGCCTGAGTGGGAACAGACTTTTATTCCGTTTACATATACGCTGCATATCTGGTCGACTGCTCCAAAATGGATTATAAATCGTGAATTGTCTGACAACCTGTTTATATCAAATGTAACTATTCGTTCGTACCAGAGATATTCGTTAGGTTTAAGCTGTCTGTTGACACCTGAAAGATGTGCTTCAGGTGAAAAAGGAACGAGAATATCACCGTCAAAACGCACCGGTCTTTTATTAGAAGCCGTGAAAGCATACTTCCATATACCGTTTAAATTTACATAGCTGTCAGCGTCACGCTTTAAAAGAGGTCTTGGGTACTCTGTTAAAACATTGTTCTTATCAATATTTCGTCCCCATGTTGTATAAAGTTTTTTTTCAAATCTGCTGTTTTGTTTCATGCTATCTCCATTTCTGTACACATTTGTGCATCTTAAGTTTTTAACCACATAAAATCAACTTATTTTGCTAAGAAACAAATTGTTATTTTCTGTTTTGTAGTGGCTGCTTAATGTACGAGCCCTGTGACAAAATATTGTCGATGCAGTATTTATCACACTATCATTGTTTTATGTTACATTATGAAATATCAGGCTTTGTGACAAGTTCCTCAGGAAGATATTTGAGTATCATCGCTTCGAGTTTTGCCGCCTGCACCGGCTTACTCAGATAGTCACTAAATCCGATGCCGAGATATTCTTCTTTTGCTCCCATTATGGCATTGGCGGTGAGCATGATAACTGTTGTATCTTTGTTAGGACTTTCTTCAAGTTCTTTCATATGTTTGTAAGTTTCGATACCATCCATATCAGGCATCATGTGGTCTAAGAAAATAATATCATATTTATTGTCCTTAATCATTTCAAGTGCCTCAGGACCTGACATTGCAGAGTCAACCGATATTTTAGTTCGTTTAAGGAGTGCCTTAAACACATTGATATTCATTTTTACATCGTCAACGACAAGAACTTTAGCATCAGGTGCGGTAAATGAAGCTTTCTTCTTCTTTTTATCAGGTGCTGTATTGTATTTTTCGGAAATATCGCCTATCTTTAAATCGGAAACAACTTTCTGAGGAATACTTACTTCAAAAACAGAGCCCTCACCGTATTTGCTTGTGACATTTATCTTGCCGTTCATAAGTTTTGTTAGCTGTTTTGTTATGGCAAGACCAAGTCCCGTTCCCTCTATATGTTTGTTTTTGTTCTCATCAAATCGTGAAAATGAGTCGAAAAGATGTGAGATATTTTCCGACTTAATGCCGATGCCTGTATCGGATATAGTGAAAGTTATTATTATATTTTTTGCAGGCTGTGAGCCGGTAATATTATTATTGTCATGTATAGTTTTATTATCTGTATCAATAATATTATCATGATAAGGCATAGTTTCATTTTCAATATCAGAAGTATTATTGTTTTCTGTACAGTCATTTGTTTTCGTTTCTTTATTATTGTTTATGGCATCGGCATTTTGTTGCTCAGACATACCGACCTTTAATGTGACAGAGCCTTTCTCAGTATATTTTATTGCATTGTTTAATATGTTTACGAGTATTTGTCGTATGCGTACCTCGTCACCGTACAGTTTGGCAGGGAGATTTTTGTCACTATCGACATTAAATGCAAGTCCTTTTTCTTTCGCCTTGCCGAGAAGCATATGATAAACATCGTTTATAAGAGAGGAAAGTGCATAGTCACCTTGAACAAGTTCGAGTTTGCCTGTTTCTATTTTTGAAAAATCAAGAATATCGTTTATAAGTGATAAAAGTGTCTGGCTTGCAGACTGGATATTTCCGGCATATTCGAGAATATCTTTATCATCGCTTTCACGAAGTATCATCGTGTTCATTCCGAGAATAGCATTGATAGGAGTTCGTATTTCATGCGACATATTGGCAAGAAATACGCTTTTTGCTTTGGCGGCGGCTATTGCCTCAGCCTTAGCTTTTTCGGCTTCCTCATTTGCGATAGTAAGTTCCTGATTTTTCTCCTCAATTACCTGAACTTCCATCTGCATATGACGGGCATTTTCGGCAATGCTCGCACTGTAACCTCGGATGACTTTTAATATATGTACAAATACCATAAGGAGAGAGAAGATAGTCATTCCAAAGCGGCTGTATTTGCCAAAATCACCGATATGGATAGTATATGTACGGATAAGGTCTGCAGCACTGCCACCTATAAAGGCTAAAATTCCGAGAAATTCCAATGCGAATAATTTATCTTTACCTTTTCGTATCGTGCAGATAAGTGAAAAGAGTATTGCCATACCTGATATAAATATAAGAATATGTGATACAAAAGCCATATTCATAAAATCAAATACTCCAAGAATCTGTAATGTAAGCTGGCATGCTACATTTGTCAGAGTAAGAAAAAGTAATATATAGAAAATTTTCTGGAATTTTTCCTCAAGATTGTTAATGTAGTACATCTGCATAAAGACAGGCCAGAGCATAAGTACGAGGAACACAAGATTTGAGTAAAGCGTCTGGTTTCCATAGAAAACATTCAGTGATTTTGTTTCTATTGAGAAGTAAATCGTACCGAAAATACACATAAAGCCAAGGTAACTTATACCGTCTCTTGTCTGTCTTGAAAATGCCTGAATAAAAGCGAGCATAAAAAGCGTAATGCCGCAGGCAAGTATTATGATGCACATAGCAAAATTGCCAAGGTTTGATTTAAGGAGATTTAATATAGAAGTATCTCGTTTCGAGATAGTAATGCCTGTAATGTTAGAGGCATAGTTGTCGTACGGCGAGATCATTTCAATCTCAATTTTTCCTTCTGTAAGATTTTCGGGAATGTCGATAAAATTTGTGACACTACCCGGAGTCTTGCCGAAAGGTCTTGAGTCGTTGACACCAAATTCATAAACCTGTCTGCCGTCTATCGTAACACGGAACTGTTTATCAGCGGACAAAAAGGACATAGTCATACCACGGTATTTTTTTGGAATGGTATTGCTGAGTATTATTTTCTCGCCGGCTTTTGAATTTTCACTGTATGGAAGTGACTTAATCTTTTGGGAAGAACCGTCTTGTCTGGTGATGGTCCATCCGGTATTAAAATCATAAATCTCGCCTTTTGACAGGGTCATATTGTCAACATTTGAATTGATAACCACGACTAAAAGCACGATTATCTCTATCGCAAGAGCGACCCATATAAGTTTTTTTAGTATTTTCATAGTTCTCCTCACATAATGTAGTGTATTTAGGTGATTGCGAAACTCGTTATAGGTTGTGAATTTTTGTGTAACATATACAATATCAACACAAGGCACGCTCTCGCTGCCCGACACTCGTAGCGGTACATAAAGCTGTAAAAGACGCAGCTTAAGTACCGACGGTGTCAGAAGCACCTTGCTTATGATATGTAAAGTTGCACAAAAAAATATAGCCTACATAGAGTTTCGCAATTAACTATGTAGTGTATTACTGATTTTTAGCTAAATAGCAATGATACATAAGGTATTGTTAGTAATAATATACACAAAATGGGGATATAAGGCAAGGTGGTTGTGGTGCTGAATTATTTTCGCAGTGGCATAATCTATTCTTTGGGTGCTTTCTTGGCAGGCAACATAGAAATATATGTTTTTTTGATTATTTTTATGCCTGCTTTTATCTATCAGCATTTGCTTATAAAACAGATACTGTCTTATTATAATAAGGAATATAAGGATAAGTTGAATTGATAGGAAAGCATAAAAAACTTGACTCGAACATGTGTTTGTGGTATGATTTTAGGTAGGAAAGTAAATTTATTTAAAAATGATGATATGGCTGAGTTTGTTTTTGAGTGTAGTATGTTTGTTATAATGAACAGATATAATGATTCTTACATACTTCCGGAAAAAATAGAAAAAATCTATTATAGCATTGCTGCCAAAGATTATGCTCAATTTTTGGCAGATGCAGGAGCAGCAATAAGCCTATTATCAAATAATGTTATTTTTCGATTAAGAAATTATTTTGAAGAATATAAAAAGGAAAGGAGCAATATTTATGACAGGAAGAGTGATAAGGTTAGATCAACTGTTGGACAAGTTGGAGAAGGAACAAATAACGGAAGAGGAAAGGAGAGAACTAATAATGTTAGCGGACAACATGACAGAGGAAGAATATCTGGGGGAAATGCCGTCCGAAGAAGAAGTTTTGGGATTTCCGACGGAAGCGGAGATAATAAGCGAGGAAGGTCAGTATGCAAAGATACTGATGGAGTACATATACGAGAACGATATAGAAATGTACACGATGCTTATGGGATTGAACAAAATGAAAGGCTTCGTGCATCAGAGGGTAGATGAATTTCTAACGGAAATGTTCAAGCTGGAGGATTTGTACACGAACCAACACAAGACGGAGAATATGCCATTTCCGAAGTATCTTAGCCTTTGTTATCAGGCAAGCAGTTACGCACGGGAGAAAGCAATGCCAATATTATTACAGATACCAGCGAGCATAGCGGGCATTTAGAAACATCTGATGATGATAAAGTGGCGGATAAATCTCCGGTTCTTATTGATAATGGAAAATTAGCAGGTGATTGTATCTGAAGACATAGTAGCAGATACATTTAAGAGGGTTCCGGGATTTATCCGTGAAATGCTTTATACAGCTTGTAGCTGAGTTTTCAGCATTACCGGAAGTGCATTTTGATACTGGTAATTGTTCCATCAGCTATCCCGGCACCTGTAAATACACCCGTTGTAATATCAACGGATGTTCCTGCAACACCAACAGTGAAGCCTACGGAGACACCTACCGTCAAACCGACTGTAAGACCTACGGTAAGACCGACAGATGCACCGACAAAAGCACCAACGGTAGAGCCAACGGTAGCACCGACAGATGCACCAACAGGACAGCCAACGGCAAAGCCGGCTAAAAGAGCAGTGCCTAAGAAAAATAAAAAGGTGGTGTATAAGGGAATAAAATACACTGTAACTAAATCTGATGCAAAGAAAGGGACTGTTAAGGCTGCAGGAGTAAAGGGCAGTAAGAAAAGCCTTGTGATAGCAGACAGCATTAAGATAAACGGATATACACTTAAAGTAACGGCAATCGGAGATAAGGCTTTTAAAACAATAAGAAGACAACTTCTGTAAAGATAGGAAAGTATGTAAAGACTATTGGAAAGGATGCTTTCAGGAACTGTACCAAACTTAAAAAGTAAGCGGAGGAAAAGCCGTGAAGAAGATAGGAAAGAGTGCTTTCAAGGGTTGTAAAAAGGTGAAATTGCCGAAAA
>ERZ824598.2858-NODE-2858-length-16696-cov-3.205697_pt1 | contig 16696 bp, 17 predicted proteins | sample MGYA00519934_ERZ824598 | MGnify/ENA primary metagenome ERZ824598 (study PRJEB31778, sample SAMEA3449177) | human gut metagenome | biome: human gut; feature: human-associated habitat; material: faeces | place: United Kingdom | collected 2010/2012 ...
TGAATCTGATGATTCCTGCATGTGAAAATGGCTTCTTAGCCATAACACAGGCATCATTAATAAGGAATTTTGCAGGGAAATTATCTGTTCCGTCAATTATGAAATCATAATCCTTGATTATGTCCATGATATTTTCACTTGTAAGGAATTCTCTGTATGTATTAACTGTAACATCAGGATTCATGGCATTGATTGTCTCTTTTGCAGACTTAACCTTTGCCTTGCCGATATCAGCTGTCTGATGAATAATCTGTCTCTGAAGATTGCTTAAATCTACATCATCGGCATCAACGATTCCTATTGTACCTACACCTGCTGCTGCAAGATACATTGCAGCCGGTGCTCCGAGTCCGCCGGCACCTACGATAAGTACCTTCGCATTAAGAAGCTTTCTCTGGCCTTTGGCACCTACTTCTTTTAAAATGATATGTCTTGAATAACGTTCAATCTGTTCATCAGTCAATGCCATAGCTTCCACCTCCCATGAAGTAAAGGAATTCTACATTATCGCCATCCTTTAATACTGTGCTGTCCTTTGCTGCACTTTCAACAAATTCTTCATTAATTGAAACTGTTACATACTCTGGTGTCTCAACATTTTCCATTTCGATAAGTTCCGGTAATGTAAGTCCGTCTTTTACTTCTTTTTCTGTTCCTGATACTGTAATCTTCATATTTTCCTCATTTCCGCCTGCCGGCTTTTTATTTTATTTATTTGAGATTTTCCTCAATCCATTCTACAAGCTGTGGTTTTCTTACAGCTCCGCTCTGTCTTGCCTTCTCGCTTCCTTTGTTAAACAAAAGAAGTGTTGGCACAGACTGTACATCGTAACTTTCTGCAAGCTCTGTATCAAAATTAATATTAACCTTGTATACTGCAAGTTTTCCTTCCATATCATCTTCTACATCACCGATAACAGGTGTCATCTTTTTGCATGGAACACAGCTGTCTGAATAAAAATCAACCAGAACGGGAATATCGCTTTTTAATACCTTGCCTTCAAATTCATCTTTATTAACTCTTGCTGCCATATATACCTCAATTCCTACGTGATTCCGTATTTATTCTTCTACCTTTTTAACAATAAGGTTATATGTACCGTCTTCATTATTAACAAGTTTAAGTACCTGATGTCCTTCTTCTTTAATGCTTCTTGGTACATTCTGGACAGGTTCTCCGTCGTTCATTCTTATCGCAATAACTTCGCCGTCGTCAAGCTCATCAATAGCAACTTTTGCCTTTACAAATGTAAGTGGGCAAACTTTATCAGTTATATCAACTGTATCATCAATCTTAATTCCTTCAATTTCCATTCTCAACCTCATTCCTGGCCCTTATAAGCCGCCTGTATTTCTTTTCTAAATTCATCTTCCCCAACTCTCTGAAGAAGAAGTCTGAATCTCTCGCCCGGATTAGCATTCTTTTCAAAAAAGCCAATCGCTGCATCTGTTACTCTGAATAATGTATCTTCATCTGTTATAAGAGGAAGAATTGTCTCGCCCTTGTAAATATGATTGCCGAAAAGACCTCCGAATGAAACAGTATATCCACTCTTGCCTTCCCATGCATCTGTCGGACAGGATTTTACGCATCTGCCACAGTTATTACACTTTGAATAATCAACAGTAACCTCTGTGCCTGTGCACTTGATTGCACCTGTACGGCATGCCTTTTCACATACACCGCAGTTGATACATTTATCCTTTACCCATGTAACTTCCATGCCACCTTTGATACCTATATCATTTTCCTCTGCTTTAAGGCAGTTGTTCTGACATCCTGTAACACCAAATTTGAACTTATGCGGAAGTTCTCTTCCGAAATAATGTTCGTCAAGCTTCTTTGCAAGTGAATATGTATCTATGCATCCGCTAGGACAAATCTCAGAACCCTGACAGGCTGTAACTGTACGAACTCTTGGTCCGCACACACCCGGATTAACTCCGCCTTTTGCAAGCTCTGCCCTTACTGTCTCGACATCTTCAAAATTAATGAAAGGAATTTCAACTCCCTGTCTTGATGTCATATGAACATAACCTTTTCCATATTTCTCAGCAACCTCAGCAACTGCCTTGATATTTTCTGCTGTAAGATTACCACCTACAACCTGAATTCTTAATGAAAAGTAACCTTTCTGCTTCTGTCTCATGAAGCCGCCTTTTTTTAATGATGCATAATCAATGTTTGCCATAATCATTTTCTCCTTTTAGCTTATTAGTAAACATCCTTAACAGACTCTATAGCTTGTTTGAAATCATCTATTAAATCTTCAATGTCTTCAATTCCGACGCTTATTCTTATCAAATCATCAAATACACCGGCTGTTTCTTTTTCTTCCTGTGTACTATGGACATTAAGTGTTGATTCAGGGTGAATAACAAGTGTTTTTGTATCACCTATGTTTGATACTATAAGTGGAAGCTTTAATGCATCAATTATTCCGAATGCTCTCTTCTTGTTTCCTGTTCTTATTGTTATTATTCCACCAAATTTATCGCCAAACTGCTCTGTTGCTATATTATGCCATTTGCTGCCTGCAAGTCCCGGATAATTCACTTCAATATCACTATATTCCGTAGCAAAAAATTGTGCAAGTGTTTTAGCATTATCACAGACACGCTCCATTCTAAGTCCGAGTGTTTCCATTCCTATGCTGTTATAAAAAGCATTCTGTGGAGAGAGACAGGCTCCCGTATTTCTGAACAACCCGTTTCTTAACTTCGCTGTATAAGCAAATGGTCCAAATTTCTTAAAATCTTTCATGCCCGGATACTTTTCTGTATCCCACTTAAATTTACCGCCGTCGGTTATAACTCCTGAAATTGCACTGCTGTTCGCATTAATATACTTTGATGTAGAATTGACAACTATGTCTGCACCGAGGCTTAACGGCTTTACAAGATAAGCTGTCGCAACTGTATTATCCATAATGAGCGGAATATCAAAGCTGTGTGCAAGTTCTGCAAGTTTCTTTATATCAGTAACATCAAGTCTCGGATTGCCTATTGTCTCCGCAAAATAAAGTCTTGTATGTTCATTGGTTGCGGCCCTGAATTCCTCAAGATTGTTATTTTCAACATATCTTGTCTTAATTCCGAAGCTTTCCAGATCCCTGAATAAGTCAATGCTGCCACCGTAAAGACTGGCACTTGATACAATCTCATCACCGGCACAGAGTATATTGCAGAAAGCGTTATACAATGCAGCCATTCCTGAGGCACAAGCAACACTTGCAACGCCTCCCTCAAGTGCAGTCATTCGTTTTTCAAAAGCATCAATAGTCGGATTGCTTATTCTTGTATAAGAAAATCCCGGTGCTCTGTTATTAAATATTTTTTCTAATTTCTCAGCCGATTCATGCTCAAATGCACTTGACTGGTAAACAGGTGTAAGAGTTGCACCCGTGGCTTTATCGCCTCTAAAATCTCCATGTAATAACGCTGTGTTAAATTTCATATGTGACCTCTTTTTATATTAATCCTATCAACTTAATATGATATTATCATACACTTATTTTGGCAAATGTCAACCTTAAATTCATATAAATCTTATTAATTTAGTATGATATTGTTTTTTTTCAGTGTTTCTGCTACAATAACGACATTGGACACCTGCCAGTCCACTCATAAATTTTACGTATTAAGGGATAATTCTATATGACTAAAAAGAAAAAGATAAGTATATTTATTTTACTTGCAGTAATACTTGTTTTTATGATGTTTTTAAGTATTCTGTCGGGAAGTGTATATATAAAACCACACGATATTTTTAATGTATTAACAGGAAACGATTCTTCCTCAGTAAATGCACTTCTTATATTTAATATCAGGCTGCCGCGTATGATTGCCGGTGTTTTTGCAGGAATGGGACTAGCCTGTGCGGGCGTGATTCTACAAAGTGTTATGAATAATTCGCTTGCAAGCCCGAATACAATCGGTGTCAATTCGGGTGCAGGATTTGCCGTAATGCTCGCACTCTTTATTTATAACGGAAGCTCATCACACTCTGCTGTCTTTGCATTTGCGGGAGCTTTAATTACGACATTTCTTGTATTTGGAATCGCATATCTGGGCGACAATTCAAGAACAACAATAATTCTTGCCGGAATAACTATTTCTTCTTTGTTGAGTGCAGGAATCAACACAATAAAATTAATAGACAGCGACATAACAATCAATATAACAACTTTTATGATAGGAACACTCAACGGAATCACTTCAAAGGCAATCATTATTCCGTGTATCGGAATTGCCGCCGCTGTTCTTGTTTCAATATGTTTTTCACGCCACTTAAACATACTTAATCTCGGCGATGACATAGCACGTTCACTCGGATTAAATGTCGGTGTGACACGCCTTATTCTTATGACTCTTTCAAGCATTATGGCTGGCTGTGTTGTAAGCTATGCCGGACTTTTAAGCTTTGTTGGGCTTATCGTGCCTCATATAGGAAGAAAACTTTTCGGAAACGACGCACGCATATTGCTGCCGTGTTCTGCACTTCTCGGTGCGATATTCGTAATCTCATGCGACCTGCTCGGCAAAATAATCGCAGCTCCGTATGAACTCCCGGCAGGCATTATCATGTCATTTGTCGGCGGACCGTTTTTCTTATATCTTTTGCTTAAAAAGAAAGGAGGACGAAGAGTTAATGCTTAGTTTTAAAAATGTAAATGTATCTTATCACAGCGATACAATATTAAAAAACATTTCACTTGATGTACCATCAGGCCGTATAACAACTATCATAGGTCCTAACGGCTGTGGAAAAACAACACTGATATCAAGCCTTAATAAAACCGCTGATTTGACAGACGGTTCAATCGTACTTGAAGGCACCGACCTTTCAAAAATAAGTTCAAAAGAACGTGCAAAACTGATTGCATATCTTCCGCAGATACGCCAGGTAATCCCTGCAATTCCTGTAAAAGTGCTTGTAGAACACGGAAGGTTTCCACATCTTGGATTTTCACGCCGCAAGACAAAAGAAGACACAGACATTGTAAATAAAGCGATGGATTTTACAGGTGTCACAAAATATTCCGATATGTATGTAAACACTCTTTCAGGCGGTGTAAGACAGCGTGTGTTTTTTGCCATGATACTCGCACAGGACTGCGATACAATTATTCTTGATGAACCTACAACCTACCTTGACATTGAAGGCCAGCGTAACTTTTACAACATGATTCTGTCTTTAAAAAAACGGGGAAAGACTGTGCTTCTGGTTTTGCACGATATATCAAAAGCACTTGAAATATCAGATAAAATCGTAGTTATGAACAATTCTGAAATCGTCTTTGACGGCACACCCGCAGACTGCATCGAAAGCCATATTATCGAAGACGTTTTTTCGGCATCATGCCGCCGTCTTAAAGATGAAAAAGGTGAATATTTCCTGTTTGAATAATCCCTTACGGGCACTGACTCTGTTTTTCTTCCCTCATAAAATTATCGGGGCTGCCACACCGGATTGGTGTGGCAGCCCCGCATTTACTTTAATTCCAGATTTCGTCCTTAAATACAATCTTTCTGTATGTCTCGAATGTAATCCATTTATTAAAGAATTCACTGCTTATATTACCATTCTGTGCATTAAGCTCAGAAAGAAAAGCTTTCAAATCTTTCTCATCCGCAATCTTAACAGCAAAACCGCGTCCGTTGATTACAGGAACATCTGAATATCCGTACTCGTCAAGGCTTCCGATTCCGACAACCATACGGTCGCGAACCTTAACTGCAACTTTATCACGAAGAACCACAATATCAAAATCATCAGGATAACTGTAACTTTCACCATTTACAGGAATCTCGTCACCGACTGTATATGTCTTTCCTGAAGGTCTTACCTTGTTAATTGTCATACTGTCGAGATTATAATAGAACTCCTCAAAAATATCACCGTTTGCCTTATATGAACCATATACAAACGCAGCCTTTAAATCCTTGCTGTCATCAACCTTTGATGTCTCTACAACACCGCACGCAGATGTCATGTTTGTAATTCTGTCGATAAGAATAAGCTCGCCGAGTGTCTTATGTTTCTTGAACTCATCAATAACAATTTCTTCCTGAAGTGCAATATCACATACGGCAATCTCATTTTTCTTTAATACATTGGCAGCAATATACTCACCTGTATTAACATCAATCTTATACTGTATATTTTTAAGGATGGCTGGCATCTGCTTTGTTCCGAGTTTTACAATATAATCAGTTCCCGGCGTAAGCTCGTTATCGTCCATCCACAGAATTGTTGCAGTAAATGACTTGCTTATAGGAAGATTGTTTCCTGCCGCAAGAACACAGCCTCTTGAAACATCAACTTCCTTATCAAGCTGGATTGTAACAGGCTGACCCATAAATGCACTCTGTGAATCCTTGTCACCGACAAGAATACTCTTAACATGTGCATGTTCTTTGCTTGGAAGTGTTACAATGTCATCACCGACTTTGATTTCACCTGATTCAATCTGCCCCTGGAATCCTCTGTATGTATGGTCAGGACGGCATACACGCTGTACAGGCATATAGAAGCCCTCTTCCTGCTTCTTTTCAGTAACATCTACATTTTCAAGATATGTAAGAAGTGCTTCACCCTTATACCAAGGAATATTGTCTGATTTCTTAGTTACATTATCGCCCTCTGTAGCTGATACAGGAATAATGTATACACTCTCAAGCGAAAGTTCTTTTGAAAGCTCATCTATCTGTGATTTAATCTCATTAAATCTGTTCTCGTCATAACCGACTAAGTCCATTTTATTTACTGCAAATACAAAATACTTAATTCCCATAAGTGCACAGATTCTTGCATGTCTTCTTGTCTGGACAAGAACACCCTGCTTTGCATCGATAAGAATTACGGCAAGGTCTGCAAATGAAGCACCGACCGCCATGTTTCTTGTATATTCCTCATGTCCCGGCGTATCGGCAACGATAAAGCTTCTGTTATCTGTTGTAAAATATCTGTATGCAACATCAATAGTAATTCCCTGTTCTCTTTCTGCCATAAGACCGTCAAGAAGAAGTGAATAATCAATAGCACCGCCGCGGCTTCCGACTTTACTGTCAAGTTCAAGTGCCTTTTCCTGGTCGGCATATAAAAGTTTTGAATCATATAAAATATGACCTATAAGAGTTGATTTTCCGTCATCAACGCTTCCGCATGTAATAAATTTTAATAAACTTCTCATCCTAGAAATAACCCTCCCTTTTTCTTCTTTCCATGCTTCCTGCCGCCTCGTTATCAATAACTCGGGTTGTTCTCTCGGAAGATACGGCTGAAAGTGTCTCATCAATAATTTCATCAAGTGTCTTTGCTGTAGATTCTACACCGCCTGTAAGAGGATAGCATCCAAGTGTACGGAATCTTACGCTCTTCATCTCTACCTTCTCGTCCGGTCTTAATTTCATTCTGTCATCATCAACCATGATAATATTGCCGTCACGGTATACAACAGGTCTTACATCTGCAAAATAAAGAGGTACAATCTCAATCTTTTCTCTCTTTATATACTGCCATATATCTGCCTCTGTCCAGTTTGAAATAGGGAAAACTCTTATGCTCTCGCCCTTGTGGATTTTTGAGTTATATAACTTCCACATTTCAGGACGCTGGTTCTTCGGATCCCATGCATGGTTTTCATTTCTGAATGAGAAAATTCTTTCCTTTGCTCTTGATTTTTCCTCATCTCTTCTACCACCGCCGAAAGCCGCTGTAAAACCGTATTTGTTTAACGCCTGCTTTAAAGCCTGTGTCTTCATGATATCTGTATATGCAGAACCGTGGTCAAATGGGTTGATTCCCTGCTTTACGCCATCTTCATTGATATATTCAAGCATTTCTATGCCAAGCTTTTTAGCCTGCTCATCCCTGAACTTAATCATTTCTTTGAATTTCCATGTTGTATTTACATGTAAAAATGGAAATGGTGGTTTTTCCGGATAAAATGCCTTCATTGCAAGATGAAGCATTACCGAGCTGTCCTTTCCTATTGAGTAAAGCATTACCGGCTTTTCACACTCAGCTGCAACTTCACGGATTATGTAAATTGCTTCTGCTTCAAGTGCATCAAGATGTGATAATTTTTCCATTACATTTTTCCTCCATTCACTTAATATTTGTTAGATTCTTTTTTATCTATAACTATTGTTTCTGTGCTTCCGTCTGTTTTATGGATATTCCAGTCAAGGAAATGGTCTCTTGATTTTACCGTCATGCTGCTTCCCATTCCTCCTATATCCGCTCCGAGATAAAGTCCTATGGCATCAAACTGACACTCCTTTATACATGAGCAGCACCCCCAGCAATCCTTAGGATACTTAATAAATGCCTTTCCATCCTCATCTTTTTTGATAAGGCTTCCAGGACAGACCTGCGTACATTTGCCGCATTTTCTGCATTTTTCTTTATCAATTATTATGCTCATAGCTCTCACCCCTTCCCACAAGCTGTCTTGTGATTATCTTTATTTCTCCGTCAACTTTCTTTGAATTGACGTATTTGAGCCATTCATCGCTCTTTTCAGGGTAATCAAGATTCTCATCAAAACTGTGCCAGCGTGTCTCTTTTCTTGCTTTAAGATGCTCTATAAGTGTAAGGCATACTGTAAGTCTTTCCTTTAACTCATATGCAAACATAAGCTCATGGCAGTCATCAGCACTGACATTTTCAGCAAGTTCCTGCAATTTCTTTATCTTTTCTTTTGCAAGTTCAAGCTGTTTTTCATTGAACTGATAATGGCTTCCGATACCTCCGGCATAAGCATCCATAACCTTCTGCATGGCATCTTCAAGCTGTTCTGTCGTGTATACACAATCTTTATTATTTAAAATTCTGTTATACTCGTTTACTTTTTCATCAAAAGCTTTATCAATGCCGCATACATCATCATTTTCATTATTTGCCTTTTTATCTTCTGTTGTTTCGCTGAACTTTTGTGCATCAAGCTCTTTTACCATAGTTTCCGCAGCAATCTCACCTTCAACCATAGCACCCGTAACATACTTCTGAGGACAGCCGCCTGCCACGTCTCCCGCTGCAAAAAGATTGTGAATTGTAGTTCTTCTTTCCGTGTCAACCCAATAGCCGCTCGCTGTATGTCCGCCTACAACATAAGGTTCCGTTCCCTCAATCTCAACATTCTGCTCACTTGGGTTCTTTCCCGATTCAATCCACTTTAATGTCTGGCTCGGTGCCATGTTCAGATATGCTTTCTTTAACGATTCATCCTGTGCTTTGCTTATTCCTTCCGTTCTCAGATAACAAGGGCCTCTTCCCTCAATATTTTCCATGACAGTTCCGTATACTCTCTGTGACGTTGTAAGACCATATTTTGTCTCGTATATCTCGCCCTTTGAATTAACCTGCTTTGCACCGACACCCTGTGCTATCGTTCCTGTCGGAGCTATCGTATCTTTACATCTGAGTGCTATAAAACGCATTTCAAATGTTGTCATCTCAGCTCCCGCATTTATTCCCATTGCGTATCCCGCTCCCGTATTAAACGGCGGATACCACATTTTGTGTCTTGAAAATCCCGGATTGTTTGGTCTGTAAAGACCTGCCGCACCGCCTGTCGCACAGAGAACTTTCTTAGCCTTTATAAGATATGCCGTTCCACTTTTTTCTCCGTTTTCTTCCGTTTCATCTATACTGAATCCGTATGCTCCGCAGATTGTATTGTTTTCAACATAAAAATCCGTGATATTTACCCTGTTAAGAATTGTGCAATCCGGAAGTGCTTTTACCGCATCTGCAAGAATCGGCTTGATATTCTCACCGTTAATTTTTATGTTTCTGTTGCCTCTTGCGACATATTTGCCGTTCTCATCCTTTAAAATGACAAGTCCAAGTTTTTCCATCTTTTCCGTGACACGGTTAAGTCCCTCAGACATTGTAAGAAGCAAATCCTCTCTTACAATTCCGTCTGCGTCTTTCTTTGCGTAATCAACATAATCTTCAGGCTTTCTGCCCTCAACGATGTATGCGTTGATTGCATTTACTCCAGCTGCAAGACAGCCGCTTCTTTTTATATTGGCTTTCTCTGCGATAAGCACCGAATATCCCGATTTTTCTGCAATCGTCAACGCAGCATAACAGCCTGCTGTTCCGCCGCCGATGATAAGTATGTCTGTATTAAGTGTCTCTCTTTTTTTAATCTGCATAACACATTTCTCCAATCCCTAGATATAGAATACGTCATCTTCCTGCATTTCTTTATTTTCACACAAATATGCTTTCGTGTCGTCCATTACATAGATTCTGTATATTAAAAGATTAACTTTTTCGCCAATCTCAAGTGAATCTTTCTCAAGCGACCACTCGCCTGTTATTTTTATTCCATGGACATCAATCGTAACGTCAAGCCTGTTGCCACGGAAAACAACGTCCTCGACAATTCCTGTCTCTGCCGCACTCATGTATCTGTCGAGCTTTCCAAACTTTGAAATTTTGACAAATTCAGGTCTTATAACCGCCTTGTCTGCTCCCTCTATCTTGTCAAAGCCGTTCAATGTATCATAATTATGTACTTCTGACGGCCTTCCGATAAATTGTGCAACAAATGGTGTATCAGGTGATTTGTAAATCTGTGACGGCGTTCCCATCTGCTCGATTTTACCGTGGTTCGTAATGATAATCTCATCGGCAACCTCAACGGCTTCGTCCTGGTCGTGCGTTACAAATATACTCGTAATTCCAAGCTGTGTAACCATGCTTCTAAGCCACAGTCTCAATTCAGAACGAACCTTTGCATCAATGGCGGCAAATGGTTCATCAAGCAGAAGCACCTGCGGATTCGGAGCTAATGCTCTTGCGAAAGCAACTCTTTGTCTCTGTCCGCCTGAAAGCTGGTTCGGATACCTTTTTTCCATTCCCGAAAGCCCTGTTATCTCAAGAAGTTTCATAACACGTTCTTTTATTTCGGCTTTCGGAACCTTCTGTAATTCAAGTCCAAATGCCACATTATCGTATACCGTCATATATCTGAATAATGCGTAACTTTGAAATACAAAGCCGATTCCTCTCTTTGATGCAGGAATATCATTAACACGTTTTCCGTCTATAAAAATATCTCCCGCATTAGGAGTCTCAAGCCCTGCAATCATTCTAAGAAGCGTTGTCTTTCCGCTTCCCGATGGTCCGAGAAGTGCGACAAGCTTACCTTTTTCAATTCCGAAACTCACATTGTCAGAAGCCCTGAAATCGCCATATTGTTTATAAATATTTTTCATTTCAACATACATATTTCACACCACTCTCAAGAAGCTGCCTGCTCCTGACCTTTCTTTTTCGCCCTGTATTCAAGTATATTTCTAAGCACAAGCACAACAACCGCAATAATAACAAGTATTGAAGATGCTGCAAATGCCGCCGTAATCGAGTTTTCCGTTCCAGACATATACAATGCGTCTATTTCAAGAGGAAGTGTAAATGTCTCGCCTCTCGTCTTTGATAATGCATTTACCGCACCAAACTCGCCGAGTGCTCTCGATGTACAAAGAATAATTCCATATATTAAAGCCCATTTTATCTGAGGAAACGTAATCTTAAAAAAGATTTTAAATCCGCCCGCTCCCATAAGAGCCGCCGCTTCCTCCTCGTCTTTTCCCTGTGCGTTAAGCACCGGAATAATCTCTCTTGATACAAACGGAAATGTTACAAATATTGTCGCAAGCACAACTCCGGGAATTGCAAATGCGATTCTTACATTCGCTCCGAATACCGAATTAAACCATCTTATAACAGGATAAAACCAGCCGAGACGCCCGAATGTCATAAGAAACGCAAGTCCAACGATAACAGGTGATATTGAGAACGGAATATCAATAAGTGTCGCAAGCACCTGTTTTCCCTTAAATGAAAACTTTGTCGTAACCCATGCCGCACACAATCCAAAAAATGTATTGATAACAACCGCAATAACAGTTGCAAACAAAGTAACCTTTAAAGCACTGACAACATATTTTGACGATACCGATTTAAAATAAAATCCAAGTCCCTGCTTGAGCGAGCTGGATACAATACAAAACAGCGGCATCACAAGCATAAAAAATACAAATAAAACGCTTATTGTTATAAGAACATATTTAGTTATCTTTTTTCTTTTTTCAAATTTTTCCTGTTCATTCATAACTTTTCCCATCCTGTTTTTATCATCCGCCATTTTAACATTGTATGATTATATATTATTGGTTCTTTTTGCCTGCTTCATCTGGATAACATTTATCGCAAACAAAAGCAGAAATGATATTACAAGCATCACAAGTGCTATAGCTGTTGCCGACGCATAATCAATATAACTTAACTTCTGCATTATTACATACGATACAACCTGTGTATGCTCTTTGGCACTGTTGCCCGAAATGTAAATAACGCTTCCATACTCACCGATTCCCCTTGCAAATGCAAGCCCAAAACCTGTAAGTATCGCAGGTCTCAACTCGGGAAATATTACCTTAAAAAATGTCTTTGACGGCGACGCACCAAGTATGTAAGCTGCTTCCTCATACTGTCCGTCAAGTTTTTCAAGCACCGGCTGCACATTTCTTACTACAAACGGAATTCCGATAAATATAAGTGCAACTATAATTCCAAGATGTGTGTAACTTACCTTAATTCCTATTGCGGCAAGCGGTTTTCCAAGTATTCCCGTATCCGAATACATCTTTGAGAGCGTTATGCCCGCAACTGCTGTCGGAAGTGCAAAAGGAAGCTCTATAAATCCGTCAAGAATACGCTTTCCGGGAAAGTCATATTTTACAAGTGTCCATGCAAGAATTACTCCAAATATTACATTTATCACCGCCGCTATAAAAGAACAGACAATACTCGTCGTAAATGCGTAAACTACATTCTGCTTTGTAATCAGTTTTATAAATTCCGACGGTGGCAGTTTCAGCGAATATACCATAACCGATGCAAGCGGAATCAATACAATAAGTGAAAGCATCGTCACCGTAATTCCCATTGTAAGCTTAAAGCCCGGAATCACTCTGGTTTTCTTTGCTTTTTTTAATTTTACGGTTTCTTCCATACTTATTTTTCCTTTCCGCTTTTATTTCTGTGTATATATAAATATAATTTCCGCACAACTTCATACCCTATATAAATACAACTTCATATCTGCACTTAGTTACACAGCTTGTCAAACAATGCACCGTCATCAAAATACTGTTTATACGCATTGTCCCAGCCGCCGAAATCATTAATTGTTGTACATTTTACATTCAGATTAAATTTATCCGAATATTCATTAAGGATTTTTTCATCACTTGGGCGATATCCGTAATCAGCCACAAGTCTCTGGGCATTTTCCGAATACAGATAAGAAAGATATTCTCCTGCTGCCTGCCCTGATTTATTAACTTTTACATTATCATCAACAACCGCCACGCTCGGCTGTGCAAGAATACTTACTGACGGCGTTACAATCTCATATTGTCCCGGATAATTGGCGACTGTCATCATTGCTTCATTTTCCCATGCAATAAGAACATCGCCTTTCTGATTCTCAACGAATGTTGTCGCTGAACCTCTCGCTCCCGAATCAAGAACTGATACATTAGCATACAATTTTTTGATAAATTCATTCTGCTTAGCTGTATCCGTATATTTCTCCCTGGCATAACTTAATGCCGCAAGAAAATTCCAACATGCACCGCCGCTGCTTTTCGGGTCCGGCGTTATAACTTCAACACCGTCTTTAATCAAATCATCCCAGTCTTTTATATTTTTCTCATTTCCTTTTCTTACAAGAAAGACCATTGTTGAAGTGTATGGTGCAGAATCATTGTCATATTCCTGCTTCCAGTCGCTGTCAACAAGTCCAGTTTTTTCAATAAGTGAAATATCATGTTCAAGTGCAAGGGTGACAACATCTGCATTACAGCCTTCAACAACTGACCTTGCCTGACTCCCGGAACCGGCATGTGACTGTATTACATTCACCGGCTCACCATATTTTTCTTCATAATAGCTTTTGAAAATCTCATTATAGCTTTCATAGAATTCCCTTGTGGCATCATATGAAACATTGGTGATTGTCATTATATTCGATTTTTCACGGCCGCATCCCGCAAGCCCCGTAAAAACACATGCAGCTAACAAAACTGCCTGCATTTTATATATTTTTTTCATATGGTTTACCACCTATTCCTACAGCTTAAAATTCAAATAATGATGTCGATAAATATCTTTCTCCCGTATCAGGAAGGAGAACAACTATATTCTTTCCTGCATTTTCAGGCTTTCGTGCCTCCTTTAAGGCTGCACAAAGAACTGCTCCCGAAGATATTCCAACAAGCAGGCCTTCTGACTTTGCAACCTGTCTCGTCGTCTCAAACGCCTCGTTATTTCCTATAGTTACAATCTCATCAACTATACTTGTATCCATAACCTCAGGTATGAATCCTGCTCCTATACCCTGTATCTTGTGAGGACCAGCACTACCACCGGAAAGGACCGGTGAACCAGAAGGCTCCACAGCAACTATTTTTGCATTAATTCCAGCTTCTTTAAGACCTTTTGCAGTTCCCGTTATAGTTCCGCCTGTTCCAACTGATGCAATGAATATATCAACCTTTCCGTCTGTCGCTTCTGCGATTTCCTTTGCTGTTGTAACCCTGTGAATCTCAGGATTGGAAGGATTGTCAAACTGCTGTGGAATAAATGCGTTGCCGTATTCTTCCTTTAACTGTTCAGCCTTTGCTATTGCACCTTTCATTCCGAGTCTTCCCTGTGTGAGAACAACTTCTGCTCCAAGTGCCGTTACAATCTTTCTTCTCTCTACACTCATAGTGTCAGGCATAGTAAGAATAAGCTTTAATCTCTTTGCGGCACACACACCAGCAAGTCCTATTCCTGTATTGCCGCTTGTAGGCTCTATAATAACCGTATCTTTATTAATCTTTCCCTGTTTGATTCCGTCTTCAATCATCGCATATGCAACTCTGTCTTTCACGCTGCCAAGCGGATTGAAATATTCAAGCTTTGCTATTATGTTTGCACTAACATTATTGTCCTCTTGAAAGTTACATAACTGCAACATCGGAGTACGTCCAATAAGCTCTGTTATCTGTTTTGCTATCTCTGCCATAATAACCCTCTTTTCTTTTTAAGTTCTCTAACTTTTATTATAATACACTACTATTCATATCGTTTCAATAGGATTTAAGAATTTATTTAAAATTTTTTCCAGTTCTTCATCATCCGGAATGTTTCTCCGGCTGTATGTAAGCTCTGCCATATATGAAAGAAAACGTGCCCTTAGTACATCATTGCTTATCTTTTGTTTAGCGTAAGGACGCAATTTTTCAAGGTAATCAAGTATTTCTTCTATATTGTCAGGCAGAATATTGTCAATTTCTCCTGCAAGAAGTGTTGTGATTCTTGGGCTTGCACCACTTGACGATATTCCTATTTCCAGCTTTCCGCGGCTTACAACCGACGGGAATATAAAATCACATTTATCTTTTACATCAACTACATTAATAAATATTCCTTTATCGTTACAAAGACTTGTTATATGCTCATCAAGTTCTTCATCACCTGCCGCTGCAATAACAAAACGCACACCTTCTACGTCGCTGTCCTCAAACTCTCTTTCTTCCCACTCAACACCTTTAATATTTTTAATTCTCTCATCAACCTTTTTGGCAACAACCTTTATCTTAGGTCCATAATCCAGTATTCTCTTCACCTTGTGAAGTGCAACCTTTCCACCGCCAACAATAAGTACCGAAACATCCTTTAATTCTACATAAAATGGAAAATATGCCATAATTGTCCATCCTCCTCTAATACAAAATATCCGCAAGTTTCTGATAAGCCTCACCCCAACGCTCATTAGGCTTAAAATTGTAAAGACTCTTATCAAGCACATAATATCTGTCATTTTTTACTGCTGTGAGACTGTTCCATACAGGATTGCTCTTTAAAAGTGTGTCAACATTCTTTAATGCCGCCTCAGTATTAGTTCCCTGAATTATCACAAAAATAAAATCGGGGTCTTCCTTTACAATAGCCTCGAGACTCAGATCATCAAGCAAAGAACTGTCGCTGTCGGCAATATTTACACATCCCAAATCTTTTAAAATCTCGCCGCTTACAATTCCATCGCTGCCCTTCGCCTTGATATTTTTGGAAGCTGCACGAAGAAGCAATATCTTAGGATTGCTGCCGTCAATCTGTTTTTTTGCGTTTTCAACTTCTGTCCGCACAGAAACACCATTTTTTTCATATAAATCCTTGCGTCCCGTTATATCTGTGCATATATCAAGCATTGCTATATAGTCTTCATAATTATTAACATCAAAATATGCAACTGTAATTCCTGCATTTTCCAATGTTGCAAGCATTTCGACATCAGGCTTTGTATTGGCACTGGCAATAACAAAATCAGGCTGTGAAGCTATAAGAAGCTCTACATTCGGTTCAAGTATCGCCCCAAGCTTGACAACAGAATCGTCGAGTCCCAAATCAAGGCTGTCCCACGCATCATTAACCGAAGCCACAAGCTTTCCTCCCGCAAGAAGCCACACATCAGAAAAACTTCCGAGAAGTGATGCTGTTCTGTCTGCCGATTTTACGGTAACACTTCTGCCCAGTGCATCTGTAAATGTAACACCGTCCTGCACATCGGCATTGGCATTATCAGAATTTTTCACTCCGCATCCTGCAAGTGCAAATATT
>ERZ824598.2860-NODE-2860-length-16664-cov-4.876453_pt1 | contig 16664 bp, 13 predicted proteins | sample MGYA00519934_ERZ824598 | MGnify/ENA primary metagenome ERZ824598 (study PRJEB31778, sample SAMEA3449177) | human gut metagenome | biome: human gut; feature: human-associated habitat; material: faeces | place: United Kingdom | collected 2010/2012 ...
ATGCGATATGGGTGTGGGGTACTGTTTCTTTTTATTTGTTTCCGGGTTTTACCAGAGCCTTTTCATTTGCAATCCAAATAACAGAGCAATAATTTTTCATTCAGATAAGTTTTTTTACCTTTGCAATCAGGGGGTTGAAGAGGAAATAGGCTCTGCTGAGGAGCAACCTATCAGCAATAAACTCCTTGACGATATGCAGTAATGCAATCATGGGAGGTGGTAATCTGCCTCCCTTTTTATTACTGACATCGTCTATATGACTTAAAAAACCTATTTATATTCCTATCGTAAACAGCCTTTTCACAGCAGACATTCTCAAAGCGAATGCTGCAAATTCCACAATCAGTTACGTAGGAAAAGAACCTCAAACTCCGTTAAGCGGACTTCAAAGCCGCAGGCTCTGGTAGAAGGTTTCTTTAATTTCTATATTGTTTACTATAGATTTTTTCATTTAACTATACATGCCACATATCTCTGTTCGTGTTTCAACACAAAGAAGATTCTGTTAATCAATTTTCTGGCAATCTTGACTATGGCTTTACACGGATGCATTTTCTTCAAATAGTTTTCATAAGCCAATGTCATAGCCGGATCATTTCGGATAGCCTTCCATGCGGATTCCACTATATAACAACGCAAAATGGAATGCTTTCGAACAGTAATGTCTCCAACATGCTCATGCTCTCCACTTGAATGACACATTGGTATCAGACCAATGAAAGATGCCAACTGGTCGGAATTCCGAAAACGCTTGATGTCACATATTTCAGTCAGTAATGTCATCCCAACAAACTCACCTATTCCGGGAACCGATGTCAAATATTCCATTTGCTTCTTGTATTTATCTGTACGTGACAACATTCTGATAACTCTTGTCTCTTGAAGCAATAAACTCCTGATGTGTTCTGCTTTCTGAATATGGAAATTCAATGCTATCTTGGCACTTTCTGTGTTAAAATCCAAAGATTTAAGCCACATCATGAATCTTTGAGACCAATGAGTGTTATGCCTGTTGAATTGTTCCGGAAACTGAATCCCATAGAAATGCAGAAATCCTTTTATACGGTTTTTTTCGCGTGTCAAATCCCGTACCAAGGCATATCTTACCCTAAGTAAAGAACGGTTCTCTAACTCTTCTTTAGTCGGAATATAAATACCATTCAATTCTCCGGAACGTAATGCACGAGCCAATCTATTACTATCAACTGCATCTGTCTTGTGCAATTTTTCTTTGGCTATCGCTGGTACATCACCAGGAGTGACAACTATATTGTTTATCCCAAGCCTTATCAGTTCATCATGAATCCAAAAGCCACAGAATCCAGCCTCATAAACAGAGTTATTTCCGAGAGAATTGTTACAGACCAACTTTTTTTATGGACATCTATTCCAATATAAATATTTTGCCCTTTGAAATTTAATTTGTTCCTTTGCTTCGTTTGCATAAGCTGTGAGTTTTTGATTATTACTAAGTTTGACAAAACAAAGCTAATCAAATACGAGCAGCTTTTGTCATTGTCTGACTAACATATTGCAAACATAGGAACTCTAATACAAATAAATGAACCGTCCTCACATTTTTTTTGTAAAATATGACCGGTAATTTAATACATGGAACAACAGTCGGGCTTGTCATATGTCGTGGATGGTTTTATAATACGAACAGAAATCCGTAATATTTAACAGGAATCATATCAATAAACCGATACTATTCGCTATTTTTACGGAATCAGTTGACAATTGGATTGCAAGGATATGGAAAATATCTTGAAAACTAATATAAAACCGACCTTCGGAGACGCTCCGCCTCCTGAAAGGCTGATAAGGATCAGACCTTCGGATTACAGTCCTGAAAGGTATGGTATCATAACAGTGTCCGGTTTTAATAATCGGCATAAAAATCACTCGGCTAAAGTTCAAAAGGAAAAAGAAAACTTATTCCCGCCTTAAAAACTATTATAGATTTTCATTGGTTTGACTTAACTGATTGAAAAATAAACTTTTAGTAAATTATTTAAGAAATAGAGGTAACGATTTGGAGGCTGTGCGAGTTTCAGGGGTTTGCGTTGCTATGCTGTCACATAACTCTTTCATTTGCAAATATAACATCTTTTCCGAACCCACGAACTATCAGCGACAATTTTATAAAACCGGCCGGCAGAAAAGAGAATTATTCGTCTCATTCGCTAATTGCACTGTCTTTTTTTTTACACTTTCCCGGTAGGAGTATCGCTTTCCGAAGGGTTACAGGAGAACAAGCCGATCTGTTTGTTTGACAGGCGGCGGATAGGATGGAGACTATCCGCCGCCTGTCGTCCGGGTTTCGGTCGCTACGCTCCCTATTCTTGGGAAGAACGCACCCCAAACCCGTACGCCCGATAGTTGGAGCCCAACGGGCTCACGTTCGACGAGGCGAAGAACAGGTAGCGACCTTTGTACTGGCTGAACGGAACCGCCGACCAACAGTAGCCGCAGCTGCCAACGTCGCCCGCCCCGCCATCGGAATAGTAGCGACACCCCGACACAGGGAAGAAGATGGTTTTATTTTTTGAGGAGTCAGTGTAAAAGTTCCATCCCTTCAAGGAGCTGTCCCACTCTCCGTTGATTTGAGAAAGTGTACTTACATACTCCCCGGTTGTTGTGAATCCCGTAAAAGCATTACTGGGGGGAAGTTTGAAGCCCACAGGAGAGGGATCATAAATCGTTTTTATGACATTTTCGTCATTGGCAGTATAAACATTGTTATCGGCACTCCATAGATTTGCATATGTATTATCGCCGGAAGATTGATTCTGCATCACATCCGGTTTGAGAATATAATTCATGATACAAGCGACGCCGGTAGAAAGGTTCTCCGTTTGAAGACTTTCCGTGTGAGCATTGCCGTCTTTGTCGTACCAGGTTTTATTGGTATTGACCAATCCGTTCGAAGGTGGGAACGGATCTTTACGGCCCCACTCATAATAAGGATGATTGCCACCTGTTGTGATTGAAGCCGAGGGTTGTATGATGAGCCGCCTTTGGTGCATGATACCGTCTGGATCTATTGACTGGAACCTTATCCAGTATTTCATACGCTCTGCATAAGTTTCGGTACGACCTTCACACCAACCGAGATTGACAGACATTAATTTATATTTTTTGCCTTGGTGATTGGTTACCTCGATGGTTTGGCCGATATTTTCATCGGTAACCCAGATATGCCAGGACCATAGGACGGTACCATTTGCATCCTTGATGGCGATGACGGCATTACCCTGCCGGATAGTGTTTTTATCCACTTTGAAGGCTATCCTGCCGTTGCCTGTATCTTCGTATTTTATATCGGTAACCAGACCCGGCGCGTCCTGCCATACCAGTTCGGCTTTGGAAGGCTGGCAGTTGTTATTTTTTATGTAAGGACTGGTGATTGGATCGCCCGTATGGTTGATGAAAGTTTTCAGAATATTACTTCCTGTTTTATTGGAGGTATATGCAGAAGTGTTGGTCGTACCATTTTTGATGGCATTTCCATATACTAAAGGGAAACAGTAGTATCCCGGAGCACTGACAACATAGCAGTTGGCGGTGTTCTGAACCGTTGAACTGCCAGTCTGGTTGGCGAGGTTATAGGGAGCCGTCTCAGTGCCTTTCTCTATAGCACTTTGTAAAGCGGTTGTGTGTGGACTATTATCCGTACCGATCTGCGCGCTGACAGTTGCAGTGTATGATTGTGGAGTCTCTCCACCGGGACCGGCTGTGGTGAAACCGGTCACCCAATCGGGTGGGGTATTTTTCCATGATACTCCGTCGTCCTCCGAAAACTCTGCCGTCCATGGGACGGATTGCTTTTCCCCTAAGCCATTCTCCTTGTAGAGTACGACACTGTATTGCAGTGTACCGCCGGTATAGGTGAATTCGTTCGGCATGTTGATTTTAATCGTGTATTTCCAGTTGATAGAGCTGCTGGAAATTTTATAAGTGACAGTCTTTCCAATAGGCCATTCTGTGCCCTTGATGTCAGCGGTCAGCGTGTGGTCTGTGCCGGCATAGTCAGTGGAATACGACTTCGATTTGCGCGCCGTCGGGAAGCGTCTGCGGAATCATCATGAAGGTCTGCGCATCGGTAGTAAGGGCCTCGTTCGGGGTTCCCGTAGTGGATTTATCCAATGTCTGCGAGAAATCGGCGGGAGTATTTACATCGCTCCATGTCTGCGTTCCCATGTTGTAGGTCCCCTTGGAATATACATTTTTCAGACTGACGCTCTTGACGGTACCATCCTGCATGTCATTCCCGCACACGAACCTGACGGCCGTCAGGGCATGGTTGAAAGTAAGAGCCACGGCAGTGTTGGTGTTTCCGGCCAGTTCAGCCGTCTGTGCCACGAGAAGGTCCTCCTGGTCATTGACATCGCTTGGAATAGTGACGCCGATGGTGGGAGAACCGGGGTGCGTGCTGCCGGAGAGTACGTACTGCCCGTTGTCTTTCGGGGCATAGGCGAAAAACTTCATTTTATATGAAGCACCGGGCCAGTAATAGGTGGAGGCAAGTGCATAATCGCCGCTGCCGGACTTGCTGGCAGTGGCATTATAGAAGTAGTCGGGGGGGCTGCTTTCGCTCCACGAACCGGTGTAGGAGTAAGCGGAGACCCCGAAACTCCCGTACATGTTGTCATCCTTTACGGGCGTGGCACGGGTAAGAACGGCCGTGTCCGGGCAAACGTTCGAAGAGGGGGAAGCGATGCTGTCGGTGTAAAGCGTGTGCAGGTAAAGGGGAGTGCTACCGCCTTGTAAGGCGGTGACAGTACCCTGCGGAGTTCCGGCATTGGCAGTGGAACGGGTAGCCGGGGTCCTCCAGTAAGAACTGATCTCGGAGGTGAAAGATACATGTGAGGAAAGCGAAGGCCGATCCATGTCGTCCTCACAGGAGGAAAGGCAGATACCGCCGGCAACAAGTGCCGGGAGCAGATGACGCAAAAAGGCGTACCCGCCGGGAAATGGTGTAAAACAAGAAAATTTCATATATGATACTTCAATGAATTAATCGTACCGGTAATAAAAATCATACAAAAAAGGATTCCCGACATGGATACCTCTTGAAAGAAAATGTCCGGAATGCCTTTTGCAAAAAGTGCCCGGAAAGGAGCAGACAGGGGAGGATAGCTGAATTCTCCCCTGCCCCCGCATGGGGCGATGCAGGTCCAATCCCGTCCGGGCCGGTTGTTGAATCACGATCAAAAATGCAACAAACTGCCCGGGGTGTTACATCGTAATTTCCACCGGTTCGTCTGCCCAGTCGTCAACAGTTACAGTGAACTTGATAGGAGCGCCCAAAACAGGATCGCCGCCTTGTCCTCCTTCTATCGGCTCTTCATCGACATTCGGGTTGGAGGGATTGATCGGGTCGGTAGGATTCGGGTCAATCTCGCCGGCTCCCCCGCCATTACCGCAGAAATCCAGCGTGTAGGTGTACTTCTTTCCCGGTTCCCAGTTGGTATCGATACCTACAGCGGCGAATGCGTATTTGCCGGTCTTGTCATCAGACGTGGTCGGTTGCGGGTAAAGCAGGACATCTTGATTTTCGCCACCGTAGATGCGGCAGAGAACGGACAGGTAAGCGCCGGTAGTTGCAGCTGTACCGTCCCACTTCGTTAACTGCTGGGGGATAAGCATGAAGTTATCATCACCGAACATGATGGATTGGGCCGTTCCGTTCAGAGTGACAGGAGTGCCGAGATTCTGGATCATATAGGCCTTATCATGGACGTCCTTCTCACTCCAGTCTGCCCATTGACTTTGCTGCAAGGTATAAGCGGTATTGGTTTCCGTTTCCGGGAAGGTAAAGTCAGCCTTTGCGGCGGCGTTTGCCAATTTAACGCCGATAACCTCGATTTTAATCTTGTCATTGGAACATTTGGCCTTTACCTCGATCTGGGAAAGGGCATGCTTGAAGTTCATGGGAACACCGGTATTTTCATTGGCGGCCTTGGTTCCCATATTGTAAGAGATCACAAGATCCTTTTGATCTGCAACAGCCTGTGCGGGAGAGAACCCGGTTATCTTCTTTCCCGAATTGTCTATATTCACAGAGCCGGCGGGAGTCTGGGGGGAATAAGCGAAGAAGGCAAGCTCGTAACCCGGCCAGTAATAGGTGGAAGCGGTTTTCCATGTATTACCGTTGTCATCAGACGTGACAGCCAGAACTGTGAAATAGTTGGCACCGTTGCCAATGGCCGTCACATTAAATGCTGCCAGATTATCCAGCTTTGTCACGTTGGCACGGGTAAGCGCCTTATCCAGAGAGGCACGGAAAGAAATCCCCTCTCCCTTGTTCACATCAACGACATCGTCTTTGGAGCAGGAGGCAAGTGCCGCTACGGCCATAGCCCCGAGTAAAAAAACTTTTTTCATTTAGTAAAAACATTAAAAATTTAAAATTAAAAATATATTAAAAACAGGTTGTTCATTCTTTCCCTCCGTATCGGGAGGCATGGAGGGCACGGCCTGCAAATCACATGGGGACATTCACGTCAACGTTCTGCCACTCGTCAACCGTGGGATGAAAACCGCCTCCGTTGACAATGGGCTTGGGCAGGGGAAGTCCGTCCAGCATGATATGGACGTCGCGGGGATCGGGAGCCTCGTCAACCTGCCGGGTCACGTCAAACGTGTAGTAGTTCCTGCTCCCGTCGGACATGACCACATAGACAACCAGCTTGTGTACGGGACCGTCCGAGCCGTTCTGCCCGAAGACCGGGAAATCGGCCGTCAGGGTGGAGATACCGTCGGAATCCATCCCGAAAGGTACGGTCACGGGGTCGGATGTAAGTTCGTTGCGACCGACAAGCATTCCTCCCGACATGCCGGTAAGGGCTCCGCAGATACCGTCACGGGAGATGTATTTGAGATTCGACACGTTCGTTATCGTGACCCTGTAACGGCATACGGAAAGTCCGGGATAGAGGGTTATCGTCCGGTTATCCCCGGAGAGTTCGATTGTAATGTCATCAAGACGGTCGGTGTAAAGAAGGTCCGGGGACTTGGCGATACGCTCCCCGGAGGTTCCTTCCGCACGTGGAGCCGAAGAAGACCTCACGTTCAGGACACCGTCGGGAGCGTAGGCCCCGAAAGTTTCGAACGAATCAATACCCCGGTAAAGCACGGACTCCGTGTCGGAGTTGACGCACAGGCCCCTGTAACGACCGGCAGGCACGCTGATGTAACCTCCCCGGCAATCGGTAAACTCGTATGCCTGGGGTTTACCTCCCCTGACAGGGAACAGGTAAAGGCGCATGGTTTCAGGAGTCGCGCCGGGAGCGTTCCGCCAGTCGAAGACAACCTTCACGTTGACCACATGCAAGCTGTCATGGCACAGATCCTTGTGCTCGCAGGAGGTCAATGACAGGACCGCCAGAACAGCGACGGCCAGCAATACATGGTTCATACGTTCCAACATCCTGTTCATTGTCCGCCTCCTTTCTTGTCATTATAATTGCCACGTCCCAGAAGCCACACGAGCGAGACCTCCGCTTTCGTGGGCCCGAACCAGTGGCGCCGCCTGGTCTCTCTCCAGACATACCGGCCGCCATCGGGAACGTATGTATGGTATTCGCCGCCCCAGTAGCCCGCGCCGATGACGAAATCCAGGTTCAGGCGACGGCCCACGGGCAACGAGTAACCGTATTCCACACCCACGGCGTAATTGCATTTTTCCCAGAGGGAACCACCCGGCTTGCCGCCCATGTAGCCTTTGCCTCCTGTCTCGAAATCGTACGTGAACAACTGCCCGTAAAAGCCCAGATGGTGTCCCGTAAGCGGTTTTTCCGCCGCGCGGCGGCCGAAGTATTTGCGTACGTCCAGCTCCCCGCCGTAGAGGCGCCAGTAGTTATGCCGCCTGTCGCTCTTCCACCAGGCGTACATCCAGTTGCCGCCGACTGCCCAGCCCTTGCCCAGGTAGAGCTCCACGCCGATATTCGGGACGAGAAGGGCATCGTAGAGCAGGTTTGTCTTGAGTCCCATGTAGAAAGGTTCGGGAACATCGGCAACGGGAACGGCTGCCTGTACCGTGTCGCGGATGACGACGGTCCTTTCAATGGTATCACGGACGACGACGGTATCCCTTGGTTCCGCCTGTCGGGGCAGAACGACAGTGTCCCTGTCCGGCCCTTTGGGAACCGGTTCGAACTCGCATTCGACCACGGAACAGTTACGCAGTTCCGGAAAGAAATGTTCTGCCATATAATGCCATACGCGGCCGCCGCGCAGATTCATCAGCTGCCGCTTGCGGGAATCGACGACGACTCCGTTACGGGTCACCCACTCGGGAGTGTCACGAAGGATACGGAGGGCCTCCTCGCGGTAGGGCATGTCGGAAGCCTTGACAAGTGAGGCAAGCCCCTCCCAGTCATTCCCCGAAGAGGTGCATACAAATACCGAATCGGGGACGGGAAGGCGTTCCAGGATAAGGCCCCGCAAGGACGCGAGCCGTTCATCGGACAGGCGCCTGTTTGAGGCGGAATTGCCCTCGGGCGACGCTCCCGAGCGCATACTGATACGGCGCAGCACGGAATGGGCCTGCCGGGAACGGATGCCCGAGAGAAGCGAGTCCAGGCGGACGCCGTTGTCCCGGTAGGAAAGATCCGGTGTGGAACTGCCCACGGGAAAGTAGAGCCGGCAATGCAGGGTATCACCGCAGCAAAAGGCCGGACTGCTGCTTCCGAGCAACAGGAGCAAAATTAACAGCTTCTTGATATTCATGATATAATACAGCAAAGTTTGATTGATTGTCATTTGTCGGTTTTCCAACCTGTTTATATCTCCCGCACGGTATCCACTACCCGATTGGTTGGCTGACGGACGTGTCATCCGGGAATTTATAATTTGATGACCGGCGAAACTCTTCACCGTATGCAGGAAAAAGGCCACAGGCGGGCATGAAGTATCCATGTACCGTCTGCTGCCGGTAAAAGCAGGGATGGCACGGAGCGGATCCGACAATCTTCCGGGAGACAGGGAAGATAACCGGTGAAAAAAAAGTTTGTTAAACCGTTGGTTTTTAATATACAATCTGTATATTAACGCGCGATAGACGAGAGAGAGAGAGAGAGAGAGAGAGTATGCGATTTTTTGTAACTACCAAATTTCCGGCAGTCTTTCTGCAAAATATTTTTCTAAAAGAATCAGAACACGCAAAAAAACACCCATTTAAAGATGGAACCGCACTTCCACAAAACCTGTTCGTGAAACGTGTTGCTGGTGTATGATATTGCATGTTGTCAAGTGACATCTCTTTTTTCTGTTTCTTCTTTTTTTCTCTTCTTTGATTATCTCGGGGGCAAAATTATAAAAAAATAAAAACCCGCACATTTTTTTTGCAAGTTTTTTTAAAGTAAAATAAGATAAGGCCTTTATGGTTTCATTCCTCTACTTTGGGATTGCCGTAAATCCCGCCTTATCTTCTCGAACTGTTCCTTGAACCATCCGGCAATGGGCTTTCGGTCGATGGCAAGAACCAACATCGTCCCGTCGGTGGGGTCTTTCAGCACTTGAACCCCTGCCTTTTCGGTCGTGCATTTCCGTCCGTGCTCCTCCGAGTAGAGTTCCCCGCATACTTCAACGGCTTTCCCTTGACGAGCGTTGCGGTCTGCCTTTCGTCACGTGCGCCTTTTCCGTGTAAAACCACGAAACCCATGTATTCTTCCTTCCTTCTATGGAACACATGCATTGCCAATTTCTAGATGTGTTCCATAGAAGAACAACCAAACAAGAAGAGAACAACGGCAAGAAGAAATACCGGAAGAAGCCGAAAGATACCGTCCGGCTCTGCGCTGACGATGTGATGACACGCAATAATCTGGAACGGTTCCAAGACACATACGCAGAAAAAATGCAAAATACGGATTGGAGCGAGGTATCAAAGGCTCTGATGCAAGGCATATCTCTACTCCTCAATATTACAGAGAATTATTTGCCCCAAACGAAGACCTGAAAGAAAATATAGAGTATCTATAAGAGGAAAAACAGAAGGTTTACGAAAAAGTACGGGCTATGTACGACCGAAAGGACGAAGCGAGGGAGAAGTTCCTGAACATGCACGAATATACCCAGCAGAAAGAAACGGAAATATCCGACCTCGAAACCCGCATAGAGCAACTCTCCGGCAGGATTACGAACCATACAAGGCACAGGAGGATATAAACCTATTGCTTAGTGTATTTCCACATTTAAGCGAACGCCTGCGGATTGCACAGCTATGCAAGGGATCGGATTGACTTTCGATTCCATTCGTTCGTTATTATTCGGCAAGGCCCTCTCCGGTGATTCGGTAAAATTCTATTCCCCGGATCACAAACAACATTTTGAGGTAAAGGACATCCAATTGAAGATTGATAAAGGTCCTGACGATCCCGGCAAGCTCCGCCTGAATCTCAATGGGCAGAACATCATCGACTGGTTCAAACAGAAATATCAGGAATTGAAACAGGTGGCAAGACCGCATATTAACCCCGTCCCGCCCATACAAAAGAAAGGACAAGGAATCTAATCCTCCAATAAAGCCAAAACCAAACACGAATAAAGGCTTTAAAAGATAATATGTGGTTAGTACATCCTTCCCTCTTGTTGTTCTTTATTTTATCTTCACCTCCACAGATTTTATCTGTTGCCAACCGGCCTTATCCGTGAGCCGTATCATAAAGTGGTAGTCGCCTGTATCTATATTCGCCGGAATTTCGATTACATCATTGGCTGTAAAGCTGATTTGTCCCGCCGGTATGGGATAGTCCTTGTTATAAATCCACGGTTTGACAGGTTGTTTCTTCGGGTCCAATTCGCACTCCTCATTTTCTGTGCTGTGTGAATGGTGGTCGAAATTGTTATGAATTTCCAGGTTATAATTCCCCAGTTCAACGTTGTCTGCGAACCTGGCGTTGAAAGAGAAAGATTCACCTCTCAGAAGGACGACACAGTTTGTAGGGAAGGCACTTTCCGCCGTCATGTCTATGGATGGTTTTTCCATGTCCTTATCATCATCGTCGCTGTTGCACGATAATAAAATTATACTCAAAATGCAGTAAAATAAAACTTTGTAATTCATTATTTCTAATTTTTATAGTAAGGAATGGCTTTACGCAGCTATGCGCAAGGCCACTCCCCGTATGGTTAACGTTTATTCGGCAATGATAGTCAGTTCCTCTTTTAACACAATATAGGCGCCCTTGCTGTCATTGACACGGATTTCCAATGTATATTCGCCTGGTGCTGCGTTTTCTGCTTTCAGGTGTTTGTGGAAAGTGTATTCCTTTACATTTCCTGCTGCAAAATCATCACTATATGTTTCGTTAAAAAAATAAGTGGTAGTAGCATCGGGCTTGTAAATACGTACCCGGATTGATTTCAGAGGATCAGTTCCCTTTGCCAGAAATTCGGTATGGATATCCGATGCTTTGGCTGAATTGTTCGAACCGAGTTCGAGATCCGTTACGGTAATGCCGGTTTCCATTAATTGAATGTCCATTGTTTTTTCCACAGATTCGTTCTTCTTGTCGGTTACTTTGAAATGAAGATGATAATCGCCTGCCGGAGCATCATCCGGAATAGGAATATGCTTGTGAAAATCCGTCAACTCCGTTTCTCCTTCGTATTCGAAGCTGGCTTCTGTCTTATAATCATTTGTACCTTCACCGTGCATCATCACATATATCATTTGGATACCGTTGTCGGCTTTAATGGAAGTTGCCTCTATGACAGGAGCTGTTCCGATATAACCGATTTTGTTGTCGGGAAAATCGTGTCCGGCACCGAATGTCAGACCGTCAATCGTGATTGAGACAGGAACTGCTTTCAACGTTAAATCCGATTCCGAGGTCGCCGTCTGCCCGAACTGGTCGGTAACGGTCAAATGCAGGTGATATTCTCCTGCCACGGCATCTTCGGGTATATCGAGGTGCTCGTGGAAGGTGGTATTCCGCACGCCTATATATTTCTCGTCGGTATATGTTTTGCTAAACTCATAATCGCCGTCGGCTTGGTGTACCATAACAATGATTTGGGCTATGAGTCCTTCGGCTTCAATCTCGGCTTCGATGTGCGCATCGCCACCGATATAGGCTGTTTTGTCGTTGGGTGAGTCGTGCCCTGAGCCTAACTCAGTGAGGTTTATCACAGGTTTTGCCGGGTTATTGTCATCATTGTCACTACATCCGGTAAAGAATATTAAGCAGATATTGAGGAGCATCATGGCTCCGAAAACTATTTTTTTGTTCATGATTATTTAAAATTTAATGGGATATTTCCCTTTTGTTTAATGAATTGTTTAACTGTTTGTTTTAAAAATCTAACCCGAGCATAATTGAAAAATTACGCCCCGGTTCGGGAACGTCAATCAACCGGTAATAGCTTGTGTGATCGTAGAACTTACTGTTTAACAGGTTCTGTCCCTGCAAGCTGATACGGATTGTCCGGTCGTTCCACTTATAAGAGCCTGCCACAGCCGCATTCAGTGTCTGATAGCCTTTCGTTTTGATTTCAGGAGGCACAATCTCATTCTGGTCTCCTACAATTTTGTAGGAGACAGAAATGTATCCGTTATCTCCCAACCACTTTTTTGGGGGATTATATCTTAATCCGATATTAGCACTCCACGGTGGTGTAAAAGGCAGTGTATAACCTTCCTTATCGCCCGAGAGCTGCTCTGCATACAGATACTCACCGTTCACATCGAACGAAAAGTGCCGGGTTAGCTTATAGGTCAGTTCGGCTTCAAACCCATACCTTATTACTTTGCTTTGCGTATAATAATACATCTGTAATCCCTCGACATAGTCGGCAGTAGGATTTAGGTAGATGTAATTCGGGAAGTAATTGAGGTAAGGCGAAAGCTGAATCTCCAACCGGTCGTTATGCCACGAAATACCTGCATCAACCTGATACGCCTCTTCCGCTTTCAGATTAGGGTCACCCTTCTCGTAACGAAAGATATGGTAGTTTATGCCGTCCGAACCCAATTCTTTAGGAATAGGTGCCCGGAAGCTTTTACCGATATTAAGTTTCAGGTTCCACGCATTGCGGTCGTAATTCAACCCTGCCGACCATATCAGGCTATTGAACGTGCGCTGCATATCCGAAGCCCGTTCCTTGTGCACCCATTCATTGCCTACCGGAGTCTCGTACCAGTCGCGGTAACTGTCGATACGAGTACGGATATGGTCGAAACGAATGCCTGCACTCAGAATGAGGTGGTCCGACAAATGATAGCGGTCGTACACGAAAACCCCGTAGGACAATGTATTAAAATCGGGAATGATAAATCCCCAGCCACCACGTTGGTTGTCCTGATATTCACCACCTACACCCGAAGTAAGTTCGTGTTGTTCACCAAGTCGGATATCCGCCTGTAAATGGGCAGTATAGATATCCTTGTCGAACTTACGCTCCAGATTATCGGGCGGCGTGGGCATATACCCATGCGAAACGGGTTCTACCATCTCCTTCCGATAATTATTCTGATAGGACAGGTTTGATTTCAAAATGAAATCGCCTAAATACCACGAACTGGTATTCGCCACTTTCAGATGATTGGCCGAATGGTAGGGATAATCAATATCACGTGAAGACCTGTCATAATCTATTTCGGACAGACGGACCTCCAATCCGTGCGCATCGGCGAAGAATCCGCTTTGGGCATATACATTACTAATGTTGAAGATGCTCCGGTAACGGTCGGTAATCCACCCGAAGGAACCGCGCAGGTTCTGCTCCTTTCCGGCGGTATTACGCAACCGGCGGTCTTTCAGTTTGATGAAATACGAATAATACTGTATGCTGTCGGCAGGTATTTTATAGTCGCCATAGTCTATAACCGTAAGTTGCGCCTTATAAAAAAACGACTTGCTCCGCCCTAGCAACTGCGCCGATAGCCCGTAGGATTCATTGTTTGTCCTTGTGAATAGGTTTACCGAGCCTCCGAACTTCTGCCGCGGGATATAATTCGTATTCAGGCTGACAACACCGCCGATGGCATCGGAACCATAGAGCAGCGATCCGGGACCTTTTATTACCTCTATGGCATCTACTGCAAACTGGTCGATCTCCAACCCGTGGTCTTCGCCCCATTGCTGCCCTTCGTGCTTGATTCCGTTTTCGGCAACAATCATCCGGTTAAAGCCCAATCCACGGATAGCGGGTTTGGATTGTCCCGAACCCACGCTCATTGCCTGCACGCCCGGAATCTTTTCCAGACTTTGCATCAGGCTGCCCGCAAAGTTTTCTTTAATGAATGTTTTACTTACCGACAGCACGCCCAAAGGCGATTGCATCTGAATACGCTTGTTGGTATTTCCCTGCACTACGACTTCATTCAAAGTCATAGTCTTTATCGTATCACCCGGTGTTTGGGCATACGACTGGCTGCAAAGCAACAGGGCAAATACTGTAATGTATAATTGCCTCATTTGTATTTAAGATGTAAAAATGGTATGAAGCCTTTGCCGTTATCGGCTGTAACGAAAAGGCTAATCCGTATCCGCAGCTATTGGCAGATACCGTTCCGGAAAATCAGAGGAAAAAAGAGAGAGGTGGCCCTTTGTTGAAATGGGATTCAGCAGTGGATAAGCTTTCTTTATTGAAGTAGAACGTAAATATCCGTTGGCTGGATGTGGTTATTATGGGTGTATCCTTATAAGGTTCTACATCTGTAAAAAGAGAAAAGGTAAAGTGGCAGACAGGGCAGTTGGTGGAATCGTGCCGAGCAGAAGGATTGCCCTTATCCTGATGTGAAGTACAACAGCTATCACTACAGGCATATTTGGCAATATGAATGTGCTGAGCTACTGTTGGTGTTATGAATATAAACAGCAACAGCCATGCAATAATGATCCTATGTATTTTACTACTACGCATCTGCCATCATTTGGAGTTTGCAAATATAGGTATTTTTAATAAATGCAACAATGATGCAGTTAAATAATTTAATCAAATATAAAAGCTGTATTACCGTGCAGTTTCCTACCTTTGCAGGTACGAATTGAATAACTTGTATGAAAAGTGACGAAGACACGGTTTCATTTGACGGATGGAAGGTTATAGTTGGGGGGGAACGTGAAAGCCGACTCCCTTGACCGATATTTTGGGATAGTAAAAGCCTGTAATATTGCTTTTTTCAGCAGTAAATCTTATATTTGCGTTACAAAAATGTTCTTTGAATCTATGCAAAATAAAACAATCGGTTGAATTTCACTCGTTTCTAAACCGTTACCTATTTTTGTAAATGATATGATAACTATTTTATTATCAATTAAATAGCTAAAATATTATATTTACCATTTGTTCTACCTGTTCTCTAATCTCTGCCAGATAGAACCCTTGTCTGAAGTCCTTGTAAGGTTTACACCTTGACAAGTCTATCTGTTCAATTATAGTATTAGAACCGTAATATGGTTTCATTGAATGCCCCCTCCATTATTTAGACAAACTTGCGTAAGCTCCTGAATAGTATCATCAAATGAAAACAAATGCTCTGCATCATAATGTTCTGTAAGAAAGTCAATACCATTAAAGCGTATCAGATAATTATTTGCCTCACGAACAAAAATATGATGAATTCTGGCAAATTCACTGGTGGCAGCAACAATAAATGTTATCCCAACTTCATATTGCAATCACTTGATAAAATGTTAATTATGAATTTAGAGTTTGGATAACATTTATAACCTATAGGTTGATATTAATCAAAATTTTCAGCCTATGAATAATCCTTATCTAAAATCCAATTTCCAAATGCTAATTGATCACCTGGGAAAAACGAGGTTGTAAACCTGATTCAATCTAAGATTAAAGAGACTCTGTCTTTTCCAATGAATGTTTATAGCAGTAATGAGCTATTCGATTACCTAATAGTGAAAAAGTCTACCACCAAATTAGAAGATCCTATCCCTCGTCAGCAGAAACCAATAAACAGGCCTTTGGGTACGGTTGCTGGGATTTTATCCAAGATCTTCAATCAAAAAAGAGATCGGAGAATTATATCCGCTCTCATTATCCCACACCCACAGAGCTAATGCAAGTGTAATAGATCTGGGTAAGCCGTACACCCAAAAGGGTACCCCCATCGATACCGTACTATTCCTATATGGAATCTTTGTCCTATTTTCGTAGCCGTTGTAAGACTGATATGACCATTTTACTATGCTACACAAAAATTTGTAACTACGTATAAGTCCGGAATCAGTATGTCCTTATGACTTTCGTCATCATTATGCCACCACAAGTATCACGCAGTGGGAGAAACATGATTTTGAGTTCAGCTGCAAATAGCTCTCTATCAAGAAGCATGAGGCATAAGGACATACAGAGTTCCTTCTATTATTTTCATTTGACATCTATGCTTACGGACAAACAGAGAAAGAAGCGACTTATTTCGGACGAATACTCTGAGCTACCAGATGTTTTTCAACGCTTGGGAAAAGGGGAACATTAAAAAGGGTACATCAAAGAAGTCAGAGAATACGAAAATATAGATGTCAGCCTTACCCCCCTTAGGATATCAAAAGGCAGAAGGTGTTGCCAAGATAATTCTGGATTCGCTCAAAGCTCAAGGAAGATATGCAGCCAGTGAACCGAACCTATTTACTCTCTATTTCGCTGCAGCAAAAAAGCATTCAAACAGGCAATCGGGGCTCTTTACAAAC
>ERZ824598.2863-NODE-2863-length-16633-cov-3.021716_pt1 | contig 16633 bp, 19 predicted proteins | sample MGYA00519934_ERZ824598 | MGnify/ENA primary metagenome ERZ824598 (study PRJEB31778, sample SAMEA3449177) | human gut metagenome | biome: human gut; feature: human-associated habitat; material: faeces | place: United Kingdom | collected 2010/2012 ...
AAATTAAAACTTATTCAGTTATACTGAACTTTGAGATTTTTGCCGGCTGAAATATGCCGGTAAAAAAATACACACCAAAGAACATACGTTCCGACCGTATGTGTGCAATTGTAACTGTAAACGAAAAAGAGCCTGTGCTGGGAACACAGACTCCTGAAAGTGCTATACACTTCCAACTGGTATAATTCTTTCTAAACAAGAAAAGTATAGCATCTTTCGCCTTAAGAGTAAAGGAGAAGTGTGCTATGACAAAATCGGAATTAATCAATGATATTGCTTATGAAATGTCTGGGTATCTGACTTCGGATGGAATCGACCGCCTTAAGACTGTGATTACTTTTAAGCTGGTCAATATTAATCTGACCGCAACAGAGACGCTACCATCTACAGAGATTTTCGACAACGAATACATTATGAAACGATACATAATCGACCTCACTGCTATCGGAAGAAAGCAGAGCACGATTAAGCTTTATATCACGATTATAAAAAAATTTTTTTACAGAGACAGGTTTGAACTATCACACATGCACCGGGCAAGACGTGATGGATTACATCGCCACCAGACTGCATAAGGATAAAATCTCCAAGGCTTATGCTTCCACGATTCAGAAGTATATGAGCAGTTTCTTTGCATGGGCGTATCGTAAGAAGCATATCGAGGATGATGTGTCAAGAGACATTGATAAGATTCGACAGCCACAAAAAAGAAAAGAACGTTTATCAGATGAGGAGATTGCCAGAGCGTCCTTATCCATCGGTCATGATCTGCGATTAAATGCGTTGTTTGAGCTTATGCTGTCTGCTGGTCCTCGTGTCGGTGAAATCGTCAACCTTAACATTGATAATCTCGATTTTGCAAGAAAAGAAATCCACATCTGGGGAGAGAAAACGTCACAGTGGCGCACCTGCTTTATGACAGAGAGATGCAAACAGGCATTAAAACAGTACATCGGAGATCGCACGGAAGGCGCAGTGTTTATCGGTTTACGTGGAAGAGGACGGATGTGCAATAAATCCATAGAGGATATGGTCAAAGAGATTGCACTTTTTGGCGGTTGTAAATTTAATGCGACAGTGCATTCGTTTCGTAAGACGTTCGCTTCGAGAGAATACCGTAGGACTAAGGACGTGCTTTTCGTTTCAAAACGTCTCGGACACAGCAGTACGGATGTGACTATTAAGTATTACATTTGCGATGATGTTGAGCTGGATAGGATGCAAGCAAATTTAGCAGCATAAAAGAAAAAAAACACTTGACTCATGAGGTCCGAGTTGCATCTTGGAGAGTTCATTCCGGAAATCAACCAGTAAAAACAGTGTACAAAACTTTACAGTAAAATGTGTTATATAATAAATACAGAGCATGAGCAGATCGAAAAGGTCTGCTCTTTTTATTTACAGGAAGGAGGATTTTAATTGAATACGGTCGAACCAATCAGAGACATCAACACAGTCTGGGACATAGCAGACTACCTGGGGGAAAAAAGCGAACGGAATAAGATCATGTTTCTGTTCGGAATTTATGTAGGCATCAGAGTATCTGACATTTTGAGCTTATTTTGAAATAGACCCATACAAAGCATTTGACGCCGGACAATCTACGCAGATGTATGAGAAAGATGGATTGGCATTGATGAAAACCGGAAAAGAGAAACGCTTTCCGATTAATGAGGAATTAAGGCCTTTACTTAATAGGTACATAAAAGGAAAAGCAGATTATGAACCGCTGTTTCCATCGAGACAGCAAAACAAAGCGTTATCCAGATGTCAGGCGTACAATATATTATCAACTGCCGGGGAGAAGTTTGGGTTGCAGCATATCGGAACGCATACCATGAGGAAGACGTTCGGATATCATTTTTACCAGCAGACGCATGATATCGTGACATTACAGAAGATATTTAATCATGATAACACACACATAACTATGCGATATATAGGACTGGAGCAGGACGCTATCAGCGAATCAATCATGAAGCTATCGTTTAAAAAGAGACGATAGTTATTTTTTTATCAGTAAAGTTAAACATAAAACTTTTAATGTATAACTGATTGGATATGATATGAGTTTCTTCTATTAAAAAAGAAAAATAGAGCGAGTTATACAGAATGTAAAGATATGATAAAGTGAGCGAGGTGGAGAGCGAATGAACAAAGAGAAGTATTCTGATCCAACAGCAGAACAGGCGATTGCTAATGTGATGCGGAAGGAAAAGAAAAAGAATCATTGCGACTGGGAAAAGTTCAAGGCAGATAAGACGAACATGGAGCAGAAGATGGAGAAGCTTATAAAAAAATAAAAGAGTGTACAAAAGTTTACAGTGATGTGTGTTATAAAGATAGTGTGAAGCGTGGCTGATGAAGCTGCGCTTTTCCATTTACTTAATCCTCTTAATGTCAACCAGCCATTCATGGATGGTGAATGGCTGGGGGTGCAGAAAGGAACTGATATGATTAAGAACCTTAAGCAGTACATTGAGAACTTAATACATGAGAATGAACTGTGGAGATTCTACAAGACGAAAGAGTGGATTGTTTTAAAGAACCATGTCTTGGAAGAATTTAATCATGAGTGCTACATATGCAAGAAGAATGGAATCATCACAAGATATGATGAGGATGAGAATGGAAACAGAAAATTAATCAGCACAGTGCATCACAATCAGTTTGTCAGAAAGCATCCTGAGCTGTCACTCAGTGAGTTTTATTGGTACAACGGAAAACAGTACAGGAATCTCATTCCGGTATGTAAAGCATGCCACAACAAACTGCATCCAGAAAAACGGAAAAATAAATCAAGCGAACATTTTACGAACGAAGAGCGTTGGTAGAAAGTACCCCCTACCCCCTATACCCACTTTCTGTGGGAGAGGTAACGCAACGGGGAGTGGGGTAGACAAAACATCTGCGCGAGGGTTTCACATATGTCCGCATACACGCGATTAATATAAGAGGGGGGTGGGTAAATGAATGTAAAAACTGAAAATCAGATCCGGATTGAAAATATAAAAAAGAACGGAAAAGCAAAGAGAATTAAAGAAAAATTGATTTCCGAACTGGAAAAATCCGGTAACAAAAAATCATATTACACAGACCTGGTAGATGATTACATCACGCTTTGGACGACAAAGGAATTATTGAGAATTGACATTGAAGAAAGGGGTGTCAAGATCTTTTATGATAACGGCGGTGGTCAATGCGGATTTAAGAAAAATGAATCTGTAGAACAGCTTGTAAAAGTAAATGCTCAGATGCTGAAATTGCTCCGTGATCTTGACATAACACCATTAAAAGAATATGGCGGTGATGAGGATGACTGCTTATAAGTTTCCACAGGAAATTCAGGAATGGATTGACATTGTGGAAAATGATGTGTTCCGGTGCTGTGACGAGCAGAAGCTTTTGGTTGCCCATGTAAAAAAATGCTTTGAAACAGAACCTATTCACATAGATCTTAAACAATTGGAAGATTATATGGGATTGGCGAAATATTTGCCATTTGATCTTTTTCCATGGCAGAAATTTGTTATAGCATTACATGACTGTACTTATTGGGATGCGGATGGGCGACCACGCTGGACAGATCTGTTCTGCGAAATTGGACGAGGTGCTGGAAAAGACGGAACAATCGCATTTGAGTCGTTCTGTTTATCATCACCATACAACGGAATCAGGGAATATGACGTTGACATTTGTGCAAATAATGAGGAACAGGCAATGAGACCTGTTACTGATTTGATAGGATTTTTTGAAGTACCATCTGTAATAAAAAAAATAAAGAAGTTTTTTTATTGGACGAAAGAAAAAGTTACTTGCACAAAAACAAAGTCAGTTATCAAGGGCAGGACAAACAGCCCGAAGGGAAAAGATGGTCTTCGTTCCGGGATAGTTATTTTCAATGAGATTCACCAGTATCAAAATTATGGTAACATAGATGTTTTTACGACGGGTCTTGGAAAAAAGAAACATCCAAGAAGATCCTATTTTACGACAAACGGAGATATAAGAGAAGGACCGCTTGATGATTTGATAGAAGAATCAGAAAATATTTTGAGAAAAGGTGATGATGATAACGGACTACTCCCATTTATCTGCAAACTCAATAAAAAAGAGGATGTGGATGAAGAGGAAAATTGGACAATGGCAAATCCGTCATTGCCTTATATGCCGGATCTGCTTGTGGAAATCAGAAAAGAATACCGCGAGTGGAAAAAGAATCCGGAAAGGCTTCCGGCTTTTATGCAAAAACGAATGAACCTTCCTGATACAGCAAAAGAATCGGCAGCCGCAAAATGGGAGGATATAGAAAAAACCAATAAAGAGCTTCCAGACATGAATGGCTGGGAGTGTACGGTTGGCATAGATTATATGAAAACGACAGATTTCGCATCCGTTAATCTGCATTTTAAGAAAGGCGATAAGAGATATGACATTAATCACTCATGGATATGTTCACATTCAGCAGATATTCCGAGAATAAAGGCACCATGGAAGAAATGGGTACAAGATGGACTGATTACATATGTTGATGATGTGGAGATTCATCCAACATTATTAACAAATTATATTTATGAATGTGGAAAACGATACATGATAAAAATGATCTGCATTGACAATTACAGATACGCATTGATGTCAGATGCACTATCGAAGATAGGATTTTCTGTGGACCGTAAAAATCTCAAGCTTGTGTCACAGCTTGAAATCTGTAAAGTCGTACCAGTAATAGACCATTGCTTTATCAATGGATTTTTTTATTGGGGAAATAATCCTACGTTGCGTTGGGCGACAAATAATACAAAGACAATTCGATATGGAAGAGATGCAGGAGCTGATAAAGGCTCCTTTGTTTATGCAAAAATTGAAGCTCGTTCGCGGAAAACAGATCCTTTTATGGCTCTGGTTGCTTCCATGACAGCGGAGGGAGAGATAAAAGAGTACATTCCATTAACTGGAAAATGTGTACTTGTTATGTAGGAGGAACTATGGAATGGTTTGAAAAAATAAAGGCAGCATTCCCCGGATCAAGTAAAGAGAGGATTGGACCAGAAACGATAACGATTGATATACCGAGTACTGTTTATATTAAAGAACTTGCAATATATTCAGCGATTTCATTGATTGCAAATGCTATTTCACAGAGTGAAATCAAGGTTTATAAGAACAATGTATGTGTGAAGGATGAAGATTATTTTTCATTGAACATAAAACCGAATCCAAACGAATCGGCTAGTCATTTCTGGCACAAGGTCATTGAAAAAGCCCTTCGTGATGAGAAAGGCGCATTATGCTTTATCTCTGGAAGAAATCTTTATTGTGCAGACAGTTTTGTGCTGGAGCAAAAGAGACCTTTTATCGGGAATCTTTATTCAGGAGTTGTGATTGATGATTTTCAGATGGATAGAAAATTTACAAGTGACCAGGTTTTCATTTTTAAGCTTGAAAATATTCAGGCAAAAAAACTGATTGATGGACTTTATGCAGACATTGGTTCGATAATTTCAACTGCAATGAGTGCTTATAAAGATACAAACACAGTGAAATATAAATTCAAAATTGACAGTGTTCAAGCTGGTGATGAGGTATTTAACAAGGAATTTGAAAATATTCTCAAAGAACCACTGAAAAAATTTATGGATGGCGACGCAAAACTGTATGTCGAATATAATGGACGAACGCTTGAAAAAATGAAGTCCGATGGAACGCCAAAAAGCAGTGATGACACGATAAGCCTTATCGAGGAGATGTTCAAAATTGTAGGAAAAGCTTTTAAAATTCCGGAATCATTAATGCTTGGTAATATCACAAATATGAATGATGTGGTGAAATCATTTTTGACATTCAGTGTCGATCCATGGGCAGATATGATAGGACAGGTTCTCACAGGACAATATGGTTATGCAAATTGGAAAAATGGAAATTATTTTCGAGTAGATACATCAACTGTTAACCATGTAGATATTTTTGACATGGCGGATAAGATTGATAAGTTAATATCCAGTGCATTTGCAAGTATTGATGAAGTGAGAGAAAAAGCCGGATTAGATATTTTGAATGAGGATTGGAGCAAAAACCACCTTCTTACAAAAAATTATGAGTTTATCAACGAAAAAAATAAAATGATAGGAGGAAAAGATAATGAAACCACAGATGATGATGAAATTTGAACCACATCAGGAAAAAAATGTGTTTGATTTATTTATCTATGACACAGTAACAAGGGAAGGAAAGTTTGATTGGTCAAGCTGGACTATGCTTGAAAGCAAAACAAGCGCGCAGTATTTTTCAAATGTCCTTGCACAAATTCCTGATAATGCAGAAATGCGCCTGTTTATCAATTCCAATGGTGGAATGGTATCTGAAGGAGTTGCCATTTACAATCAGCTCAAACGACATCCAGCGCAAAAGACAGGATATGTAGACGGTTGCGCTTACAGTGTGGCAAGCCTTATCTTGCAGGCTTGCGATAAACGAATAATGGGACTTGGTACATCTATGCTGGTGCATAATATGTGGGTAAGCATTGACGGAAACGCAGCAATGCTTCGGAAAATGGCAGATGATCTTGATAATTGGATGGTTGCAAACCGAAAAGTATATCTTGAACGGTGTGCCGGAAAAATTACAGAGGAACAACTGACAGAACTTATGGATGAAGAAAAAATCTTAAATCCAGATGACTGTTTGGCATACGGATTTATTGATGAAATTGCCGAAAATATGCCAGAAGATATTGGAATTGAACAAAAAGAAACCAATCAGGATGGAGTCGCACCAGAGCAGATTGCTCTGATTCAATCCATGCAGCAGTTTATTGATATAAGACAGTCGCTTTTAAATAATATCCAGCAAATGGATGTGCCAGAACCGAATAGAACCCCAGAAAATAAAGCCAACCCTTGTGTGGCTTTTTTTGATCATCTTTTTAAATAACAGGAGGAAAAAATTATGAAACCATTAAACAATCCAATCGTACAGAGTGCATCAGTAGCTATGCAGGAAGCATTAAAAGCAGGAAATGAGGAAGCTCTTTCCGTTGCTTTTGAGCAATTTACAGAAGCTGTGGTAGATTCCATTCGAAATGATTACGAGATGCATCATAATGACAATGCAATTCTTGCGCAGAGAGGCTATCGTATCCTTACAGCAAATGAACAGAAGTTTTATGAGCAGTGGATTGAAAATGCGAAAAGCAGCAATCCGCGTCAGGAGTTTACGGATCTTCTCAATGATGGAATGCCACAGACCATCATCGAGGATGTTTACCGGAATCTGGTAAATGATCATCCTTTGCTCAATGCAATTACATTTACAAATGTAAGTTATCTTACAAGATGGATTCTGAACGATCATACTGTTGATAAGGCAGTATGGGGAGCGATTAATACGGAAGTAACAAAGAAAATTACATCTTCATTTAAGATTATCGAGATGACACAGTGTAAATTGTCCTGCTATGCTGTTATTCCAAAAGATATGCTTGAATTGGGTCCAGTATATCTGGATAATTATATTAGAACAATTCTTGTGGATGCACTTGCTTGTGCACTTGAAAATGCAATTGTTACTGGAACAGGAAAAAATCAGCCGATTGGACTTGACAGGAATATATCTTCCACAGCATCTGTTGTTGGCGGTGAATATCCGAAGAAAACAGCTGTCAAAGTGAAGTCGTTTTTGCCAACAGAATATGGTCCGTTAGTCGCTAAAATGGCAAAGACTGAAAAGGGAGTTTACAGAACGATTAAAGGTGTTGCATTAATCTGCAATCCAATTGATTATCTGAACAAGGTCATGCCAGCAACAACAGTGCTCAATGCAGCAGGAACTTACACAAATAATATCTTCCCTGTGCCAACAGAAGTGTACCAGTCGGCAGAGCTTACAGAAGGAACAGCTATTCTTTGTCTTCCAAAAGAATATTTTCTTGGATTAGGAAGTAGCAAAGATGGAAATGTGACTTATGATGATTCTGCACAGTTCCTGGAAGATAACAGGGTATACATGATCAAAACGTATGCAAATGGAAGAGCGTTTGATGATACTGCATCAGTACTTCTTGACATTTCAGAACTTGATCCGGCATACATCACTGTGAAAAATCTTGAATTAGCATCTGTTTAGGAGAAATTATCATGTTGGATAGCGAAAAAAAGAAAGTACTGTTAGAAGCAGTTAAGGGAAGACTCAGTATCACATGGGAAAATGAGAAAACGGAAAAGAATCTATCCGACATGATAGATGATGCTGAAATCTATTTAAATCATTTACTGGGAGCGGAATGCGATTATTCCGCTCCCGGTATGTTTAGAAAGCTTTTTTTAAATTATGTGATGTACGTGTATAACCATTGCGAAGATGAATTCGAAAGAGCTTATCAAATGGATATTCTGAAACTACAAGCTTTTTGCAGTGTAAAATCAAGGAGGAATGCCACAGATGCAGAAAATGAAAGTCAGCAATTTAAACCTGAATGATGGTTTCTTAAGATGCTATCGGGATAAAAAATTGCAAAGTGATTTTAATGCACCGAAGAATCCTAAAAAGATTGAAGATATGGAATATATCGTAGAACTTGCATTTGAAGAAATGAGTAAGCGCGATAAAGACCTTTCATTTGTAGAATCGCTTGGCAGAGAATTGTCTTTAAAAGTAAAGACACGGCTAATGGATGGTGTCAGTAAAAAATGTAAGGTGGCAATTGATGATAGATTATTTGATGTGATTTACATTGATTACAGTAAAAAAGAAAACCTTATGTATTTTTATCTGGAGGAGGTACGCAGAATTGCTGAATGAGATAAAGGCAGCTCTTGAAGAATTACAACAGGAAAATCCGGATTTGTTCGGAAACAAGGTTGCATATGGAAAGATAAAAGAAGATGATGTTCCAGATTTATGGAATTACATCACTTTTAATCGCATGCATATTAAAAAAAGTGGAACATCCATTCGGGATTATAATTTATATTATCAGGTCAATCTGATTCATGAAGATTATATACCGGAAAATGCAGTTTTTCAGATTATTGATAAACTGTCAAAAATTCAAGGATTGAAGGAAGCCAATGAAGATGTTGTTTTTGATTACACGATCAAATCAAAAACTGATACCGTTGTGGAAGCCGCAGTCATTATTTTTACAGAGCCAATAAAAGGCTACAGTAAAAGGAGTATGACATGAGTACTTATGAGATAAAAACTGAATCTCTCGAAAAATTGTGGAAAGGACTTAACGGTTTTTCGAGTACAGCAGCGGATGAAATTAACACATATTTACATGGCGCAGGATACACCCTATTTTCAAAATCTATAGAAGATTTAATACCTGTATCAGACAGGAAAAAGAAACATGCTAAATACAGTAATGCGTTGCAAGATAGATTGAAAAGTTCGAGAAGCAGAGGTGGAGGATTTGAAAATCTATCTGTAACAATTGGTTCAAAAACAAAATATGATTATCTGTATTTTCCAGATGATGGCTCAAATACAGTACATCATGCAGGAAATCAGCATTTTTTTGATAGAGGAATCGAGAGAAAAGAAGACGAGGCTGTTGATGAAATGCTTGATAGAATTACTTTTCAAATGAAATAGGAGGACAAATTTTATGAGTGGTTACGGTGAATTTTCAGAATTCGAATGTAGAAAATTTGCAATGAAATTTTCAAAAGATGAAAATTATGTAGAAGCAGGAGCTGTTGGTAGCATTGAAGAATCAATGAATACGAAAACAGTAACAAAAAAATACATGGGTATTGAAAAGAAAACACGTACCAGAGGAACTGGAACGGGCGAATTGAAACTTAGTCTGCATATGAACTATGAGAGATATAAACAGACATATGGAATGAATCTTGATGGATTAGAAGACGGAATCTCTGCCTATGGATCAAATTCGGTTCATCCGGAATTTGCCTGCACAGTGGAAGCTGTTGATGAGGATGAAAACATTAAGTATAAAGCTTATACTAAATGTGTCGTGAAGGATGGTATTGCCAGAAAAATTGAAAATGGTGGAGAGGAAGTTGCAGAAATTGAAATGACGGTTGCTGTCATGCCGGATGATGAAGGAAATGGCTTGTATGAAGCTTTGAAATCCGAAGTATCATCTGAAATTGCACAGAAATGGATGACTGAATTCACGCCGGATCTTGCAAAAAAGAAAGTACTGTAGGAGGACGCTATGAGAGTTGAGGTTTTACGTTCCTTTATTGATAAGCAGACAAAAGAAGTCGTAAAAAAAGGAACAATAATTGACGATATGTCAGAAGAAAGATTTGCTGAAATCACAGAATCAACTGGATACCTTAAAAAGATTGAGGATGCCGATAATGAAAACGCAGAGTCAGCACTTGAAAAAATGACTATGGCAGAATTAAAGGCACTTGCAAAGGAAAAAGAAGTAGAAAATTATTCAACAATGAATAGAAAAGAATTGATCACAGCTTTAAGCAAATGAGCAGCATGACCGGATACCAGATTGGTATCCGGTTATAGTATGGAGGAAAGTGAAAATATGAATGGAAAAATCAAAATGGAACTTGAAAATGGTAAAGAAGTGGAACTTGCACTGAATTTTGCTTCTTTATATAAGATCAGAGGATTAAAAAAGGATGTTTATGACAGATATAACAAGGTCATCATGAAGGGAACGGAAGATACATTTGATACCGTGACCGTATTGTACACGGCATATCTGTGTGCGAATGTGGACAACCTCGATGAATGCATGGGTGAAATGGAATTTATGGAAAATCTTCCATACAATCCACCAGAACTTGCTAGAAAATGTAATGAACTCATTTCAGCAAAAAAAAAGAAGGCTTCCGATCAGCATTCATAAGCCACACAAAAGGAAAAAAGAAAAATAAAATCCGTATTCCAAAATTTGAACTTGAAGATATAGAGGATTATTACACGTATTACGTTTTGATCCTTGAAATAAGTGAAGATTTGTTCTGGAATGCGGATTTTTCTTTTTTAAAAACAGTTGCATTGAACAAATCGGCTTATGACAGTTGGAAGAATTACGCGATAAGTGAGGAGTGTGACCGGGCGTATGGCAAGAACTAAAACGAGTGAAGCAAAAATTAAATTCACAGCGGATACACATGAGTATAATGAAGGGCTGTCAAAAGCCGGTGCCGCAACAAAAGAATTAAATAATGCTCTCAAACTGGCAGATTCTGAATTGAAAAATAATGGCGATAATATTGAAGGCTTACGGAAAAAACATAGTCTTTTACAGGAAAAGCTTTCAGTTACGCAGGAAAAAGAGGAACTTGTCAACCAGAAACTCCAAAAAGCAATTGAGATTTTTGGCGAAAATTCTGCAGAAGCACAGAAAAATAGAACAGAAATCTTGAAATTGAAAAATGAAGAAGAGAAGCTTAGAGGAGAAATCGGAGACTGCAACAAGCGTATTGAAGAGTACACGGCGGTCATGAAGGAAAATCAGACAGCTTCTAAAAGATTGTCTGATGAAATCAAAAATCAGGAAGATAAACTGCAAGATCTGAAAAAGCAGTACATAAATGTTGTTTTGGAGCAGGGAAAAAACTCGAAGGAAGCAAAATCCCTCTCAAAAGAGATGAAAGATCTCAATGGTGAACTTAAAGACAATAAGCAGAAACTGTCGGATGCAACTGAACAGGCAGGAGAATTTGCGGACGCATTGGAAGACGCAGATAGAAAGGCATCTTCGGCTGCAACAGGCGGCTTTACGATTTTTAAGGGTGTCGTAGCAGATCTTGTATCAAATGGTATTCAAAAAGGAATTGAAGAATTGAAAAATTTGTCTCTTTCAGCTGTTGATACTGGAATGACATTCACATCTTCTATGAGCAACGTTAAGGCTCTTTCCGGTGCAACCGCAGAAGAAATGGAAGCTTTGACCGAGAAGGCAGAAGAAATGGGGAAAAAGACCTCTTTTACCGCTTCACAGTCAGCAGATGCACTTGGGTATATGGCATTAGCAGGTTGGAATACAGAAGAAATGCTGGACGGTATAGATGGTGTCCTGAATCTCGCGGCAGCATCTTCTATGGATCTTGCCACAGCATCAGACATTGTTACAGATGCAATGACAGCGTTTGGAATGAGTGCTGATGAAACGAACCGTTTTGTGGACGTTTTAGCAGCAACTTCAACAAGCAGCAACACGACAGTAGAAATGCTTGGGCAGTCATTTAAGTATGTCGGAACAATCTGCGGTGCAATGGGATATTCGATTGAAGATGCAGGCGTTGCACTTGGTATGATGGCAAACAGCGGAATAAAAGCTGAACAGGCTGGTACATCATTACGATCTCTTCTGACAAGATTATCGACAAATGCCGGAGCTTCTGCGAACAGTTTAGGTGCATTAGACATTTTAACACAAAGACTTGGTGTGTCATTTTATGATTCTTCTGGAAACGCAAGGGATTTGTCTGATGTTTTAGAAGAAACAAGAGTTGCTTGGGCAGGTCTGAACGTTGAAGAGCAGGTCAATTATGCAAAGAAAATGGCTGGTCAAGAAGCCATGACTGGATTTCTTGCATTAATGAGTGACGGAGCCATTTCCATTGAGTCTGTCGCAACAGCTATAGACAGCATGGGCTATGACATGGATGCTCTCGGTGTTTCTGTTGCTGATTTGCAGACAATTTATAAAAGTTATGGAGATGAGACAGCCGTTGTTAATGCTTTAATGGATCAGTATTCCATGACGCAGGAAGATGCCGACCAAGTAACACAGTTATTAGCTGCAAGTCTGACGGAACAGACGACATCATGGGATTCTCTCAGTGATGCCATTAATAACAGTTCTGGTGCAGCATCCGAGATGTCTGATACAATCCTTGATAATTTACAAGGTGATGTCACCCTGATGGAGTCAGCTCTTGACGGATTAAAGATTTCTATCTTCGATGATGTCGAATCTCCTCTTAGAGATGTTGTTCAGGGGATTACAAATGATGTGATTCCGGCAGCAGAAGACATGATAGGGAATATAAAAGATGGAATTGAGTGGGCAAAAGAACATAGATCAACGTTGGAAGGCGTAGCATTGGTTCTTGGTTCTCTTACTGTTGGAATTGGTGCGTATAATGCCGCTACAGGAATAAAAACCGCTATGGAAGCAGCAAATACAACAACTCTGCATGGATTGGCAGCCGCCCAATTAAAAGCGAATCTTGCATTTTTAGCAAGTCCGATAACATGGGTAGTTGCCGGAATTACACTTTTAGTCGGAGGATTTATTTACCTTTGGAATACAAGTGAAGAATTTCGTGGATTCTGGATTGGATTGTGGAATGGCATTACCGGATTTTTCGGTGAGGCAAAAGAAAAAATTTCAGAAGGAATAGATAATATCGGAGGTTTTTTTACAAGTCTTCCAGATAAGATCAGTGGAGGAATTTCAAATTTTAAAGAATCGGTTAAGGCAGGATTTGCCGAAGCTTATGATTCAATTGATGCAATTACAGATGGAAGATTGTCAGCGGTTGTTGATGTTACTAAGGAAAAACTTAATAATATCAAGTCAGCTTATGAGGAACACGGTGGTGGTATTCAGGGAGTTTTTGCCGCAGGGCTTCAAACTGTCAATGAGATTGCAACAGCAAAATATGATGTTTTAAATGCTTTGACTGGTGGAAAGTTAGAAGAAATTCATAATATGGCGTCAGAAAAATTTGAAGCATTGAAAAATACCGCATCAGAAAAGTTGGAAGGAATCGTATCTGTAGCGACAGAAAAGCTGGATAACATGAAATCAGTATACGAAGAAAACGGCGGCGGTATTAAAGGAATCGCATCTGTTATGTATACAGAATTAAATTCGATGACAGATGGAAAACTTGGTTCCATGCTACAGATGACACAGTCGAAATTAAATAATATAAAAAGCAAATATGAAGAAAATGGCGGTGGTATAAAGGGAATTGTATCGGCAGGATTTCAAGCTATTCATGAGATTTCCACAATGAAATTTGATGTGATTAATACACTGACCGGTGGAAAATTGCAGGCTATGAAGGATGCATGGTCTTTAAAAATGGAAGAAATACACGAGAAATTTTCTAGCGGAATCGAAAAGATTAAAAGTTTATTTAATTTTGAATGGAAATTTCCAGATTTGAAGATGCCGCATTTTTCAATCAGCGGTTCTTTCTCCCTAAATCCTCCTTCAGTTCCATCTATTGGTGTACAGTGGTATGCGAAAGGAGCAGTTTTAAACGCACCTACGCTATTTGGAATCAATGGAAATCAGTTAATGGGAGGTGGAGAAGCCGGAGCGGAAGCTGTCCTTCCTATTTCGGTTTTGGAAGAATATATTTCAAATTCCATGAACCAGTTCATTTCCATGATACCTCAGATTGACTATGAAAGATTAGGTAACGAAGTGGCTGTTGCACTGAGAAAAAATCCGGGAACATATGTTGTAAATTTAAACCGGAGAGAACTTGTTAGAGCATTTAATGGAGATTAGAGATGGAAATTTATTATGAAAATAATGCTGAACAGAAAATAATGTTTAATAATTTCCCGATTGTAATCCAAAAACCAGAAACGCTTTTCGACACATCATGGTCATATACATTGGAAAGTGGGAATGGACGAAATACAATCACATCCTTTTATAAGGATATTGCTGAAAAGAGCGTTACACTTTCTGTTTTTGCAGACACAAAAAAAGAATACGATGAAATAATGGACAATTTTCATCAAATCACCGAAAAAGACATTTTGGATAAAACCCCCGGAAAGCTTTTTGTCAATGGATATTATCTTGAGTGCTTCGTTGCACAGAAAAGTTTTTCAGATTATGAAGAAATGTTTTATGCTGTTGAGATAAAAATAAATATCATTGTGGAAAATCCGTTTTGGATCAAAAAATCTGAGTATTATTTTGATGCATCGGAATCTTTAAGCACAGATAATAAAAAATATGCTTACCGATATGCTTGTAGATATGCAAATGGCATGAGAAATCGAAGCATTATGAACAGTTATATCAAAGCATGTAATTTTGAATTAAAGATTTTCGGATCAGTGCTTAATCCACAGATTATAATTGGCGGTTATGAGTACCTGATTAATGATTATCTGGAAAATGGTGAGTATATTATTGTTGATAGCTTAAAAAGAACTGTAACAAAGATCATGAATGATGGTGCCGCTATTAATATTTTTGATAGCCGGGAAAAGAAAAAATCCGTATTTCAAAAAATCCGGCCGGGCAAAAGCTTAATAAGCTGGTCTGGAAAATTTGATTTTATGTTGACACTGTATGAGGAAAGGGCAGAACCGCAATGGCATTAAAATTACAAGCTACATTAAATGACAATGAAACTGTCCTGCAAAATGTATCTCCTGATACATACAGCGGAGAACTATCTGCACCAGTACTTCCTGTTAAGTATAGAAATGGTGCAAGAGAGTATCCGCTCTCTGTAGCAGCAGAGGATGATGCAGGAAATATCAGTAGAAATAATTCAACTATGATTTCTGTAGTAAATCCTGTGCAATTTGATTTTATCATATCAGATTCTTATGGAAACGAAATATCATATTTGGACAATATGGAAATGGATCTCGATATTGGAGATACAGATGATTTTGATATATATAAGAATATAAAAGCTAGGGATACACAGGATGAGATGTATGGGCGTGATGCATGGGGACAGTCTCATAATATAAGTATTAACGGAGGTACAGATAAGACTAAATTTACAGCTAGTTTCACGTACTTGAATGAGGATGCTATTTTGTTAAATTCTTCTTTTGAAAGGTTCAATGCGAATGTTAAGTTGAATCATCAGATTAGCCGTGCATTGAAATTTGATCTTTCTGCATATTATAGTAATGCTGTTACGATGGGAGCCGGTACGTCTGCCACTTCTTCTACGCAGATAAAGAATGCGGTTAGTTTTCGTCCGGTTACGGGGCGTGATACTCGTGGGGATATTAATATTGAGGAGGCTGCGGATGATGATATTGAAGCGTTGAGTGAACTCTATGATCCGGTTCTTTTGATCAATCAGGATTATAAGAAACAGAAGAGGGAGGAACTTAATTTCAATACGGCCCTTTCTTGGACAATCAATAAGATGTTTAGTTGGAAAAGTGAATTTGGTATACAAACAAGCGATCGGAAAATAGAGCGTTATTATGGTCCCATTACCTATACGGGACGTAAGAATGCCGGGAAACCGGTAGCAGAAATACAAAGTCAGGAAAGACCTCGTTGGCGTACTGCACATACGTTGAATTTTAAATTGCGTAACCTGAAAGGTATCCATTCTTTAAGTGCTGTGGCCGGGTTTGAAGCAATGTCAGAAGAAAACCGTTCCATTATAAGTTCTTCCCGGATGTTTCCTGAGGATTTTACACCACAGAAGGCTTTTGATAGAATGCAGTCTGGTTCTACCGAATATACGATTACTAATAATGGAGCGGATACTCGTTTAGCCTCTTTTTTCGGGCGGGCGAATTATACATTGAAAGATAGATATTTGTTTACCGCAACAGTGAGGGCGGATGGTTCTACTAAATTTGCACCGGGAAATCAGTGGGGGATCTTTCCTTCCGCAGCTTTTGCATGGCGTATTTCGAGTGAACCTTTCCTAAAAAATGT
>ERZ824598.2865-NODE-2865-length-16609-cov-2.961097_pt1 | contig 16609 bp, 10 predicted proteins | sample MGYA00519934_ERZ824598 | MGnify/ENA primary metagenome ERZ824598 (study PRJEB31778, sample SAMEA3449177) | human gut metagenome | biome: human gut; feature: human-associated habitat; material: faeces | place: United Kingdom | collected 2010/2012 ...
GCTCCTAATATTTGAATATACAATATAAATGAAATTGCTTACTACTCATATTCGTTCTGAATTAAAAGTATGAATGGTTTCAAAGAATGCACGAATATTATCTTCTGGAACCAAGGGAGGGACATCACAACCAGTAGATATAACAAAATTAGGATACATATACATACTCTCCAATAACCTCGTCGTTTCCCGCATGACTAATTGTCTATCACCTTGTTTTAATACAGATACAGGATCTATATTACCCATAACCAACACATTTGGTGGGCATTCTTTTATTACATTTGCCATATCAATTTTATTGCCAAAATGAAGTGCGTGTGCTCCACTTTTTATCATCGCTTGAGTACACTGCCCTGTATTTCCACAATTGTGCAGAATCACCGTAAAATCATCATCTTGTACCACATCAACTATTCGCTTTACAAAATTCGTTGAATATATTAAACAATCTTCATTGGAAAGCAATCCGGCAGCAGGTTCGGCTATCACAATCCCCGCCGTTCCAAGTTTCTTCAATGCATTACAATAATGAATCAAAAACTCCGTACATTTAGATAATAATTTAAGGATCATATCCGGTTCAATATAAATAGCGACCATTATTTCAGACATATCATATAAACGACCAGCCAATGAATAAGGACCAATGCAACCTGAGAATATAGGTTTGTCCTCAATATGCCTAACTGCTAACTCATTTGCTTTTAAATATTCTGGAATACGCCCCACATTTAGATTCGGCACCTGTAATCTATCTATAGATTCCATATCAGTCACCAAACGTCCAATAACCGTAGGAACTTCATCTTCAGGAAATCTGATTTCCGCTCCAAAAGCTTCTGCCTCAACAGTCAAATCCATAATAACCGTACAAGAAGAAGTATAATAGTATTCCGATACAGCTTGAATAGCCTTATAATGTACATTTCCATCTATTACAGCCTGCTTAACTGTTTCTCCTATTAACTCAATACCTGGATGAGTCATGATTGGAAGTACAGCCACTTCTCTTTTCTCTAAAATCTCATTAATCCATTTTTTCATTACATTTTCCTTTTATATTATTTTATTTTTTTGAATCGCTAACCCGAAAAGAGCATATCAATAAGTAGACAATACATAACCCCAATATGCCAAGAGCAGCATTCAAGGTATCACATAAATCTGTAACTACTCCCATAAGTAGTGGAATCACAGCACCACCGGAAACCCCTGTTATCATTAAACCGGATACTTCATTCGCCCTATCCGGAAAAAGAGTTAAGGCAATAGAATAAATAACAGAAAATATGCCTGCTGCACAAAATGCAATCAAACAAATTCCAATAAGTATCCCTATATATGAAGAGGCACCAGTTAAAAATATTACGGCTAACAAAGCAATTAGCATATTGACGCTAAAATAAACCTTCTCTGATATTTTAGAGAGTATAAATATTCCTAAGAAAGCTCCTAAAGTTCGAGCTGCAAAATACCAACTTGTACCATATCCGGCTATCTCTTTAGCCAAATCCAATCTTGAAATCAAAAGTTTAGGAGTAATTGTATTTATACCTACATCCAACCCCACTACACAAATTATGGCAAAGAATAACCATAAGACCTTAGTATTTCCTAACAATAAAATAGTGGATTTTACCGACAGAGAACTTTGAGTTGTTATTTCTTCTTTTGCAATAGGAGTTACAAAAATCCAAATGGTAGAAAAAAGCGTTATACTTGCATAAACCAAAAACATAGTTTCCCAATTTCCCAACTGCAGGGAACAAAATGCAGCCAATATAGGACCCATAAAAGCAGATATTGCTTTTATTAATTGTCCGGCTGTCAATGCACTCGTCAATAATTTACCAGTAACAACGTTTGTCAGCAGAGGATTTAATGACACCTGTAAAAATGTATTCCCAATACCAAGAAATCCAAATACCAAATAACAAATACACTCATTAAAAAGGAAAAAAGGTAATGACATCCCTACAAAAGTAAATACCATACTAATTAAAACTGTAGTTTTTCTCCCTATGCGATTCATTAGTATAGCGACAGGTATAGATAAAACCAAAAACCAGAAAAACACCATAAATGGTAAAAATCCAGCTTCAGTTTCACTCCAGGAGAACTGTTCTTTTACATAAGTTACTGAAATACCAATTACATCAGCAAATCCCATCACCCAAAAACCGGTAAGTACAGCTAATGTACCTTTTATAGAAGTATGTGTTTGCATCTTAATTATTCTATTCTATGTAGTTTTTTTTTATACAGACAATTTTTCATTCCACACAAAGAGCAACTGTGTTCTACCAAACGGACTGATGATCCAATTCCAATGATTCCACTAATGGATTTCGATGGTATCATTAATGCTGATTCGCTTAGTTGAATATTACAAGGAGTATGGGGTAATAACGAAAACAGTTTTTTTGTTCTTTTACTAACCAATTGCAATATCCTGGACTAAAACGATTTGTCATCCTAAGGTTATTTTCAGATAACTCTTTTTTTAATTGTTTCTGAATAATATCCATTGTTCTTTCAACAGCAAGACTGCCTAAAGTATCAAAAAAATAAGCCCTCAACCAATCACCCGAAGCTGTAGAACGTTTATATGCTGAAACAATTTCAGCCCCTATTGTACAAACAAAAACAGCTATCTTCTCGCTTCCTCGTAATAATCCTGCTATTTTCCGACCACATTCGAAATAGACATCTTCAACACGAAAGCCGTCCACATTCACCTCTACCGCATCAAAAATTGAAATTATCCCTTGTGGTTTTATCAGTCTTTCACTGATTTCAATAACAGACTCCAATTCTGGACGCAACATCTCCGCTTCTGCCTTGTTAGAAAACAATCCTGAAAAATCTTCGTGAGAAAGATTTAATGCCGAATATAAAATTTCATACTCGGACATTATTTATGCAATTAAAGAACTCAACCATTTCACCGATTCTTGCGGATCTTTCCCATACGCATCTGCTCCTATCGACTCAGCAAACTCACGAGATAATGGTGCTCCGCCTACCATCACCTTAGTATTCGGAGAAGATGACTTAATAGCTTGGATAGCAGGTTCCATATTCGTCATTGTTGTAGTCAGCAAAGCAGACATCCCAATAATAGCATCCGGATGTTCCTGCAGAGCAGCAACAAATTGATCCGACGATACATCAACACCTAAATCTATTACTTCCCATCCGGCCCCCTCAATCATCATTCCACATAAATTCTTCCCTATATCATGTAAATCTCCTAAAATAGTACCAATAATAACAGTACCCTTTCTCCTGACAGCACCTGAGTTGAAATAAGGTTTCAACAACTCCATTGCGGCATTCATGGCCTTTGCAGAAAGTAACATTTGTGGAACAAATATTTTATTTTCAGCAAAGCGTTGTCCTACTTCGTCCATCGCTGGTATCAAAGCTAAATTCATAATATCAGCAGGAAGTATCCCACTTCCTATTGCCTTTTTAACATAATCATATGCCCCCGGCATTCCCTTCATATTCGGTGGAAAAGGAGTTAACATATTGATTTTGCCAACAGTAACACACTCTCTAATTTTTTCAAGTATTCCATCCATCATTTTCTTTTTTTACATTAGTTGTTTTTCACGTCTTCTTATCTCCTTAACAGCATCTGTCATTGCACGAAAGCCATCAATACTCATATAATCGGGAATTGAATTCCCTGAACCCAGACCATAACCATTTGTTATAGAACGAAATAGAGTTCCCTCTTCCAATACCTTCTGATACACTACATCATATGGATTTAAAATAAGAAAATTCATATCAAAACCACCCAATAATCCTATCTTATCTGCATATTTATCAATCCACACTTTATAAGGACAAATCTGATCTTCGTTAGAATGCTTAGCATCAATGCCATTTGCCAAAATATCAGGCATTATTTCAAATATATTTCCACAACTATGTAACAAAAATTTCTTACCCCTGTTGTGTACCACATCGATGACCCGTTTGTGTTGTGGCAAAATAAACTGACGAATAGTGTCCGGTTCCAACATCGTTGCCGTTTTATGTCCCAAATCATCACCCATCCGAAAAAAAACAAATATATCGGCATATTCATCAACCATCTTTGTCCATAACTCTACATATACATCTCCAATTTTATTAAACAAATCGGTAAATAACTCCGGTTCCAAATACTGCATAACACAAAGATTCTCATAACCAACTAAATCTTGGGCCGTTTCAAAAATCCCATATCCACAGCCACCATATGCTTTCATCCCTTCCGGCAAAACTCTACGTATAGCATCCAGCCGAGGTTTATAAGTATTCCAAAAAATATGAGGTATTTCATTAAAAGGATATCTTTCAAAGTCCTCCCTAGTTTGAATAGGCCCTGACATACCTCCAAGAATAGCCCCATGCCCCGGTATTATATCACAAATTCCCGCTTCGTAATCAAAAGCATCATAACCATGCTCAATCCAGAAATGAATTGTTTTTCTAAAATATTCGTCCAGGTCAGACGAATTATTAGTTACGATTTCCACTTTCTCATTTATATATTTGGAAATAAAAGGAGCATCGATATGATGTTCATACAATGGTAAATAATCAGGCTTTTGATTATACATTACCTTCAATAAATTAGTATAATCTGGTTGAAATTTCACTTCTTTCATCATCATCTTATTTTTTAAGAAACAAATGTTATAACTGAACGAGCTGGAATTAATATTTCTTTTCCTTCCTGACAATTGCCAATTGGCAATAAATTCTCGTTTTCTTTATCAGATGTACGATATAGTTTCCATAACTTCTTTTTAGTATTTAACTCAAAAGAAAAAGTTCTATCATTTTCACTATAATTCAATAATACCATTACATAGCTTCCATCTTTATTCTGGTATGCAGAGCACATCAGTCCTCTCTGTTCCGTATCTCCTTCCGGTATCCGATTCCCTTTTTCATCAAATGCTGAAATACCCAATCGAACTGCTCCGGGACGAATAAACCGACTATAATTACCTAAAACCCACATCAACTTAGAATCTTCAACGTAACCATCCAAATGAGGAAACTCGGAATACTCCCGAATGAGCCCGTCTTTATAGTCTTCACCTACCGCACGCCACCAATGCCAGCCTGAAGCACCTCCATAAACAATATCATGATGAATAATACGCCCGACGTATAAAGCCGTTTTCATTGTACGGTCAAAACCACCACCACCGCCAATCTCATCATCGTTACTCATTATACATACTTCCGTCTGCCAAAAATTCACATCATACTTCTTTAGTGTATCTGACAACATATCACGTATATTACGAAGGTTGCTCAGAGGAGTGTTCGTCCAATAACTATGTCCGGTTATCAAACGAGGAACATTTGACAAATTCCCAATATAAGTATCAATACTATCCGGTGAAAAAAAAGACTGTATCTGGCAACTTCGTTCCCAATTTTCTTGTCCATGAATACGAAACAGATAATTATAATCAGCAGATTCGCTTACTAATATTTTCGTATCCATTTGACGAGAAGTAAATTCATCATTTAATTGACGTACCATTTTCGCTATTTCTCTATTGGTAGCCGGAGTACCTTCCTGTTTGGGACCAACCCAATTCCACGAACCATCCGGTTCATTAACCAGAGAAATATAATCAAATAATACTCCATCGTATTTTCTCATACCCTGTAATACGTCTGCGACAAAATTTGCATGTTTCTCATAACAATCAGACTTCAAATTGAAAGTAGCCCCACGGCCTGTATTTGTTGCCAACCCATTTTGAGTAAAATAAACAGGAGGAGAATTCAAAAAGGCAAGAAATTTCTTTACTCCTCTCTCTCTTGCCAAATGTAAGAATGAACGCTGTCCTTTTTGCTTATCCCAATTATAAGTTCCATCAGCTTGCAAAAAACACTCTGTTCGAGTCCATGGAGAAGAAATCTGACTCAACTCGCCTTGTTCGGCACTACCTGCCCCCAAATTAAATCGCCACAAAGAAAGCCCTATTCCTTTCGGTTTTCCATTAGCATCATTCTCCATACTAAAGAGCCAATCTGCAACCTGATTTTGTTTATCCTGCGGCCAAAGTCCCAAATACTGTATAGTCCATGCATCCGAAGCTCCAAAACTTTCCATAATCTGATAAGATTCTGAAGTCTCTATACGATATCTTCTTGTTAATTGAGAATTCACGTAGCCATTAAATAACCAAGCCACAAGGGTAAATAATAAATATCGTTTCATTAATCTAATATTTAAAATCTGTTTGTTTAATATATACTTTATAATCTTTTATCAGTCCTGGATTATTTACTTCAACACAAGGTAGGTACTCAATTCCCCCAATCAGATATTCATCATGCAAATCTATTACAAGCTGATGAGGATAGGCTACATTATCTACAGTCTGCCAGAATGTGGATTCCTGCAAATCAAATATTTTATCTGCAGTTCGGTTGCCACTACGGGTTTCTTCAGTATCTGCATAAGTTATGGTCCACTTTTCCCGTGGAATTATCCGCCCATCTACATCCGTTATATTAAGTTCTGCTATTGTTGCTACATTTGTCCCATCGAAAGAACCCAATGCTTCCAAACATAGATAACGTCCTTTTACCGGAACCGAAAATTTTATAGTTTGCCAACCAGGTTGTTTTTTGAATTTTCCTTCAATCACCACTTTCTCTTGTTTTAAATCCAACGTTTGTCCTTGCTGACGATGGGTTTTCGGAACATCTACTCGTAATTTATCCAGGATTGGTTTTTCCAAACCTTCTATTACTGCTTTATCGGGGCCTTTCAAATCTAAAACTATAATTTCATTTTCTCCTTTATTTAACCAACAACCAGGCATAAACAGCGTTTGTTGTGGCCCTATCTCCCAAAATCGTCCCATGGCGTGCCCATTTACCCAAACCATACCTTTACCCCAAGTTTCCATATTAAGAAAAGTATCTGCCACTTTATCCAGATTAAACGTAGCCCGGTAATACGCTGGTACATTAATTTTCTGTTTTTTTGTATATTGCTTATTTTTTACAAAAGAATAATTTATCGGAAAATTATAGATACTCCAATCATACAACTCAACTACACTATCTCCTTTTATTAATTCAACCTTTTCCGTTATTCCTTTACGATCATGAATTGATTTATCAAAATTAACACGTCCCATAGCTTCAACCAGTAAATCCAATGTCGCACCTGCACCCAAAGATGGTAAAAGAACTTCCTGTTCGCCTAATCTTCTATCTAAACATCTTAACAATCTACCATTTACATATACCTGAGTCCAGTCATGTTGCTCTGTTATTTTCAAAATAGTGCCCGATTCAACTTTCGGTAACTTTGTACGATACAAAATAGTGCCCCAACCCTGATCAAACTTTTCCATTGGAAAAATCCGTTCAGACTTTTTGGATTCAGGTAAGTTTTCAAACAAAGGAGCAATTTCTGTAAAGTATATTGGCGCAAGTTTCATAACAGGAAATGGTTTGGGTATATCTGCCAGTTGTTCTCCTTCCGGAATATATTTAGAAAGCATTTCGCGTAAAGCAAAATATTTATCTGTAGTCCATCCCGCTTCACTGATAGGAGCATCATAATCATAAGAACTACACATCGCACTATATGCAGGATTATTAGCCCCGCCCCATTGTCCGAAAGTAGTACCACCATGCGTCATATACAAACTAAATGAAATATTCTTGTCTAACATTTCTTTTAAACCTTCCACCATTACATTGCCATCACGTGTTTCGTGCTTCCTTCCCCAGTGATCAAACCAACCACTCCAAAATTCGCTACACATCAAAGGTGAGTCTGGACGTATCTCTTTTAATTTTGCAAACTGAGCATCAATATCGGCACCGGTTCCAAAATTAATTGTCCATAACAAGTCATCTAAGGCATTATCCAAAAAATTACTACTCCAATCACATTGAAACAAAGTAACCTCAAAATTTTTCCGAACAATATCACGAATAGCAGAAACATATGGTTTATCAACACCATAAGACCCATACTCATTTTCTACTTGCACCATAATAATATTACCACCACGCGTAATTTGCAAATCGGCCAGCTCTCTCCCAACTTTCTCCATAAAAATCCCAACTCTGGACATATAAAATGGATCCAAAGTACGCAGTTTCACATCATCTTCTTTTAACAGCCACCAGGGAAGCCCTCCCATCTCCCATTCTGCACAAACATAGGGGCCGGGACGAACAATAACATACATTCCATGTTTTTGAACCAGTCGGCAAAAAGCAGCGATATCCTTATTCCCGGAAAAGTCAAAATTTCCTATTGTCTCTTCATGAAGATTCCAAAAGACATATAAGCAAATCGTATTCATTCCCAATGCCTTGCACATTTCTATACGTTGTTCCCAATATTCTCTCGGTATCCGCGGATAATGAATTTCAGCTGCCTTCACAACAAAAGGTTTATCGTTCAATAAAAAAGTTTTTTTACCTATTTCAAACCTTTCCGGTGTTTTACCGTTATTACAACTTAAGCACACTACGGATATTAGCAATACCAAACAAAACCTAATCTTCATATCCTTAAAATTATTTATTACCAAATTTAGCAGGTTTATCTACCATCTCAAACACAATAAGTCCTCCGTCTTTTATATCTTTATGTTCCAATACTGGTACTTTTAGTTTTTTACCATTCACAGAGACACTCTTTACATACTTATTTTTCTCTGAAAGATTTTGGGCTTTAATATGTAACACCTTCGACCGATCTTCTCCCATACAAACAGACAACTCGGGAAATTGAGGTGCACCAACTGCATATTCACCACTGGCAGGAGCAACAGGATAAAAGCCCATACAGGTAAATAAGTACCACGCAGACATTTGTCCCAGATCATCATTCCCATTTATTCCATAAGCAGGATCAGCATCATAATTTATACGGGAATGTTTACGGGCTAATTCCTGCGTTTTATAAGCTTCTTGCGTCCAATTATAGAGATAAATATAATGATGTCCAGGCTCATTGTCATGTCGGTAATGATTTTCTTCAAAATTACGATCCAACATTCCAGAAAAGGCCTTTTTCCCTCCCATCATTTCAATCATCCCGGGTACATCGTGCATTGCACCAAACAAATAAGTCCACGAAGAACCTTCCGTAAATCCCCATTCCGGCTGTTCATACCAGCTCCCATCATGATACCGGGGGGCCAATCTTTTGGTTTCCGGATTATATAAATTCTTATAATATTGGCTCCGTTGCATCAGAATTCGATAGTCTTCTTCTTTTCCCATATCTCTCGCCATCTGTGCTATACAATAATCATCCAATGAAAATTCAACCGTACGACTGACACTTTCAGCTGTATAGTCCACCGGAACAAAATTATACTTCATATACCAGGTCAATCCTCCACGAGCCTCATAACCACCATTCCAATAAGCTCTATCCCACCAGTAATTTCCCGCATCAACAGGTCGGAATGAAGGCTTTGCATTATTCCAGGAATCACCGATATAGAACTGATCACCACCGGAATCACCATGAGGAGGTTGAAAAGCATTTTTGCGGACAGCTTCATAGGCTAATGCTATATCATAATCACGAAATCCTTTAACGTAAGCATCGGCTATTACAGCATCTGCATGTGTACCAATCATGATTGAAGTATAAGTTGGATTCGGCCATTTAGGGAGCCAACCTCCTTCTGAATACATTTTCAATAAAGAAGAAATCATCGGATTAACCCGTTCCGGAACGGTCAAAAGTAACAAAGGATGTAGAGCTCTGAATGTATCCCATAACGAAAATGTACTATAAAATTCTCCATCATGAACTTGATCATCAAATGCACTATAGTAACGTCCTTGTTCCGAAAACACCCTAGGAAAAAGCAGTGTATGATACAAAGCAGTGTATACAATTGTACGAGTCGAATCAGAAACACCCTTTATTTGTACTCTTTCTAATAACTCATTCCAGAGTTCTTTATTTTTATTTCTCACCTGATCAAAACTCTGTCCAGCCAACTCATCATTCATATTTTTCATAGCTTGCTGCTGATCTATAAAAGAGTTTGAAAAATAAACCTCCAATGTAGTATCATTTTCTGATTCAAACGTGAGATAAGCTCCAACAAGTTCTTCTTTCTTTTTAACATTACCTGGGTGTTTTCCTGTTTGATCCCAAGTCCCGAAAGATTTTATTTTTTTATTGAAACGAATCAAAAAATGTCCTTTAAAATTCTGTAAAGGTGGCCCTAAATATGCATCTTGACGATCTGGATTGTAACCGTATACTTCATTTTTTAAAGTATCAATGACTACAAATCCCGCAAAACCTTTCTCACGACTGGCTTCTATCAATAATCCCGGTTCTATTCCTTTTTCATAAGTAAACCGAAATATACCTGAATTTGCCAATCCTGTGATTTCAGCTCTTATATCCGATTTTTGGTCATAAGTCTTTAAATCAGCCTTATAATAGAAAGGATGAGCAGATTCTTTACCATGATCCAGCCACATTTTCTGTGTAGACTCGTTTACTTCCGGTTCTCCCACAGTAGGAAAGAGTACAACATCTCCAAAGTCTCCCATCCAAACAGCTGATTGATGAGAAGCAATAAAACCTATTATTTGCTTTTCCTCATAATAATAAGGGGGGCGTCCAATATGATTTTGATTAGTCATCGGAGAAAAATGTGTTTTTCCAAACGGAACAACAACCGAAGGTAAAACTCCTCCTGATGTTTTAGCCGCAGTACCAATCAAAGGATTCACATAATCGGCCTTTGTCTTTTCCTGAGCCATCAATGTACTAAAATATCCTACATATGAAAGGACCCAGACACTTAAAAACAATTTACCAAATCGGCTTACAAAACTTTTTATTTCCATAAATTCTGTTTATTCTAATATTATATTACTACTTTACCCACCAACACACATTTGTCATTAGTTCGACATCGGATTAAGTATATCCCTTTAGGCAGTTCTATATCAGTATTGTCCTTCAAGATGGAATGTTTTTTAAAAAATTGTCCGTACATATTCCATATTTCGACCTCATTCACACCTTCATTCAGTATCTTAATACCTCCTGTATATGTTTCTACCCTTAGTTGTTTATCACTCGTAACCGGATCAAATCCGGTTGTATTTCCTGTCTGGACAAAAGTGACAACAGAGCGTTTCGGAATAATAATTCGTTCCGTCGATCTAATTAATGGCATAGGTCTCAGATTATCATCTGTTTTATCCGAAGTAATGTAAGGTTGAAAATAAAATTCATCATCTAACTTAACATTAAAAACAATCTGCTGATCTCCTTCCGAATAATTTATCGCTACGACAACAAGTTTTCCATCCGAGTTTTCAAAAGCGGAAATCATCAATCCTCTTATATTATTTGTACCGACAGAACTTGTTACAGATATTCTTCGGGCACCAGGACGTATAAAACGTGAATAGTTACCTAAACACCATAATAATTTGGTTTGTACAACTTCACAACTACCATATACCTCCTTATATGCTTTTTCGGGAGCAATACCATTAGGATCATCAATCATTTGATAGGCCACTCTATAATTACCATTCCGTTTTAAATAAATCAATCCATCCTTATAGTCCAAATCTGTTACACCTAACCACCAATGCCAAGCAGAAGCGTTACCGACAACTAAATCAGCATGAATAATACGAGCAACAAACAAACCATAGTCAATAGATAAGTCCACTCCCCATTGATCATTCACATATTCATCAAATGAATCTCCCAATGAATATTCTGTCATCCAATACTTTACATTAAACTTATTCAATAATTCAGGGATATAACTTCTGTATTGTAGCAATTGAGTTTCAGGGTCCGTGGTAAAATATCCATGCCCTGCTATATGCCGGGAAATATTAGACAAATTTCCAACATAAGTATTCCCAGAAGGACTAAAGAAATTTTCTATTTTCTTCCCGTAATCCTGAGCATTTAAAGGTGCAGAAGCATTAGGCACAGTATACAAATAATCCAAACGGGCAGATTCGGGAATCGCTATTTTTGTTTTCAAGCCTTTAGTCGCTAATTTGTGATTTAAAGAACTTACAATTTTTTTGATATCCCCATTCGTTGCATGCATGTTTTCTCCTATCCATGCCCCCCATTCCGGTTCATTCACCGGATCAATATAATCAAAGGTAACGCCATGGACCTCCTCTGTACGCTTTATTACTTCAGACATATATTCCGTAAAATTCTCAATACCTTCATCCGTAATATTTAGTGACAAAGAATATTTTGCTTCCAAAGGTTTATTAGGATCTTCATTACCGGTAGTATATCCAGAACGAGTCATAAAATAAGGAGGAGAATTACAAAATCCCAACGTATATTCACACTCCCGTTCTTTTGCCTTTTTTAAAAAATTAAATTGCCCCCCACAGCTCCCATCCAAAGCCATATCATAATAACCACTTTTTTTCAAAATACACGGCATCCTACCCCTGATATCACGATAAGCCTGAAATGCATTGTCATGACTTCCAGCTCCCAGATTCATACGCCACATAGACAACCCGATACCTTTTGGAAAACCGTTATCATCAAACTCTTTACTAAAAAATAAATCAGCTACTTTATCAACATTTTCTTCTGTCGCATATTTTCCAAACCGATACATCGTCCAGCAATCTGATGCTCCAAAATGGTCTATTTCCTGATATTTCACAGCAGGGTTTACAGTAAACTTATATGTATTTTGCGCATAAGATACAGTAGAAAAGAATAACCAAATCCCTATTATCAATAATTTATCCATTCGCTAATCTTTCTTTATTATTTCTCCGGGATAAATCCCGGAGAAATTTATTACCAACCAAAATTTTGTACCAAATTGTAATTAATTTTCAAATCCTCAGAATGTATTGGCAATAAATAGTCTTGTGGAGTTCTAAAAACTCGTTGCTCTTCTCCCGTTGATTTTATTTGCCAGAATTTATCCGCTGTAGTAGCATTCACGTCGCAACCATAAATGGGGGTGTTCAGATATTTTTCTCCCAATTTCCAACGTCTCAAATCATGGAACCGATGCCCCTCAAATGAAAGTTCAATCATTCTTTCTGTTCGTATCAACTCTTCCGGTGTAATTTCTCTTGTTGCCAAATTCTTAACGTTCTGCCATTTGGGTAAACCATTCTTTTCTCTCAATTCATTCAAATAATTTAAAGCCTGTCCATCAAGTTTTCCATAATACTCAATATATGCCTCTACGTAATTTAAATACAGTTCACTAAAACGAATCAAAGGGAAAGGATAACGTATCAGCACCTGTTTGCTTTTTGATTCAAATAAACTTTCGGGATGTACTCCTTTTTTCACCAAAAAACCAGTATAACTATAATTCGTTGAATTGGCAGGCTTTCCATGTGCTTCGCGATAACGCATCATCAGTTGAATTGTATCACCTGATATTTCAAACGGTCCCCTATCATAGCCAATAAAAGCATAATAGCGTGGTTCTCGATTAAAATTCAAATTAGCTGTTTCATGATCTTTTCCAACCTGGTATCTTTCACTATATTTAAAATCAGGATCAGCGTCTATGGGCAATCCTTTATCCGTATAGAATGTTTCCACAATTGCAAGAGAAGGAGCTACTCCTTCATAAGGAATTCCGCCATCCTTCAATCGAGGAGCTGCCAAGCACTGATAAGCGTCCTCGTGATTCATATCTTCATTCCATCCAGTATATCCCCATATGAGTTCACTGTTCCATTTATCAACCATTGTATAACGTGCGTTGGCTACTGCCTGGTCAAAAAGGGAAAGTTCTTTTTTTGACTTTTCATATTTATATAAATGATAATTCTGAGAAATAGCCAATGTGATAGCCTCTTGCGCTGCATCCATCGCTTTTTTCCATTTCTCTTTATCATATTCCTGACTGATCAGATTTATACCTCTATCATCTTTAAAATTAGAATAAAAATCAGAATTCCCGTTAAACAATGGGCTGGCAGCATACAATAAAACTCTTGCTTTTAGTGATTTTGCAACTAATTTTGTAGGTTTACCATAATCACCACTATTCAAAGTCAATGGTAAATCTTCCGCCACATCGTCTAACCATTTAACCAAAAAATCCACACATTCATCGTATGTAGAACGATAAGCAAAAAGTTCCTCTTCAGGAGCATCAAACGGAATCAATCTGTCAACGATAACAATCGGGCCATAATATCTCAACAATAAATAGTGATAATAACCTATCAAAAATCGAGCTTCTGCTTTCCACTTCCTTGCATTTTCCAACTCTATGCCAGGGACATTATCAATGCGGCTCAAAAACAAAAATGCCTGACGTATACCATCATATAAAGAATAATTTATCCGAGAATTATAATGTGACCAAAAATTAAACGTTGGATAACTGGCATTATTAAAACCATTTCGCATATCCCTGAATGGAAACCAATAACTGTCCCAATTCGGCGAAGTAGTAAACTCATCTGTTGGTGCCCAGTCTATATTCCTCCTAAAATTTGAATGCAAAGGAATGTAAGAGTAAAGTGTATATAAGAATTTATGAGCTTCGAGCTGATTCTTAAAAGCATCATCGATAGTTGCCTTATCATCCGGAACGATATCCAGATAATTACAACTGGTAAAGCCAACCAATAAGGCCAGAATAAAAAATATCTTTTTCATAATTCAATATCTTTCTTTTAAAAATTCAACTGTAAACCAACATTTACAACACGTAATGTAGGATAAGATAATCCGCTACCAGATCCAACCTCCGGATCCCAATACTTAAACTTTGAGAAGGTTAACAGATTTGTTCCGCTAACATATACTCTTAGGAATTTATGAGTAAATCCTATTTCTGCATTTTTCAAACGAAGGAATGCTCCATTACGAATCCAAAAATCCGATCTGGCAGAATTATTTGTATTAGAAGCGTCTGACAATCTGGGATACGCGGCATTAGGGTTCGGATTTGTTTCTGACCAATAATCTTTTGCGATGAAATCATATACATTAAACTGATATTCTCCAAAAGGGTGTATACTGCTCATGACAATAGAAGTTTTAGCAACTCCCTGAAAGAACAAAGAAATATCTACTTTTTTATAATTTAATGAAGCACCGAATCCATAAACAATCTGTGGAACCTCAGGATTTCCTAAATAAGTCATATCAAAATCGTCAATCACATTATCCCCATTCATATCTTTGTATTTTATATCCCCAGGTTTAACTTGTACATATGTTTGTTTAGGACTGTTTTCAATATCTGCTTCATCTTTAAATAAACCCTCAGCAATTAAGCCATAAGGCATATTCAAAGGTAAACCTATTTCCGACTGATAAGGAAATAACTGACGAGGCTCATCTTTCTCAACTAATTCATTTGCTGCATAAGTAAAATTTCCCCTGACAGACAATAAAATATCCGGTCGGAAAGCATGATTATATTCCAAAGAAAGATCAACACCTTTATTTTTCACTTTTCCCATATTAATATAGGGTTGCGCTTCTCCTATACCAACAGTCGTCGGCATGGTTCTACGTTGCATAAAGATGTCTTTTCGCATTTCATAAAAAAAATCGGTTATAAGGGTCAATTTATCAAACAACCCGAATTCTAATCCTATATTTACCTTTTCACCGGTTTCCCATTTTGCATTTTCTGCACCGTACTTCACAATAGTAGCTCCATATTGTGTGTTATTCCAATCTTCACCGAATGTATAACCACGACCTCCCAAATTCACCTCTGTTATATAAGGAAATCGAGGCGAAGTAAAAGAATTACCTACTAACCCATAAGAAGCGCGTACTTTCAGTAAGCTTATTTTGTCTTTTAATGTTTCAAAGAATCTTTCATTTGAGATCATATACCCAACCGCCATCGAAGGAAAAAATCCCATACGGTTATCTTTCATAAAATTATCACTACCATTATATCCGAAATTAAATTCTGCAAAATAACGGTTATCATAATTATAAGTAGCACGTCCGGCCAATCCCTGTTCTCTCAAAGGTAATGTATCATAAAAGTTACTACTCGGACTTTTATACTCCCGCTGGTGATATAATAACATCGCAGATACACTGTGTACATCGTTGAATACCCGGTTATAATCCAAAGAAAGTTGCAGATTATATGTTCTGTTCCCACCATTAGAATTATTTTTTACCACTACAGCTTCAGTACCCGGTTGCACTTCCGACAAGGTATAATTGTAAGAGCCATCTCCCATCTGTTCATAAGATTCAACCTCATAAGTAAAGGGTGTGTACCCCAAAACAGAAGAAGAAGAACTCCAATTCTGAAAAGAGATCAATCCTTTAGCCGACAAACCTTTTGTAAGAAAATCCAGTTTTTGTTCTATCGTAAAAGTAGAAAGAACATTTGTTTCAAAATTATCCTTTTTCTCGCTCAGATAAAGTGCTAATGGATTCTCAATACCATATTGCTTCTTATGTCCAAACATAATGTGTTTTACATCTCCATCTCCCAAGTTCGGGAAAAAAGCCGGAAAGTAAACCGGGTTCACCTGCATGGCTTTTGTAAACAAAGTTGCAGTGCTGACATTCGGACCCGAATAG
>ERZ824598.2871-NODE-2871-length-16589-cov-2.925668_pt1 | contig 16589 bp, 24 predicted proteins | sample MGYA00519934_ERZ824598 | MGnify/ENA primary metagenome ERZ824598 (study PRJEB31778, sample SAMEA3449177) | human gut metagenome | biome: human gut; feature: human-associated habitat; material: faeces | place: United Kingdom | collected 2010/2012 ...
CAAATCAATAATATCCTGAATCGTTGCAAAATCACTCATCTTTTACCACCTGTTTACGCTTTCGTGATGTCTTTTCCGGCTGTCCGGCAGGCTCTACCGCCTGCCAGTCTTTGCCCTCAACAATAGATTCTGTTTCAATCACAGCCCCTGTTTTGATATTCTGATATTTCATACCGTTACCTACTCTGCTGCTTCAATTCTTGAAAATGCCGTAGGATCAAGAATTCCCCAGCCAATATAAGTTTCACATCGTAAATAAATCTGTCCATTGGCTTTTAAATCCTTGCCTGACTGGTCCGGATCGCCGTATGGAATAATTTCCAGTGGAATTTCTTTAGCATATCCCCACTTAAATGCATTTGCAAAATCGCCCACAATCGCCTTATCTTTGGAATTATTAAATGAAACAGTGCTGTTGACATCAACAGAAAGACCATTTACACTGCCTGGATTAGCACCCCATGCAAGTTCCGGATACTGCTTCACACCATTTACCTTTAATTTAGCCAGTGAAGAACTGAATGTCTTACTCATTGCCATGCCTGTAACATCATAAGCTTCATTTACCGCCGCAATCGCTGTTTCAATATTGTCCTCAATTAATGCTTCATCATACGTAATCTTTGTAATGCTCTCATTGGTATCAAAGCTGTTCGTGCCGATGAGTGCCGACTTCTCTTTTGTACGCGGGTTTAAACCGTGCATTGCCATAATATCAATGGCTCTTGCAACTTTCTTTGCATATCCCTCGTTAAATGCTTTTAAAATATCAAGCTGTTTTTCTTCTGTAGCAAACATGAATTCATCTGTCACCCTCGCACCATATTCAATCTTAATTGGTACGACCTTAATCGGTGCAAGTGCAATTGAACCTGCAGGCTTAACACCGTTTTCAGCTACGATGTTCACCTCATCGTCCATGCTGAATGTAAAAATTTCCGAACCATTAAATGGAATCGGCATTGTTCCTGCCAGTTTTGCAAGTGACGACTTTCCTGCCACCTTGTTAAATAAATCTGTTACTGTTTCCGGTGCAAATAATTCACCCTTTTTTAATACATCTGCCATGTCTTACTCTCCTTTTAACTTCCTTAACGTGTTTCTTAATGCTTCATCTTTATCACTGCCCTGCCCTGTTTCATTACTTCTTAACGGCGGTGCCTGATTTTTCCCCAGAATGCCCTTTAAGGCTTCAGCACTCTTTTTCATTTCCTCCTCATTATCACCCTTGATAAAGTCTGCCGCTTCACAGGATAACCCCAGCTCTTTGGCAACCTTCGTGCGTACTGTCTGCTGCTCATACTGCTTGATTTTAGTATCTTTTTCTGCTGCCTCCTGTGCTGAAATATACCCGGTATATTTCTTTTCTACTTCATCAGGTGACAGATAGTCTTTGTACTTCTCTGCCACATCATCTGGCGATAAATAGCCACTGTACTTCTCGCGTTCCGCATTTAAACGCTCCTCAACGGCCTGTTCAAACTGTTCCTGTGTTTCAATCACTGTGAAATCACTCATTTCAAACTCCTTCCTGCACTATCGCTGTATTTATTTATACTAAAAAAGCACGTCTTCTGACGTGCCATTAGTAACTGATTTTTTGTTTTTTGCTTTCCTTAGTTTCACTGCAAGCCCAATATGCATATATTGCACTGTCTAACAAAGCAATCTCTATTTCTTCACGTATTGCCTTATATCCAAACCCGCCATTTGAGCCAATAGCTCTTTTCTCGCAGTTGCTGGCCACCTGCTCTAATGATGGTTGCCCCATATGCACAATATTTTTTGAACATATTCCCTGTTCAAATGCTGCATTGGCAACAATAATCTGCTTTACTGTAGGCAATACTGGTGCTTTCAGTTTTGCTTTTTTTATTTCCTCACTCAGAAGCTGCTGCCCATTGGCTCCGTCTACAATGACTTTTCTTACATCTGCTTGCTTTAAAAAATTAATAATCCATGCATTTCCTGCACGGACTTCACGGCAGTCTATCGCTTCAATCAGTATTTTGCCTTCTTTGGTTTTAACTGCAATAGACATTGCAACATTCCTGCCATCTCGCCCATACTTAATGCCGACAAAAAGCTTACCCTTTAGCTTAGGCAGTGCTGCTGCCTGCATTTCCTGCCATTCTGCCCTGCTGATTGCAGATTTTTGATTATATTGTATCCATAACCCCAGTCGCTGAATATTAAAATCAACCGGATCATCTCCGACTTCATCTAATACCGAACGTTCAGTAAAGACTGTTCCCAGTGACGGATTAGTCTGATACCACAATTCCCTGTCATGCGGGTCAGACTGCTGCTCAACAGACCATTCTGACCACATTGTGTTGATTGATTCTCCGGCAAGTGCTGATTTTCTCAATTTAAGAAAAACCGTTCCAGAACTTACCGGAGTGGGCGGTGTACCACAAAAGATGGTCTGCGGATTTTTACTGTCTGTAACCACATATTTCAGTGCCGATGCCTGGTCGTCCGTATATTCCTGTGCTTCATCAATAATTAACAGGTCAAAACCTTCTCCCAGACCACCTTTTGATGAACGTGTTCTAAATTCAACCCTTGCATCTGAACCCTTAATATAAACACATTCCCTGCCCGATGCCTTAATTGATTTGTACGGTATTTTAGCTTTATCAAGCTGGTTGCACAATCTCTCCCATGCTGCGTGTGATGTTGTTGTTCTATGTGCCGTATGCAGTATACGTTCACCATTTTTCAAGCCCCACATTTCTCTCATAACAACAATTTCATTTTTACCGTTACGGCGGGGGATTGAATATCCGCATTTTGTATGAACCCATAGTCCCTCATCATTAACCGCCAGAATGTCATAAAGCATTAACTCCTGCCATTCCTGTGCTGTACGCCCGGAAGCATTGTATATGTCAATTGCTTCCTGTCCCTTTGTTTCTTTATAAGGCAAAACTACGGATTGCGTTGGCTTCTGCTCACCTTTTCTCGCTTCCGTCATTTGCTCCTCCTGCTAATATCAAAAATACCACCTGTCCTATGACAAGTGGTATTATAAGCTTTATTCTACTAATTCTATTTCATTTCTTTCGCATTGATACAATGGCCAATCTGTTCCATTTTTATCAGTACGTTTAACATCATCTTCTACCGTAAATATTTCTTTTCCATCTATTGAGGTAATATCTACAATAATTCCTGTTATACTATTCCTTTTTAGTTTTACTTTATCATACAACTTCATCGTATCACCTCCGCCTGTGTGCTGTGATAAGCCTTGGCTTATCCCCCTCTTTTTCTATCTGCCAAACCGTCTTAAATGTTCTTTTTTTAGTTATCCCTAACTGCATATCTATGCTAAATCCCTGACCGAATTTTGACTTTTCATCATATTCAGCCTTTTCCATATCAAATTGAGCGGCTATATCCTTATATAGCTTTACATGATCATCAGACGAATATCCCACATCAAAAAATTCTTTTGAATGTTTCGCCCCCGGTTTTAATAAAAATTTGTTAATTTTATCCGGCTGTATTACAAAACGCTCATCTTGATCAACCTTTTTATTAATTGTCCTGATTCCGCTTATATTCTGCGATAATCCAATCTGTTTTCTTTTTTCTATTTTATCATATTCTTCTGCAGTTTTCCACTTCTTTGTCCATACATTCTGCGATTTCCGCCCTTTTTCCGGTGTATAATCAACGGTACAACGGCAGTTTTCATGCCTGCGGTATACATCTTTCGGCACATCTGGATATACATAAGTTCCAGCAAGACTGCTGCACCATTTACAACAGCCACCCGCAAGTTTTCGCACAATTTTAGCTGTCAATCCTGCTTTTGCATGAAATTCTGAATTAACCTTAATCGTATCGTCCACAATGCTTTGGGAAAAATTAACCACAGGCTCCTGCAATATCCATGCTACATCATTATACTTCTCTGCTGTGCTGACCCTGTTAATAATACCCATTACCCTGTCTGTATTCATCTCTGGCACAATGGCATTAATCCCAATTCCAGCCGCTTCATTTAATGACTTTTGAATCTGTGCAGACACATCTGATATAATTTGATAATCCTCTTTCATCGTCTGGCCAATAACCCTGTCTGCAATGTTATAATACATTTTTCCATCTGGAAGCACAGCTGCTGATATATTATTTTTATACGCACCGGCTAAAAGCCTGCCCGCTTCAATCGCATATTCATTGGCTTCTGCATATGTAGCAGTGCCTTTAAATATCTTTTCTTCTATGGCCTTTAATTTACCGCTCTGTTCCACAGCACTGCTAAACTCTGTACGTATCCTTTTTAACAGTTCCGGTGCTACATCTTCCATGTACCTACTCCTCTGCCGGTATAATCACCGGATTTCTGCTTGCATCTATACCTGTTAATGTTCTAAGATTGTCACTTCCAAAATACCCAGGGACAGCCTGATTGATTTTCACAGCACCATCTCCAATGCCCGAAAGCATGGCGGCGTCTGGCTCAAAGATTGGTTCCCATGACGGTTTTGTCAGATATACCTGTCTGCGCATATAGGAATAATCATCACGTACACACGCCGCCAGATAACCGGCATTTAAAAATCCAATGCCAAAGTTTCGCTGTGCCTTCCGTGCCGCCAGCCGCAAATTTTCATGTGCTGCCTTAATTGCTTCTGCACTGGACGGATTATCTGATACAAAGCCCAAATCGTCCATTGTAAGGCCTGTTTCCCCTGCGAACGCCGCCGCAAACATTCTGAACTGCTCAATATAAGGACTCATGCTCTGCTGAGTAAACTGTCCCAGCTGCGGGATATCCCCGTCCTCGTCCTTTGTAAATGTCAGCATACTTGACATGGTTGCTCTCCACTTGTCTAACTGCTCTGCATCTTCTGACAGTCCAACCACATACTTTTGCGGAAACGAATAAAATTCCGCCGATATTTCAGAACGTTTTAATGTCCGCAACGCTGACTGCATAATCTGCATCTGTGCACGGCTGATTCTTGAGTGTCCAAATTCCCGCACAGCGTCCGGCCGGTAAATAACCGGCACAAGCAATGGATACGGTGCCGCATTATAATAGCTCTCAATTTCTTTCTGCCCCTTGCGGATATAATCTGTTCTGCCCGGTGTGAAATATGCTTCCAGTGTAATCTGCTTATTTCTATCTCTTTCCAGTATGGCATATCCTTCTTTTAACAGTCCGGTAATAGGATCAATGATACCTGTTGCATTTGCTCCATCAATCACCTGTAGACGTGGAAATCCCTCGTTGTCCGGGGATATATAAATAAAACAGCACGATGCAATCAACGCTGATAGCACCGCACTGTCAAATAATACGTCTGGATTATTCATTTGATAAATCTGGTTTATGTCAAAATTATCGTCTGTAAATTCTTTAAACACCAGTCTGTCTGCCAGACTGTCAACCGATTTGCCACACCACCCCAATGATGCCGTCAGCCACCTCATGCTTGGCGGTGTCATTTTACTCATGTCTTTTACGACATTTTTCATTTCATAGTATTTATATCTTAAATTCACCCTTGCCTGCTTTGTATTCAGCTTTCTTCTAAGGTATGATATTCCTTCATATTCTGCCATTTAAGACCTCTTTTCATTTTCGTGAGAAAATTTTCACAGTGACGGCGTGAACTCCTTAGTGCCCACATGAGGGGGTGGTATGCCCCCCTTATTTTTCTCTGTATTTTGCCCAGTCCATCGACTGTGGTAATAATCTGTTGCTTTTTATTTCTGCATTATTGCTGTTGACTGTTCCTCTGCTCTCAATCAGTTTGTCTGACTTTTGCCGGTTACAGGTCCAATGTGCAAGCTGTAAGTTTTCAATGTCGCTTGGGTGTCCGCCTCTTGCCAATGGAATAATATGGTCAATACACGGCGATAATGGATGCGGATACTTTAGTTTGAAATCGACTGGCTTTCCACATATCCCGCAGATTCTCTGCGTTGCATATATTTTCTTTTTATTTTTTTCAAAGGCACCTCTATGTGTACCATCTCTATCTGCTCTGAATGTTGTTGCCATTATTATCCACACCCTTCTGCCAAACCATGCTCACCTGTCTTTGCTCACAGTCTTTGTCTTCCTCGCAATCGACAAAAGGGAATGCCTTTGTTTAAGACACTCCCTTCCCTTGGAATAAATCAAATGCAGTTTTGACAGATACTATATTAACACATGTGAATGTCTATTTGTGTCTACTCTTTTATTTTTTTTCAGGAATCTGCAAATGCTGCAGTGCACTTCTGTAATACTGGTACAGTGCCGCCCTGCTGTATCCTGTCCTATCTGCTATATAGTTCCAGCCCCGCAGGCGTTTTTCGTTGTCCAGTTGTATGTATCTTAACAGCAGTATCTTTCTTTCAAGCTCATCGTCCAGCCTGTTAATACAATCTACAATCTCTGCCGCACGCACTGTTGCAACGTATCGGTGTCCAATATATTCCTGCATGCACTTCTCAATAAACTCCTCCAGCTGCGACAAATCCTTTTTGCCGTTGCGTGCTTTCGGCATGCCGGTAATCTTCGATGATGAAATTATCCGGCAGTTAATTAATGCTTCTGATTCAATTTTATAATTTTCCTCATCAATCTTTGCTCTCCTGTACCCCTCTAAAAATTCAATTTTATCTTCATCTGTCACACTCTTCACTTATCCACAACCTTCCCTAAAAATGATACATAACCGCTAAAAGTGTATAATTTTTTACAGCACTTTTATTTTACCTTTAATTCTGCTTGTTCCCTGTGTTTCAATTATATCTTATATATCTTTAAAATACAAAAATGATACCGTAAGTTGATTTCTCGTTATTTCTTTGTGGATAACTTATTTTTTTATTACTTTTTCGGACCTATATACATGGCTGTCCTGTCATGCTCTGCGTCCTCTTTTCCCCAGCATACATATCTTAGTGTGACATCAGGCGAATCATGGTTATACATCTTCATCAGAGTTATGACATTACCGCCACGTTTTATATATTGATAGCCAAATGTTTTTCTTAGTGAATGAAGCCCGAATGTATATGGTATTCCTATCGCTTCTCCTGCACTTGATATAATCCTATGTCCCATCTGCCTATTTATAGGATATATATAAGCCTTTCCTGCCACATAGCGTTTCTGTCCTCTGAATAAGTAATCATATTTTCCAAGTTTATATTTATCAATATAAGCAAGCACATCTTGATGCAGCTGTTTATTCATCTTGAAATTCTGCATTTTCCCGGTCTTGTTTTCCTTAATCTGAATATAACCCTTGTAAACATCAATAACCCTTAACTGTAGCAAATCCTCTGCCCTGAAAGCTGTATTAAGCCCGATATGCACAAGCATATAGTTACGCTCCCACTGATATTTTTTACAGTCTGATTTTGCATTGTCGATTTTTTTCAGAAAATACCCATACAGTGCATCTATTGTTTTCTGGTCTTTTATAGGCTTTGTCTCATGCTGTCCTGCAAAATATTTTATTCTTCTCAATTAAATACTCCTCTCCATACGAAAAAAGCCCGCTACCATCAATTAACAATGGTAACGGACTTTAATTTACTTATTTTTTTCTATAAATTCTCTCATGAAATTAGTTATGACCGAGGACTGGCTTACTCCAGCCTTTTCACAGGCAAGAGTGAACTCATCAGCAAGTTCCTTTTTCATCTTGAAACCTTTTGTGATATATCCTACCTTTGCCTGATATTTTGCTGAAGCTTTCGTTTGAGCTGTCGGATTACCTTTTGGCACGTCTCTTTTTCACTTCCTCTCTTATCATTGGAATCACTTCAACGAGCATATATATAGCTGCCAATAACAATAATATGCTTGTTGGTACATTCCTGTTTGTTAAAAATATCACCCACGCTACAATTAAAAAAATCTCTGAAAATCTTAATAAATTTTTCATATTATATTTCAACAGATGTGCTATAATATAAAAGGGTTGGGAGGTTTCCCTCCCTTGCCTTTACCTTAGAGCCATAATAAGATTGGCGATTGCCGTTATTAATGCAGCAGAGGCGATTACCGCATTAATAATTAACTTTGCCAATTCATAATTATGGCTCTTTTTCTTTTTTTTGCTCATCTGTTTTTTCCTCCTTTCCTCAACATGTCTATATTATACTATATGGTTATCCATATGTCAATAGTTTTTATCAAATTATTTTAATAATTTTTAGTTTATTTTTTGTAATATCCGTTATATTAAATTGTCAGTGTTCAATTGTCTTGCACTCATTTCATAAGAATCAACGCTGATACTCTTTCTATCGAGTAAGTCGGATGATTTTCTCCATTCTTGCCAAATGCAATACAGTTAATAAAGTCTGCTGCCTGTTCGCCCTCTTTCTTAAAAGCTCTGTCAACAGCTAATGTGTATCTTGCTACTGCCATACTTCCGTTTGCTGTCTGTGAATATCTAATCTCTGGCTCTCTAACAACTCTTCCACATAAAATTACACGATTCATCTAATTTACCTCACTTTCTACTAACTCAAATCTGTATTTCTGTTCTGTATTAGGATATTTTCCCTTATCAACCTCACTCATAAACATTTCAAGAGGTCTATTCCAAATATGTCCATCATATTCATATACAACCGATCTTTCTTCTGTCTCGGTGTGCCTTGAAATACCGATAACTGTAACAATCTTGCCTAGCTTGAAATGCTTATATTTCTCGCCTTTCTGTGGTAAAGGTCTGTCAAATTCTGTACTGATATTATCTACCTTAAAATGCCTTGTGAGTAACGCAAGGTCACAGTTTGGCTTATCTTCGCCATCAAGATTAAATTCTTCCGACTGTTCAATATGAAACTGCTGCCACCATTCGCCAGGCATAGTATCAAAATAACTTTCCAATTCTTTTGCTGTAGTTTCTCTATCGCAAACTAAATAGCCACTAAATCTAAATATTCTTGCCATATTTATTCCTCACTTTCTAATAATTCAGGATTGTCAAATATGTTGCCGATAACCTCTACTGTGTTTACCGAATCATCCTCATCATTAAAATTCCAATAGATTTCCCACAATGATATATAATTATCATTTTCGCAAGCATATAAACGATTATCGCAACCGGTTATTGGCTTAATATTTGCTTCTATTCCATTCCAATCTATAGGTGTTTTATACGCAATGCCAAAACTGCCACATTCAAATACGACAGTCCCTTTATGCCCTAAGAAGTCAACAATATCATTCTCCCAAATCAGATTACCGTTCTTGTCTGCCGAGCCTGTGCATCGGCAGATAGTGGATGCATCAACTCTTGGGGCATTATCCGTTGTTATACAAGTTCCTGTGGAATAATGAATCTCTATAATTATCCTGTACATCTCATCCCTGTTATCATACACTAAATAGCCTTGCACCCATTCTCCGTTATCAACTCTCTTCGCCTTGAACAAATATCTATCGTTTATCTTCATACAGATATCCTCCATTCTTTTGATATATTTTTATATTGTGATTTTCTTCACATTCCAAATCGCAATTAGTATGGAAATTGCAAGCAGTACAACTTATGAAACCACATTCCATAGGTGATACATCACTATTTTTGGAGTTTTTGGATAATCTACCATTTAATTTGATTTGATAATCTTTAGTGAATTGCATTAAAGCCGAGTATTCTAATCTTCCACCACATATAGGGCATTTATTTAATATCTTAGCCATCTATTCCACCACCTTTCACAATCTCGATTGCCTGTATTGCCATTCTTGAAGTCTCTTTCGAGACATTACACCCAAAAGGCAATTTCATATTCTGCTCAAGTTCCTTTTTTGCTTCGTCTGCCGTCATATATTCTCCTTTTCTGGCTGCCAAAAAAGCATCGGGCTTTATTTAACAAGATTATTAATATTAACCTTAAATCCATCTACAGTCTTTCCACCACTATTGACATATGCCGCCGTATCGAAAAAGATTAAATCGCCTTTTTCGTTTGTTGCCATGCTCACGCCATTTCTTACAAGTGAGCCGTGTAGCAAGTCAAGAATTGCACATATCTCCTGTTTTGCCAAATCATCCATATTAACCTCCGATAAATACAATCATTTTCTTTCTCTGCATTGCCCTGCACATTTCAAGCGTACAGCCTTTGCTCTTCTCCCAGCCGTCTGCAAAAAATACAATATCGCTCATATCAACGAGCGGCAGACATACGCTCATATACTGTTCGTGTGTTGTCTCATTCGCAGGAAGCGAATCACATACAACGACGGGATTTATAACCGAATATCCCCATTCCCTCAGTTTTTTATCAATCAAAAACGCTCTTTCTCTGTAATCATCTGTACCTGTTATTGGCAGACTGATGTATGCCTTTGTTTTCAATCCTTTTTCTCCTCTCCATGCGATATAATTAAAATTAATATATTTTTATTAATATTCATCTTTAGCAGCTACCCACCGTCATCACTTAAACTGCAATCCTGAACGATTGTATTATCAATCAATTCTGATTCAAGTGCATCAAAGTCAGCGACTTCACGCTGACTGAAGTTATTAAATTTATTACTGCGTTTACGTTTCTGTGCGTCTTCTTCACACCATTTTTTAATTGTTGCAAAATTGTATGTGTTTTTATACTGACTTGCACGCTGTATCTTTGAATCAACAAGCGTTTTGCCGTATTTACCCACAAGGAATTGATATTCCTGCCATGTCATAGGCGAATATGATAAATGTGTGTGCTGTGTGTCTACGTGTGATGATGTCATATTGTCAGCAGACTGCACTACACTACACTCATCTAATCTAATCTTATCTACACTACACTCTTCTACACTAGCAGTGCGATTGTCAGCAGATGTTGACAAATTGTCAACAGATGTTAAATTAAGTGTATAAGCCTTATTTTCCTTTACCGCAAGCAGGCTTCTTTCCTCGGTATACTGTGTAGGCTTTAAACGGCTTGTCTGTATCTGGTTGTGCATCTTCCAGTGTTTAATAACTATGACGCCTGACGGAAAAGATATAATAAAATCTTTTGCAATCAGAAGCTTTAAATCATCTTCTGATGCAAGTATAGAACGCTGGACGCTTTTCGCATTATTCAAAAATCCCTCATCATCAGCATTCATGCCAAGATGAAAGTACAATGCCTGTGCAGAAAGCGGCATTTCCTTGAAAGGATCACTATTTATTATTTTTGTTGAAAACATTCTCTTTTCAGCCATAATCTCAACCTCTTTTCGTCTTGCTGTTTTTTCTTTTTCGCCTTTATGTTTCAAAAATTTCTGCTGGCAGCCATACGAACAGAAGATACGCTTGCGGTTAGCCTCGCAGGCCTTATAAGCATAACTTTCAAACGTATAACCGCCAAAATAAAATCTTTTCCCACATAAATAGCATGTCATAAATTCAAACATTATCTCGTTTGATTCCTTCTTCTTGATTCAGCACACCTTCTCCGCTTATTTGCTCAGATACTTTGCAAGAATCTCACGCCTTGATTTAGGCTGTGCCTTTGTCTGTGAATCTCCTGCCTTTTTTATATTTAAAAATAACAGCTTCATTTGTTTCATTTAAAGCTTTTATAACTTTATTTTTATCATTAAAAGGATATAAATTAGTACAGTATTTTTTTCCAATAAACGTTTTAGAAAAAGTTGCTAAATTTTCTGTAACTTTGTTAAATTCTAATTTTTCTAAATATTTGCTAAACATATGAAAACTCCTTTATATTAAATTGTATTTTTCAAAAATTGATTTAATCATATGTGTATCTAAACCTACAATCGAATTATAATCGCCATCATAGCCTTTTAAATAAACTTTTCCTATACCTTGCACAGCATATGCTCCAGCTTTATCCATAGGTTCTTTTGTATCAACATAAGAGCAAATATCGTAATAAGACATATTTTTAAAATAAACGGTTGATTTATTAACTCTTGTTTCAAAAATTATTGAGTGTTCTTTTTTTATAATTACAGTTGTACCTGTATAGATATCATGCGAGTTTCCTTGTAATAGTTTTAAAATACGAATAGCATCATCTCTATCTTTTGGTTTGCCTAAAATAATATTACCAAAAGAAACTAATGTATCAGAACCAATTACAGTATATTCATTATTTTCTTTATATTTATCTATAAAAATTGAATAAGCTTTTTCATATGATAATTTTTCTGCTAATTTTTGAGGATTAGGTTCAAGCTTTTTCAATTTATTTTCATCAATATCACTTGGAATAATATCAAAATTACTTATTATTGTTGATAATAATTGTTTTCTTCTAGGAGAAGAAGAAGCTAAAATAAATTCCATAACAAAACCTCCTATAATCCTACGTATTATAACATTTTTAGTTTTGAAAAATCAATATTGCGTTTAGAGTTTTGCTATGATAAAATAAATAAAGTTAAAAACGGAGGAATTGTATGGAAGATAGACAGCAAAACATAAGAAATTTCAGCATAATTGCACATATAGACCATGGTAAATCAACATTAGCAGATAGAATGATAGAAATGACAGGAGTTCTTTCAAAAAGAGAAATGGAATCTCAAGTATTAGATAATATGGAGATAGAAAGAGAACGTGGAATAACAATAAAATCACAATCTGTAAGAATGATTTATAAAGCCAAAGATGGGAAAGAATATATATTTAATTTAATAGATACACCAGGACATGTAGATTTTAATTATGAAGTGTCAAGAAGCTTAGCTGCATGCGAGGGGGCAATATTAGTTGTAGATAGCAGTCAAGGGGTGGAAGCACAAACATTAGCAAATGTTTATTTAGCATTAGATAATAATTTGGAAATTTTACCAGTAATAAATAAAGTAGATTTACCAAATGCTAGACCTGATGAGGTAAAGAAAGAAATAGAGGATATAATAGGAATACCAGCAGAAGATGCACCTTGCATTTCTGCTAAAACAGGTTTAAATGTTGAAGAAGTTTTAGAAAGAATTGTAACAGATATTCCAGCACCATCAGGTGATAAAAATAAGCCATTAAAATGTTTAATATTTGATTCTTTTTACGATAATTATAAAGGTGCTGTAAGCTATGTAAGAGTAAGGGATGGAAGAGTAAAAGTAGGTGACGAAATTTTACTAATGTCTTCTAATAAAACTTTTATAGTAACAGAAGTAGGATTTTTTGAACCAGGCAAATATTATCCTTGTAAAGAATTAGTTGCAGGTGACGTAGGATATATTGCAGCAAGTATTAAAAGTTTATCAGATATCAGAGTTGGAGATACAATAACATTAAAAGATAATAAAGCAGAAGAGCCTTTACCTGGATATAAAAAAGTAAATCCAATGGTGTATTGTGGATTATATCCAGTAGATGGTAGTGATTATGAAAATTTAAAAATAGCGTTAGAAAAACTGCAATTAAATGATGCAGCGCTTCAATATGAACCGGAAACTTCTAATGCACTTGGGTTTGGTTTTAGATGTGGATTCCTAGGTTTACTACATTTAGAAATAATAGAGGAAAGATTAGACAAAGAATTTGATTTAAGTTTAATTACAACATCACCTTCAGTTATTTATAAGATTCATAAGACAGACGGAGAAATAATTGAACTATATAACCCAGCAGATCTACCAAAACCACAAGAAATAAGTTATATGGAAGAACCTTTTGTGGAGGCAGAAATATTAACACCGAAAGAATTTGTGGGAAATATAATGGAAATCTGTCAAAATAGAAGAGGTATATATAAAGATATGAAATACCTTGACGAGAACAGGGTTACAATTATATATGAATTACCATTAAATGAAATAATATACGACTTTTTTGATACATTGAAATCAAAAACAAAAGGATATGCTTCATTTGATTATGAATTAAAAGAATACAGAAGGTCTGAATTAGTAAAATTAGACATATATGTAAATGGTGAAAGTGTTGACGCATTAAGTTTTATAGTTCATAAAGATTCTGCCTATGATAGAGGTAGAAAGATGATAGAAAAATTAAAAACAGTTATACCACGCCACTTATTTACAATACCATTACAAGCTGTTATAGGAGGAAAAATAATTGCAAGGGAAACAATCTCAGCAATGAGAAAAGATGTACTTGCTAAATGTTATGGTGGAGATATTACAAGAAAGAAAAAATTACTTGAAAAACAAAAAAGAGGAAAAAAGAGAATGAGACAAATAGGAAATGTAGAAATGCCACAAGAAGCCTTTTTATCAGTTTTAAAATTAGATGAAGAATAAAAGATGTTAAAAGAGGAAGGAATATAAAAATGAAAGAAAGAAAAAATGAAAATAGAAAAATAACATCAAACAAAGGAAAATTCGAGAAAAATAATTTTAATAAAAAAGAATCTAATAAAAATAGAATGCAAAAAAATGAAGAGCATAATCAGGAAGAAAAAAGATTTGATGATCAAATAGAAGGAAGAAATTCAGTTTTAGAATTATTAGAAAGTGGAAAAGATGTTAATAAAATATTTGTTACAAGAGGAGAAAAACATGGTTCTATAAATAAGATTCTTGGAATTGCAAAAGAAAGAAAGATTATAGTTGTAGAAAAAGATAAAAAGCAAATGGATGAAATGGCACAAGAAGAAAATTATCAAGGAGTTATTGCAATAGTACCACCATTTGAATATGTAGAAATATCAGATATTTTACAAGTAGCAAAAGAAAGAAATGAAGACCCATTCGTAATAGTTTTAGACGGAATAGAAGATCCTCATAATTTAGGCTCAATAATAAGAACAGCAGAAACAGCAGGAGTACATGGAGTAATTATTCCAAAAAGAAGAGCTGCATCAGTAAATAGTACTGTAAATAAAGCATCTGCAGGAGCAGTTGAACATATGAAAATTGCAAGAGTAACAAATATATCAGATGCAATTGAAGAATTAAAACAAGCAGGATTATGGGTTTGTGGAACAGCTGTTGATACAAATAAATATTATTATAATCAAGATTTAACAGGACCATTGGCAATTGTAATAGGAAATGAAGGAAAAGGAATTGGAGAAAAAGTTAAAAAGAATTGTGATTTTTTAGTAAAAATTCCAATGAAAGGAAAAATTCAATCTTTAAATGCCTCAGTTTCAACAGGAATAGTTATATATGAGTCAGTAAAACAAAGGATAAGAAAGGAAAATTAATATGAGAGGAAAAAAAATAGGAATAATAATTATTGTAATACTATTAATAATTGCAATTTTTGCTGGAATAATTACATATTTATTTTTAAATACAGATGTATTTTTAGGAAAAAATCAAGCATTTTCTAAATATTTAATACAAGGAATAAGTCAAGTTGAAGATGTTATGAAATCTGAATCAATAAAAAAATATATTTCAATGTTAAATGATGAAACTTGTGAAACAAATACAAAACTAGATTTTAAGTATTCAGAAGGTGGAGAAATTTCTAGTGGATATAATAATTTGAGTATGAATATGAAAACTCAAAAAGATCAACAATATAATTATAAAAATCTTCAAATATTATTTGGAGATATCAGTGTAATTCAAGTTGAGAGTATAAAACAAGATGATTTAGATGGAATAAGATTTACTAATATATTTAAACAATTTCTAACATTTAAAGATGGAAAAAATATAGAAGATTCAGATTTAACAAATGAAGAAGTTGAAACAATGAAAAAAGTTATAGAAGATGATAAAGAATTCTATAGTGGTATATTATTTTCAAAAGAAGATTATGAAAATATAAAAAATAAATACTTGCAAATTTTTGCTGATGCAATGAAACAAGGAGAATTTTCAAAACAGAATAATTCAGTTATAACCATTGATTCAAAAACAGAAAAAACAACAGCTTATTCTTGTAAATTAAGTAGTATTCAAGTACAAAATTTAATAATAAAAATATTAAATAATTTGCAAAATGATGATATTATTTTAGAAAAAGTACAGAACTTATTGGGAGATTCGAAAAAATATAAAGAATATGTTGAAGAGATTTTAAGAGATGCTGAAGATACAGAATATCCAGAAGTTAATATAACAACATATGTTCAAGATAGAAAAAATATAAGAACATCAATAACAATGAATACAGATACTGTTAATATAGAAACTTCAAATAATGAGGGAAAATATGTATTAAAAATACAACATGAACAAATAAATAGTGAAAAAGAAAACAGTCAGAAAATAGAAATTTCAAGAGAAACAACAAGTGAAAATGAAAAATATATATTAAATGTAGAAACAATTGATGGAAAAGATGAATATTCTGCAGAGGCAGTATTAACAAGTGATTATAAAACAACAGAATTTAATTTGGATTTTTATAAAGGAATTATTAATATAAATGTAAAAGCTCAAAATACAATAACAAATACAGTGAAAGATAAGATAAATTTAGGTTCTGATAATAATGTTTTAGCAAATGATTTAGATAAGACAGTATTAAAAATGGTTGTACAAAGAATGAAAAATGCATACACAGATACACTTGTAAAAAGATATAATTTATTAGTGAAAAAATTACAATCAGAAGATTTGATGACAGCTTTAAAAAGTATATTGACAGATAGTGAGTCAAATACTGAGAATACGGACAATGCAAATGATAATGAAACAGATAATCAAGCAACTAAAG
>ERZ824598.2879-NODE-2879-length-16535-cov-4.977791_pt1 | contig 16535 bp, 10 predicted proteins | sample MGYA00519934_ERZ824598 | MGnify/ENA primary metagenome ERZ824598 (study PRJEB31778, sample SAMEA3449177) | human gut metagenome | biome: human gut; feature: human-associated habitat; material: faeces | place: United Kingdom | collected 2010/2012 ...
GCTTCTGTACTTGTTCACTTCGTTGTTGATGGCATCCTGATCAACTCTTGAGCCATAAGGAACGAATTTCTTGCCACCGAAAGTATAAGTAGCACCTACTGTCAAACCTACAATACCTTCAGTCTTAGCATCGCTTACAGAACCGAAAACAGAAGGAGACACTGTACCACGAGCTTCCAAATCAATAGCCCATTTCTCATCAATGTTGTATTTAGCACCCAAGCCTAAGCTTGCACCAACCAACAAACGAACTTTATCATCTTTAGGATAGCTGTTGGCAGGATCCAATACTTGCTTGTAAGTCAAAGAACCATCAGCGTTAGCAATTTCGGTGGTTTTTGTAGCAAGATTCCAAGTACTATAAGAATTGGAAATATTCAATGTAGGACCTACAAAGAACATGAACTCGAACTTACGACCTTCCTTGTATCCACAGAAGAGGTTGGTCAGGTTCAGCATTGCGTCTGCATTCAATGCAACAAACTTCTTCTTGTAGTTATACCAGTTTTCATCCTTACTAACATTCTCGAAAGGATATTGAGTGTGAAGTTTACCAGACCATCCGGCAACCTGCCCACGGATACCCCATACCGGGCTGAAGAATTTTCCCAGTGATATGTTCACCAGGGGTGTTATGGATTCACCAAACCCATAATCAAAGTTGCTGGGGTTGGTTACAATTTGTCCACCCACGCCTACACTGATAAAGATATTGTCCTTCCAGCTCTCACTGGAGTACTTCTCTTTAGTCTGTGCATTGGCAAGGGTTGCCCCTGACAACAATAAAGACAATATTACTAATTTACTTTTCATTGTTTTTTCGTTTTTAATAGATTTAACTCTTTATTACTTATTCATTATTCACCATTTTTCTTATTTCAAGTTAAACTTGAACATTAATCCACCTGTGAAATATTGCATTCGTTGTAATTCCACCTGTAAATGCAAATGGTTGAACAACAAATAGGTGGCGCCCAACGCAAAATCCTTCGAATCATACTCTGCTATCACCCTCAAATCAGGAGCGAAACTTGGATTGTAAGTAATACCTGCCGCTATTCCGTTCAGTTTATACTCCTTTCTCTCATTATATAAATAGGAGAGGTGTATTCCGATTTCTTCACTTCCTATTGGCAGATGCTTGCTTGCTGCTATATAGAAACGGCTAAAATATCCGTTTCCGCTTGATGAACCAATCACACCGCCTCCGGAAGAAGTGAACGGGTCTGATGTTCCCAAAACTACAGCCGGCATATACTTCCAAAATTGTCCTTCTTTCAAAGCTCGCAGTCGGACAGAAAAATACCTGTCCTGATTCGTAAAACCTGAATAACCGTAAGGCTTCAAACCCAGTGCTTCCGCTTTAAAAAGGGTGCAGGTATAGGCAACCTCCAGAAAAGGGAAAATGGTCACGTTCAGGTAATAGTTGTACGTATGATAGTACCACGTAGGAGGAGTTATCTCCTTGTTCATAAAGTTGGCACCCAGCATTACTGTCTTGTCTTTCTGCATTTCTGCCGAAGGGGCATGCAACAATCCTGTAGTACCGTAAGTTAATTGAGCCGAAAGTACAAACGCACAGCATAAAAACAAGCACGTGACTATTATTCGCTTCATTCGCATCTGCCTTTCTCCATACAATTCATACTTTCGAATCAATCGCGATCTATTGTTTTAACAATCAGAATTATTCAGCTTCGATGATACCACCACCAGCATTACCTGTACCATGACCGTGGTCATGACCATGGTCGTGAGAAACCTTAACGATTTCCATATCGTCATAGTTTACGGTAGCTTTGCCAGCTGCGTTATATACTGCGTTTACTCCAGACAAGTCAACTTTTACTTCTGTAGTTTCTTCAGTCACATCTTCACCTACTGTGATAGTAGTAGTAGAAGTAACTTGAGTTACTGACAAAGTAAACTTAGTAAATTCTTGTTTAGAGGTGATGCTCTTAACGCCAGTGTAAGGAGCCAATTCAAATTCATATCCTTTCTCTACGAGAGTTGGGGTGAATCCGTTAGCTTGGATAGTATCAGTAGCAGCTTTCATAGCGTTCTTAACGGCAATACCCATTGCAGTTTCATTGTTAAGATCACCTGTGCTGGAAGAAATAAATTCTGTTCCAACTAATACAGGAATATCATAAGTGTATTTCTTTACTTTTTCAGTACCGTTCACAATCATTGGGTCGAATGAATCTTTTGTAGATTCGAAAGTCGGTGTTGCATTAGTTCTGGTAACTAATACATTGAATGAGAAGTCAATCTTCACTTCAATATTCGGTTCTTCACCACCTGGTTCTGTTGAAGCCTCAGGCTTAGCAATTTTCTGAGTCATGGTCAACTCAATACCATTCTCATCTACGATTTTGAAAGTTGCATTAAAGAACTGAGCAGCAGCTCTGGTAGCAGTTACAAATTCTGTTTCAGGAACATTGAACTTATAAGCATAAGTATTGGAGTTTCCTTCACCATAGAACTGAGTGTTCTTGTCATTGAACAGACGTACAACCTTAGCCAACATCCATCTGTCACCGAACTTCAAGTCACCGGCAAGAACCACTGTTCCTGTAGCTGTCTTAACCAAAACGATTTCAGTTGCATAATCTTCAGTAGTAAATGCATCTGCGAAGTCGATAGCAACCTCTTTCTTTGCAGTCGGCAAAGTGATGTACTGTATAGTAGATACAAATCCGTCTTTACTTGCCTTAATCTTGTATGCACCGGCAGTCAGCGGAGTAGTTTTATAATCTACTTCAGTTGCACCTGCACCATATACAGTTACATCTGCATCGTTGATTATATTCATGTCTTCATCCAAAACTGTTACCTTGAGGTCGTATCTCAATTCAACCTCTTTGGTTGTAGCTGTTTTGCCTAATACGAAGTTAACAGGGTAAACTGCTGCTTGTCCCGGCTTCAGTTCGGCAATGTTTACGGTAGTCTCTTGCTTATCGAAACCTGTGCAAGAAGCTGTAACCTTTACAGCACCAGCTGACAAGCCTGAAATAGTGAAAGAACCGCCGCTCTGAGCGATAGTACCCTTATCTGATTCGACTGTAGCAGTAGTCAGGATAGAACCTTCAGCGCTGTAAATTGTACCTGTAATTGTGTACTGGGCGGCTGGCAATGTTACACTCTGGTCAGGATCGATGATATCCAACCCTTCATCCTTGTAACATCCAGTGAGTAATGACCCTGTTAAGGCCACTACGGCTAATGCTAATTTAGCATTGTAGCCGTTAAAGAAACTTTTCTTTTTCATCTCAATAAAATTAAAAATTTAGTAATTCTGATTTAATAAAATATGGATTAAAACTATTATTACTCATTATATTCTCGCTTGCATTCGTCCGGAATCCCTTATAATAATAGCGTTCGTTGCCTGCATTATAAGCGATGCCCATATTCTTGGACGGTGTCACGCGAGGTATATATCCCTTTCTTTTATATTTATAAGGTGGAAGCGCGACTTGAAATCTAAAACCACCGTTAGATTTTGCTCCTTGTGCTTTCATGGCATAAAAGCCAATTGAGCAATATCGGAAGTGACGAATCAAATCAAACCGTAGGCCTTTTTCACCCAATAGATATTGTTCTCCTTTCAAACTTGCCTGAACATTATATTGGGGCCAATAAAAATTAACTCCCAAACTCCATGTTAAGCGGGTTTTAGTTCCATAGTAAACTTCAAATCCATCCCATTCATAAGTAGCTGTTACACCTATACGTCCTTCGAATGAGAAACGTTCATCCGCTTTCAGCACGTGATACAGTTTTAGGTCACCTCCATAACGACTAGCATTGAAAGCTCCCACTGTTCCAGTAAGCCACATATTATAAGGTAAACGAACAGTTTGCTGTAATGTCAGAAATCCGGGGTGTACCTTATCTGCCAAATCACCATACCCATCGTTATATACCGGAAATACCATCTGCGCAGTCAATTTCATCCCTTTCCAAAGAGAAACTTCAATGGCAGGGGATAAATTGAAAAGCACCTGATATATCTGTGTTATCACTAAGTTTTTTAATGATAGCTCCGGATATACAACCACATCTACCTTAAACAAAGAACTATTTTTTCTCTTTTCTTTCCGAATCTGCTTCCATGAGTTGCCCAAATTGTAACTAACACCCCAATCAGAACGGCTTGCTTCAGGAACGCTGTCACCAATGATCGGCTTATAATAAAGAGAAATTTGAGGCACATTATTATCCAGAACGATTATCCGACATGGCTTTTTATCCGGAAACTATAAGGATAGCTAATAAATAAATGAAATAGTTGTAATGCGCAGAATATCAGCAAATAAACGGATTGTTTAAAAAGGTGGGATATTGAGATGTTTACTGGCTTTTCTGTGTAAGCAAAGCCATATTGTTACCTGTTTGTTTTCCTGTTCATAAGTTGTATTTAATAATTATTTAATTATTTATTTATGCCAGGTTATAGATGATTGGTACAAATTGTGCAAATAATTTCAGGTATGTATTTGTGTTCTTATATAATTACAAATTCATTTTAGTTTTTATATAATCTGGCTTTGACTTCTTTATAACAAAAAAGGTGTCTAACAGCAGTCAGACACCTTTTCTCTTTTATAGAGTTTATACTCTACGAATTCTTACTTCATTTATTCCAGAATTACTACGCGGTTCAAGTAGTCCTTACTGAACATATTAGCTGTGCCACCGAAGCCCACGAGTTCAATCTGGTCTTCGCTTACACCTTCCTTAACCAATGCGTCGTAAACGGCCTGAGCACGTTTTTCAGACAACTTCTGGTTTACGGAAGCACTACCGGTAGCCTTGTCGGCGTATCCGGCAATCTTGTACTTCTTATCCGGGTTAGCCTTCAGAATCTTGGCAGCCAACTGGATGTTAACCATACCATAATCATCGATACGGGCGCTACCAAGTTTAAAGAATACAGCACGAGGACCGGCAACTTGGATTTCCTTCACTACTTCTTTAGTTACAGGTTTAGAGCTGTTAGACATAGCGTTTTTAGCATTTGCCAGGTCAGCCTGAGCCTGTGCCAATTCGCTTCTGTACTTGTTCACCTCGTTGTTGATGGCGTTCTGGTCAACCTTTGCGCCACAAGAAACGAAATTCTTGCCACCGAAAGTATAAGTGACACCGGCAGTCAAAGATACGGCACCATCGGTGTAGGCACTGCTCTGACTTCCAAATATAGAAGGAGAAACTTCGCCTCTTGCTTCAATGTTGATATCCAAATACTTGTTCACGTTGAACTGTCCCATCAAACCAACGGAACCGTTAATCAGAGCATTCAACTTATCCTGTTTGCCGTATGTTTTTGCAAATGTCAGGCCGGGACCGGCAAATACAGACAATGTAAACAAGCGGTCAGGATTATATCCGCAAATGGAGTTGGACAGATTGTACATAGCATCTGCACGCAAAGTGAAATACTTCTTATTCTTGACTTCTGCGTAAGTACCTTCTACCTGTCCGCGTTCTGAATACAATGTCGACCACAGTCCGGCAACTTGTCCACGAACTCCCCAGATAGGATTGAATAATTTACCCACTGACACGTGAATCAGTGGTGTGATGGCATTTCCGATGCCATAATCAAAGTTGTCAGGGTTAACACACGCCTGAGCTCCTACGCCAGCGCTAATAAAGATATTATCTTTGAATTTCTCGCTGTAGTATTTCTCTTTGGTCTGTGCGCCTGCCGAAACGGCAGTACCTGCTAACAGTAAAGATAATATTACTAATTTACTTTTCATTGTTTTTTAGTTTTAGTTCGTTTAACTCTTTAATTTTAATTTGCCTCAATCACTTACTTTAAATAGATTTTATAAGCAAGTCCACCTGTGAAATATTTCATTCTTTGCAATTCTACTTGCATATGCAAATGATTGAAAAGCAAATAAGTGGCGCCCAACGCAAAATCTTTCGAATCATACTCTGCTATTATTCTCAAATCAGGAGCAAAACTTGGATTGTAACTAATGCCTGCCGCTATTCCGTTGAGACTGTACTCTACTCTTTCATTATACAAATAAGAGAGGTGTACACCGATTTCCTCGGTTCCTATTGGAAGGTGTTTGGTCGCAGCTATATAGAAACGGCTAAAATATCCATTCCCGGTTTTCGAACTTACGACTCCGCCTCCGGAGGAGGTGAAAGGGTCTGAAGTTCCCAGAACCACAGTCGGCATATATTTCCAGAATTGTCCTTCTTTCAAAGCCCGCAGTCGGACGGAAAAATATCTGTCCTGATTCGTAAATCCTGAATAACCATAAGGTTTCAACCCCAGTGCTTCCGCTTTGAAAAGGGTGCAGGTATAAGCAACCTCTATCCAGGGCAGAATGGTTACATTCAAGTAATAATTATACGTATGGTAATACCACGTAGGAGGAGTTATCTCCTTGTTCATAAAATTACCGCCAAGCATCACTGTCTTATCTCTCTGCATTTCTGCAGAAGGGGCATGCAGCAAGCCGGTAGTTCCATAAGTTAATTGGGCCGGGAGCATGTATGGTGCACTGACAAGTAACACTGTGATAAACAATCGTTTTAGTCTCATTAGATACCATTTCATGCTTTTCCCGGTTCAATTATGTTTTTAAGAGTGAAATTATTCAAAGTCAATAATACCACCACCGGCGTTCAAGTCGGTACCGTGTCCGTGTCCGGAGTGATTCAGTTCATCTCTCACCTCTAAATCATAAGACATGATAGATTTTACTGTTACAGCTACATCAACTTCAGTCTTATCTGCCTTGATTACTTTAACCGTGTAAGTCTTAATCAATTCAGTCTTTGTCAGATTAAAGCCTGTTACTTGCCTGTATGCAGATATAGTCTTATCGATGCTGAACTTGGTATCAACATAAGCATTCACAGGAGCAACACCTAAGTTATCAGCCTTAATCATCTTAGTAAGCATATCAGTGATATAAGTAATGGTGGATTCTTTCATGCCTTTCAGAGCATCAGCGGTAGCCATAGAAGGAGTTTTGTCCACATACATACTACCTCCCTTATAAGAGCCCTTAATGGTTACCAGTTGAGGAGCAGATCCTGTATAACATGCTTTCTCCAAGAAAGTAGCAGGAAGAATCGGTTTAATGCTGACAGTATCGATACCGTTTTCGTATCCGAACTTAAATTTAGAGAAGTGGCTGATATTACCGATAAATTTACCATCTACATAAGTAGCATAGTTACGTTTGCCACCTACCTTATCAATAGTCCATGCTTTCGTTACTTCATTGTAGTACATAACGCCCAGACAGAAGTCGGGTTCTTCGTTGCTCGCTACTGTAACAGGTGATTCAAATTTAACCTGCATAGGAATAGTGAAAATGACACCGCTTGGGGTACCTTCATAAGTACGTACGGCAGTTTCTGATTTTTCAGTAATTACATCGCGGGAAACTGATATATTTTCAGCAACGGCAACAGTGGTAGTTCCGCCGGTTTCGTTGGCCTTAGTATAAATCACCTTTGTACCTTCCAGAATGACGATGCGATCTTCTTCCTGTACAACAGTACTACTGCTACCTTCACCCTTTACAATATCAGAAACCAAAGGTATATTAATTTCAGTTTTCACTTCGGTTACAGCTACCTCTTCAACCTTAACTTCCTCACCGGTTGATTCTTGCATTGAACTAATAATGTCTTCAACTGTTACCTTAGTCTCTTCACCTGTCTCATGGTCAACGATAACTGCCTCTTCTTTTTTAGCTTCTTCAGGAGGAGTAGTGGTTGTTTCACCGCTTCCTACAACATCAGCAGAAGTACTACCACCAATTGAACCGTCATCACCTTCCGGAGCTTTGTCGGCAATACTCTTCAATGTAGCGTTTACGGAAGTTACAGAAGTTTCACCTGCGGCAACAAGTTTAACCAAGAAGCTACAAGCATACGGATAGAAACCTGTCTTGTTGATTTTTACTGTAGCTATAGTAGTCGGAGTAACGACATCAGTCGGGAGAGTAAGTGAATAATAACCATTCTTATTTCCCACTTCATAGTTTTGACCGCTGTTAAGACTGATAGTTACAGCTGCGTCAGCTATAATTACGCCATTTGTATTCCAGATGTTACCCTCAATCACATATTTAGCAGGACTTACATCTGCTATCTTCTGCAATACTACCTGCACTTTGCTGGTTATCACATTGACGCCTTCGCCTTCCACTGTACCGGCGTTAGCGATCACGATGTTAGCATAACCGGTTTCATAACCTTTCACGTTGATAACCGCTACATATACACCCGGCTCAATGTTGTTTACATCGCTATCTACTGATTTGAAAGTATTACCGGAAACAGAAACACTCAATCCGGGGATAACAACAGCACCATCAGTGAGGGTGATAGCTTTACCCGCGTTATCAAAGACGCCGCCTTCGATGTTGTACTTGTTTGTCTTTGTCTTCGGCGTTTCAGGAGTAGAAGACGAATAAAGAGCGGCATTTACAGTGTAAACCCTTGTACTACCTTTCGCAACTTCTTCTACATTAACAGAAGTAACAACTGTCTTGTAGCCAGCCTTAGAAATTGTAATTTTCTGCAAGCCTACGCTTGTAGTGAATTTGTAAGTACCATCCGCTCCTGTCGTAGTACCATTTACAGTAGCTCCAGCCAGAGCTGCCCCTGTTTCTGCATCTGTTATGATACCACCAACGATGTACGTAGCCTCTTCCGGAGTTGGTGTAGGTACATCGATTTCCTCTTTCTCGTAGCAACCGGCAAAGATGCCACACATTGCTACTAACATTAACGCCAGTCTGACGTTAAAACTGAATAATTTACCATTCATTTTCATCTCAATAAAATTAAAAATTTAACAATTCTGATTTAATAAAATATGGGTTAAAACTATTATTATGCATTATGTTATCATCTGGCATAGCCCTATATCCTTTATAATAATATTGCTCGTTTCCGGCGTTGTATGCAAGTCCCATGTTATAGGAAGGCGTGATGCGGGGAACATAACCATGCCGTTTATACTTATAGGGTGGCAAAGCGATTTGAAATCGAAATCCTCCGTTCGCTTTTACGCCTTTAGCTTTCATTGCATAGAATCCAATGGAAACATAGCGAAAATGCCTGATCATGTCAACTCTCACTCCTTTTTCTCCTAACAAATATTGCTCAACCTTCATGCTCGTCTCAATATTATACCGAGGCCAATAAAATTCGGCTCCCAATGACCATGTAAAACGCTTCTTTGTTCCATAGTGCATTGTAAAGCCATTCCAATAACCGGCTCCCGTATATCCGATCCGCCCTGTCAAAGAGAACCGTTCATCCCATATACAATGATGAACTGCTTGAAAATCCAAGCCATATCTTTCACTACTAAAATGTCCTATAGTGAATGTCCCCCAAATGTTATAAGGCAATCTTAACTTCTGTGATATACCGATAAATCCAGGATGTACTTTATCATATAAATAAGGGTATCCATCGTTATAAATAGGTACTACTATTTGAGCTGTTAGTTTCATTCCTTTCCAGAGTGAAACTTCCACAGCAGGAGACAGATTAAATAGAGCCTGGTATATCTGCGTGATTATCAAATTCTTCAATGATAATTCCGGATATATCACCACATCCACCTTAAACAAAGAACTATTCTTTCTTTTTACTTTATCAGCTTTCTTCCAGCTATTACCCAGGCTGTAGCTTACATCCCAGTCCCTACGGCTTACTTCAGGTACGCTGTCGCCTATAATCGGATTATAAAGCAAAGAAATTTGAGGTATATTATTATCCAGAACTACAATACGGCATGGCTTTTTATCCGGAAATCGAAATAAGGGTCTATTGAGATAAATAAAACAGACAATATACTATCATTTAACGCATTGCATAATAGTAAACAATAACATTACTTTTCAATAATGTTTCTTTTTTATACATTTATATTGTATATTTGTTGCTGACTTGTTACTATTTCTGCATCTATGAAAAGAACAGGGATCCTTTTTATTTTTCTAATATTCAATAATTTAAATACAAAAAGAAGCAATAGAATAGAATAAAGTTCAAATGCTCAATCATTTGAAACTTGTATTTGTTACCATAATGTTACCTATTAAATTAGGATGTATATATTTATGATTAAAACAGGTAGGCTAAACAATAATATGAAAGAAGAACTTAAAATTAAAGAACCAATAAAAATAAGGGTTAAACATTTGGCTAATGGAAACAAGTCGATATACCTTGATATGTATATGAATGGAAAGCGAAAATATGAATTCCTGAAATTATATATAATACCTGAATTCAACAAGTCGGACAGGGTGCGCAATAGCGAGACTCTTAAATTGGCAAATGCCATTAAGGCTCAGCGAATTATCGAGTTACAGAATCAGGTTCACGGTTTCAAGACCAATAAAGTATCTCATATAAAGTTGATTGATTACTTGCAAAGTGTAGCTGAAAAGAAATCTGAAAATGAAGTTCGTAGAACTGCCTTACATGCCGTAATTTGCCACCTCAAACGTTATGATTCTCATGACATCCAACTTAACAGAGTGGACAAAGAATATATTATGGGATTTTTGGATTATCTAAAAGATGCCAAACAGGCTCACAGCAAAAAAGAGAAATTGCTGCATGCTAATACCCAAGCCTATTATTATAAGATGCTGCGGTACTGCCTGAATTATGCAGTGTCTGAAGAATTGATATCATCCAACCCTATGAATAAAATAAAGAATGAAGAAAAACCGCATCGAAACCGGACCGAAAGGGAATTTCTCACTATAGGCGAATTGAAAAAACTGGCTCAAACGCCTTTTTATAACACTTTATTAAAGAAAGCTTTCCTTTTTAGTTGCTTTTGTGGATTAAGACATTCTGATATCATAGCGCTTACATGGGAAAATATCGAGATAGATGAAAACGGAAATTCCAAATTGCACATTATTCAAAAAAAGACTAAAGAAGCTATCTCTCTGCCTCTTAGTCAAGAAGCAATAAAACAGTTGCCCAAAAGGAAAGGTTGCAACCATAATGATAAAATCTTTAAAGGATTGATTACCTTGGGCAGAACTAATGAAATTTTGCCCAGATGGGCAGAGCAGGCCGGAATTAAGAAGCATATTACATTTCATACCGCTCGCCATACTCACGCAACTATGTTACTGACTTTAGGAGTCGATTTGTATACTGTTTCCAAACTGCTTGGACATACTAACATACAAACAACACAGGTTTATGCTAAACTTGTAGACGAAAGCAAGAAGAAGGCAATCGACCTCATTCCAAGCATAACGTAACCCATAGTCCATAGCTACAAACATTTTGAAGAAAAATGAAACATTTTTGTAACACACAAATTCTGATATTATTTACAAAAAACAAAGTTATGCATAAAAAAGTAGCATATAAATACGCATATATTCGACTGGCATGCATAAAAATGTAGATAATAAGCCCTTTTCTTACTAACAAGAAGTCAACTTTTTGCGAACAGAGAATCAACTTCTTGTCAACATGAAGTTAACTTCATGTAGAATGAACCTTCTAAGCCTTATAAAAGACACTTCAAAGACTCAAAATAGCACATTTTTCATCTATTTCATCTATAAATAAGTTACAAAATAATATATCATTAAGTTTATTAAATCAAAATAGAACCATCTTAAAGATACACTTATCCACAAAGTCCTACCAAAAATACAAAATAGACAATTTGAATATTATCTTTTTGATTAATGTAGATCTTGTAAGATTACGTTTTTCTCGCAATCCTTTCCAACTGTTTGCAAATAAGCCATAGAAAGTATATTAGAAAATACAAAATGACAAAATGATAAAAGATAGATTATTTCTACTCATATCAAGCGATATGATAATTCGTTTTCTATAAAGGCAGCATATAATCAAAATTACTTTTATAGCCATATTTTTTGTATAAATATAGCATCCATTAGCCATTTACTAACCTCTTAATCATGCATAATAAGCTCTTGGATAAAGAATATCGCCATTAAGAAAGCTGTTATGCAAAAAAAGCTACATTATTTTATTTTTTCATGTAAAATTCTTTGGTATTATTAAAAATGTGTCTATTTTTGCACCATATTTTGTGTCGTAGAGATGCAGAAATTTAATAAAAAAGATGAGGTATACAAACTCTAACATGGTAAAGTGTCTAACTATTAAAGCAATAGCACGATGTGCAGCGCTCTTTTTATTCTGTTTGCTTCCTTTAAAGGGAATTTGCCAAACAGGAGAAAATACGGTAAATACTTTAGTAGAAATGGGATTTGAGAATGTGGGGTGGACGGAAGATGGCAAAGAACGTGTATATGTTCTGCAAAATTCCGCATATCGTCTGAATGGAGTAGGTATTGGCAAAGCCGTAGATGTTATCCAAAAGATGGGTTTACCGGATAAAAAGCCATGTCGGGTAATCGTTCTTGACAATAATGTGCCTCAGATTTCTCTTTACTATAAGCCGATAATCGGTGACAGCGTTCCAGAGGCAAGTCGTGCGGATTGGAATGTTAGTTATGATTTAGGTGGAACGTGGAAAGAAGCACGGAAAATAAAGAGAGAAAATAGTTCTTTGTTTAAGGTAGATGTGGTCGTATATCCTGAGCTCTCGTTGAAGAATTTGGTAATCACGCAGATTTATCAGGTACTTTTTAATTTATCACCAGCAATTGAGGTCTCGTTATGGAAAGGAATGAAGTTAACTGCTCAGATGGTTTGCCCAGTTTATAATGATGGATATGGGACTCTTGCTGGTAAAATACATCCAGGCTTTCTAACATTGCAACAATGTGTTCGTTTACCTTATAAAATGTGGCTTACAGGAACCGTTGGAGCTTTTAATGCTGGGCGTTATGGAGGTGATCTGAAATTGCTTCATGTACTGAAAGCCGATGAACGCTTTTCATTCGAAGGGCGTATCGGGGTGACAGCCACTTATGAATGGGATGGATTTGAAGTTTACTATGGAACTAAAACACGCTTGACATGGAGTTTGGGCGCTAATTTTTATTGGCCGCAATATAATGTACAAGTAAGTTTAAAGGGTGAACAATATTTGTTGGGGGAAAAGGGTATACGGCTTGATTTGATTCGCCACTTTCGTTATTGCTCAATTGGTTTTTATGCTACAAAAGCACAAGGAGCTAAATCGAACGGTGGCTTTAGATTTCAGGTTGCGCTTCCACCTTATAAATATAAAAGAAAGGGATATATACCTCGCGTGACGCCGTCCAAGAATATGGGTATCGCTTATAATGCGGGCAATGAACGCTATTATTATAAGGGATTCCGGGCGAATGCTAGTGAGAATATAATGAGTAATAATAGTTTTAATCCATATTTTATTAAATCAGAATTACTAAATTTTTAATTTTATTGAGATGAAAAAGAAAAGTTTCTTTAATGGCTACAATGCTAAATTAGCATTAGCCGTAGTGGCCTTGTCTGGGGCTCTTTTAACCGGATGTTACAAGGATGACGGTTTAGATGTAAACGGTCCTGCTGGGGAAATAACTCTCCCGGAACCTGTTTATACTATTGCAGGTAATGTTTTGGATGCTGAAACCTTGAAACCAATTGCTGAAGCTGCTGTATCAGGTGATGCAACTGCAACTGTTGTTAATGGTGGCTTTTCAGTTGATGTGAAAGATCAGAAGTCTTACAACTTGACAGTAAAAGCAGCTGGCTATATGGATGCTACTGTTGCAGTAGATGTTAAGAAAATAAATGCTGGACAATCGGCTGTGTATACCACTTTAGTTGCTATGCAACCTAAATATGATGGTAAATATACTTTGAATGTTGTGGATTCTGAATTAGGTGCTTTAGCTGCTGCTGATTGGAAAGTTACAACTCTTGCTGGTGAAGCAGTGTCATCTCCTTATGAGGGTGGTCAAACTTACCTGATTACTATTACGAAAGAAGGTTATGTGGTTAAATATGTAACTGTAGAATTGCCAAAAACAAGAACTGATGTAGAAAAGGTTATTAATGTTACTTTGACTAAGCAAGTGATTGGTAAGGTTAAGATATACGGTGAGCTTTCTTTGAATGGTCAATTGTACAATGCTAAATCTATTAAACTGAAAAATAGTAAAGGTAATCTTCTGGGTGTAGATGAAGGATATACTTATAACTTTGAGGTTCCGGCTACTGAGTTTGAAGTTGTAACGAGAGCTGCTTCTGAAACGAAGACTGCAACATTCACTTTTGAAATTGTTGACCAAAATAACGTGAAGATGTCTTTCAATAAGACATTTACAATTAAGGTTACGCCTGATGGTAGTATAGAAGAAGGTGATAGTGAGGTAGAAGCTCCTATTGAGTTCAAGGTAAATGTAGAACCTGATGATCTTGGAGTAGTGAATGCCTGGGATGATGTATATGTGATGACTGTCGATATTTGTAATGATAGCGACAGAGAACCATTACCTTTTACGTTTGAGTATCGTGATTATACAGGTGCAGAATCTGTAGTAGCTGAAAGCGATTACGTGAATAAATTGAATGAAGCAGGTTTAAAGAGTGGGGAATTGTATGAATCAATCGTAGATTTGATGAAGATCAATGAAGAGAAATTTACTTCTACTTTGAAAGAGGGTAAACAAGAAGTTCCTGTACAAAAATTGCTGAAGACTATGAAAATTGTTCATAAGTATGCTAAGGTTGTTTATACATTGAAGGATATTACTGTAGATGGTGCTGTTGTGTCTGAATTTGAAAAGGCTTATGGAGCAAAGAATACTTTGAAGGAAGCTGCAAAAACTGATTTCGATGTGACAGATCTATATGATATTTCTCATTCACATGGTCATGGTCATGGTCATGGTGACAATCAAAACGCCGGCGGCGGTATGGTTGAAGCGGAATAATGATGAATGTTTTTGAACCGAAAGTATAAGAGAAAGCAATAGTGAAATGATAAAACGCTTAATAGTTAGTTGTTTGTTACTTTGTAGTACGCTTGTACTTTCGGCTCAATTAACTTATGGAACCACAGGATTATTGCATGCTCCTTCAGCAGAGATGCAGAAAGATAAAACAGTAATGCTGGGTGCCAATTTTATGAATAGGGAGATAACTCCTCCTACGTGGTACTATCACACATATAACTATTACTTGAATGTTACCATTTTGCCTTGGTTAGAGGTTGCTTATACTTGTACTCTTTTTAAGGCAGAAGCGTTAGGATTGAAACCCTATGGTTATTCAGGTTTTACGAATCAGGATAGATATTTTTCTATCCGACTGCGAGCCTTGAAAGAAGGACAGTTTTGGAAATATATGCCGGCTGTCGTATTAGGTACTTCTGATCCTTTCACTTCTTCTGGGGGTGGGGAAATAAGTACTACGGAGGGAAATGGTTATTACAGCCGTTTTTATATAGCTGCGACCAAACACTTCAATATAGGTAAGGAAGAGATAGGTGTTCACTTGTCTTACTTATATAACAGACGAAAGGAATATAAATTAAATGGTATTGCTGTAGGCATTAGTTATAATCCAACTTTTACTCCGAATTTAAGGATGATTGCAGAGTATGATTCGAAAGATTTTGCGTTGGGTGCCACCTATTTGCTTTTCAATCATTTGCATGCGCAAGTAGAATTGCAAAGAATGAAATATTTTACTGGTGGACTCATGTTCAGAATCACATTGAAATAAGTTCTGGTTGGAAAGTGAATAAGTACAAAGAGTTAAATAATAAAAAATAGAAAAAAATGAAAAGTAAATTAGTAATATTATCTTTACTGTTGTCGGGAGCAGTTGCTGTTGCCAACGCACAAACTAAAGAGAAGTACTACAGTGAGAGCTGGAAGGACAATATCTTTATTAGTGTGGGAGTAGGTGCACAGGCTGGTGCGAATCCTGACACCAAATTTGGTAAAACAGTGACTCCGCTGATTAACCTATCAGTCGGTAAGTATATCTCTCCCATTTGGGGAGTCCGTGGACAAATCTACGGTTGGCAATCAAAGCAGGAAACTGCTTATCCATTCCTGGATTTGGATAACCGTACAGAACGTAAAGAAAACTACGTCGGCTTGAATGCTGATGCAATGTTGAACTTGACTAATTTGATTTGCGGTTATAAACCGGGTCGTGTATTCGAGTTGAGCGTATTTGCAGGTCCTTCTGTAAATATCGTTAAGAATTATGGTGATTGGCAGTTGGGCTATAAAACAGATGATGGTGTAGTCGGTGCTGATGGTACGAAATATACTACTACTATTGATCCTGCAACTACTAAACCCGTTAATCACGAGTTACGTTGGTTAGTTGGTGCCAGTGTAGGTTTAGGAGCTAAGTTTAATGTAAACGAGAAATGGGCTATCGACCTTGAAGCTCGTGGACAGGTTACTCCTTCTATCTTGGGTGCTTACAGTAGTGCAAACACTGATGGTTACATTCATCTTACTGCCGGTGCTACTTATACTTTCGGTGGCAAGAAGTTTGTTCCTTGTGGCTCAAGAGTTGATCAGGATGCCATCAACAACGAAGTGAACAAGTACAGAAGC
>ERZ824598.2880-NODE-2880-length-16518-cov-4.285792_pt1 | contig 16518 bp, 13 predicted proteins | sample MGYA00519934_ERZ824598 | MGnify/ENA primary metagenome ERZ824598 (study PRJEB31778, sample SAMEA3449177) | human gut metagenome | biome: human gut; feature: human-associated habitat; material: faeces | place: United Kingdom | collected 2010/2012 ...
TAGTTTATTTATTGCTGACATAATAAGTAATATGTGGTTGTGGAGGATTTGAAGTGTGGGAAGTTTGAGCGAGTTATAAATGTGGATCTGATGAGGGATGAGTAAATGTCAGATCTTGTAGTACAAAATTGATAGAATGGAGTTTAAGTATGATCAAGAGAATGGATTTATCCGGCGATTGGGCATTTGCCTTGGATGCGGACAAAACAGGGATCGAGCAGGGAATTTTCCGTAGTCTGCCTACAGATACGATTACACTTCCCGGTACGACTTCGATCGCCAAAAAGGGAACTCCTTCTGACAAGAAAGAAATCGGTTTTCTGACTGATCCATACTTGTTTGAAGGTTACGCATGGTATGCAAAAGAAATTACCTTGGACAAAGATTTCAAAAACAAAAATATTTATTTACATTTGGAACGTACACGCCTGACTCGTGTTTGGGTTAATGATGTAGAGGTCGGATGCAGAGACAGCCTTACTACTCCACATCATTACGATCTGACTCCTTATATTAAGGACAACACGTTTCGTCTGACTATTTTAGTTTCTAATGTGGATTACCCGACCAAAGGCGGTCATCTGACCTCTCCGGATACCCAGACGAATTGGAATGGTATTATTGGCGAGATATCGCTTCACATATGTGATGAGATCATGATCGAACATATCAAAACCTACCCGGATACAGAGCACAAATCTGTCCGTGTAGAGATTACCACCAACAATACAACGCAGACGCAACGCAATCTGTCTGTCTGTGCCAAAGCTGAATTAATAGACATTTCCGGCAAGACAGGCGTACAAGTACCTGCTGCATATTTTCAGGACATTTTCTTCCCGGTCGGCAAAGGAACGGCCGAATTTACTTATGAACTGGGAGAAGATGCTGTACTTTGGAGCGAATACAGTCCGGTCATCTACGAACTGCACTTGACAATTCCGGGTACCGACGAGGAGAGCGTGACAACATTCGGTCTGCGCGACTTTTCCACATCAGAGACTGAATTTTTGATCAATGGGACACCGACATTCCTGCGTGGCAAACACGATGGTTTGATCTTTCCAATGACCGGAGCGGTTCCTACTTCCGTAGAAGAATGGATCCGCGTTATGAGCATTTCCAAATCTTACGGTATCAATCATTACCGTTATCACACCTGCTGCCCTCCGGACGCTGCATTTGTGGCGGCTGATCTGTTGGGTATTTACATGGAACCTCAGCTTCCTTTCTGGGGAACCTTGACCGCACCGGGTGATGAAGGGCACAATGCCGAAGAGCAGGATTATCTGATCGAAGAAGGTTATCGCATGATGGATGAATTTGGTAACCATGCTTCTTATTGTATGATGTCTCTTGGAAATGAGCTTTGGGGCAGCAAAGAGCGCATGGCAGAGATCATTACAAATTATCGCAAGGTGGATGATCGTCATCTGTATACACAGGGTTCCAACAACTTCCAGCACACCCCGGTACTATTACCGGAAGACGATTTCTTTGTCGGAGTCCGTTTTAGCAAAAACCGTTTATTCCGTGGTTCCTATGGTATGTGTGATGCTCCTTTGGGACATATTCAGTGGGATGAACCTTCTGCTGATCATAACTACGATGAAGTGATCCATCCTACAAATGCAGCCGCTGATGCCGGCAACGATGCGGAAGAGATTGAAATCCAATACGGAACCGGTGTTAAGAAAGTAAAAGCTGCCGATAATGGGGGTGTTTTGATCCCACATATTCCGGTTGTCTCCCATGAGATCGGACAATTTGCGGTTTATCCAAACTTCCGTGAGATTGATAAATATACCGGCGTTCTCAAAGCAAGAAACTTCGAAGTATTCAGAGACCGTTTGAAAGAAAAGGGCATGTTAGATCAAGCCGATGACTTTTTCTACACCAGTGGTAAGCTGTCTGTTCAATGCTACAAGGAAGAACTGGAGGCTGCTGCTCGTACGAAACTGCTCGCCGGATATCAAATATTGGATATTCAGGACTTTTCCGGTCAGGGTACCGCTCTCGTTGGTATTTTGGATGCCTTTATGGACAGCAAAGGACATGTTACACCGGAGGAATGGGCAGGATACTGTTCCGATCACATTCTGTTAGCACAGTTTCCAAAATATGTCTATCAGGCAGGAGAAACCTTCCGTGCTAAAATGGCGATCCGCTACTACAATCCTGAGAAGTTGGAGAATAAAATTCTTCACTGGGAATTAAAACAGCAGAAAAAGATCATTCGAGAAGGATCCGTTGTGATTCCGGATGGTGCTTTTGACCTGGTAGAATTAGACGAGATAACCTTTGATTTTCCGGAGATCACGGAAGCTGCTACTTATCATTTGGATCTTAGTGTACCGGAAACCAATATGGCAAACACCTATGAGCTATACTGCTTCCCAACACTGTCAACGGAAATTCCGGTCTCCGGCATGACGATCGGTGAAGGTGCCAATGAAGTCCATGTGACGGCTGATTACGCAGAAGCCTGCGCATTGCTTCAAAATGGTCAAAAAGTATTGTATCTGCCAACCGAACTTGCCGACAAGATCGAAGGCTTTTATTGTACGGATTTTTGGTGTTATCCAATGTTCCGCGATATTTGCGAATGGATGAAGAAGCCGGTTGCTGTCGGTACAATGGGGCTGTTGATCCAAAAGGATCATCCGGCCTTAGCTTCTTTCCCGGCTCACAAATATTCCACACCACAGTGGTATAAGATCGTATCGCATTGTGACTGTGCCATCTTAGATGACGTGACCGATAAGAGCTACCGCCCGATCGTGCAGATGGTCGACAACTTTGAACGTAACCACAAACTGGGTATCTTGTTTGAAGGTAAAGTTGGCGAGGGTACCTTGATGGTATGTACCAGCCGTTTAAGTGAGGTTGCCGAGTATCCTGAGATCAAATGCTTTGCAAGATCAATACTGGATTATGTGACCTCGGATGCTTTCGCACCTGAGCAGACATTGGATATGGCACTTCTTAAGCGTGTATTTTGCAAGGAGGACTAACCGTCACATCCGAATAAAACAATAAAAGATATAAGCAAATAAAAGCCACCAAGACCTGATAGGTAACCTGTCTGCTGACAGGACATATCAAATCTTGGTGGCTTTCAATTTTGATACTCTTATATGTGCTTTCAACCTAATGTGAAAGAACATACCTCATTATTACAAACTTTAATTCTAAAGTGATTGGATAAACCGCATGAATGCATTCATACCTTCGTCTGTGTTTTTATAAACACCGGCATGCTCTAATACTTTCTTAAAAACGATACCGATCTCCGTCTGAAGAATTTCATCCACATTATCTTCTGTGATCGCATCGTATTTTGGTAAAAACTCGTCTACCCAGTCTGCATGTTTTGCAAGTTCCTCATCGGCTCGAATATCTTTTCCTGATATAATGTATTCGCCCAAACGCTGCATTTCTCCCTTTAATCTTGCCGGAAGGACTGCCAGACCCATAACTTCGATCAAGCCGATATTTTCTTTCTTAATATGGTGCAGTTCCTGATGTGGATGGTACACACCTAACGGATACTCCGGCGTTGTAATGTTATTGCGAAGTACCAGATCCAGTTCAAACTCCCCGTCCCGCATTCGCGCGATCGGTGTGATCGTATTGTGTGGTTCTCCATCCGTCTGCGCATAGATAAAAGCATCTTCATCCGTATATGCTCTCCATGCCGTCAAAATATGTGCAGCAAGCTTTACCAGGCGCTCAGCCTCTTTATGACGAATACGTACAACCGACATTGGCCAATTTACGATCCCAGCCTGTACATCCTCAAAGCCCGGAATCGTCAACGTTTGCTTGATGTCCGCTCTTTCCATCGCAAATTCATAATGACCACCCTGGAAATGCTCATGTGCCAATATTGAGCCGCCTACAATTGGCAGATCGGCATTTGAACCTACAAAATAATGTGGGAACTGACGCACAAAATCCAACAGTTTACGAAAGGCAGATTCATCAATCTTCATCGGTGTATGATCACTATTAAATAGGATACAGTGCTCATTGTAATATACGTAAGGAGAATACTGCAATCCCCACTGACCGCCATCAATGGTTACCGGAATAACACGGTGATTCTGTCTTGCCGGATGATTCACTCTACCTGCATACCCCTCGTTTTCTTTACACAGCAAACATTTCGGATAAGCACTCTGTGGTGCATTTTTGGCAGCGGCGATCGCCTTAGGATCTTTCTCCGGCTTAGATAAATTGATCGTAATGTCTAATGTCCCATACTCTGTATCTGCGGTCCACTTTACATCACGCTTGATTCGATCACGGCGGATATAATTGGTATCACAACTTAATTTATAATAATAGTTTGTTGCCGCTTTGGGTGATTCTTCATACAACTCGCGAAACTTGCGGATCACGGTACTTGGCGCCGGAACAAGTGCTCCCATCAGTTTCGTATCAAATAAATCCTGATAAACAACGCTGTTCTCTGTCATAACACCACGGGAATACGCATTTTCCATAAGGTCCGCTAAAATCTCATGAACCGGTCGTACCGGCGTCTCCTGCTCTGGTGTCTGATATTCATCCAACTGCAAAATCTCCAACAAACGATTGATCACATACACACGATCTTCCGCTGCGACCAAACCATTTTTCTCCCCATAACGAACCAACTCATCAATCAACACACTGTTATCTGCCATGCTATTACCGTACCTTTCTATATGTAGTTGAGGGGCCCGCTAAGACCCCTCCCAATAAATAATATGAAATCTTTGATAGGCTTAGTGTACTTTTTCGCCCTTAATCTCGATCATGTGATTTACTGCATGCTCTAACGCATCAATGGAAGCACGAATAATATCTTCATCACTGCTTACGCCCCAATATAACTGCTTCTCATCCTGCGTAATTCCAACATAAGCCATCGCCTTAGAAGAAGATGTCTTCGACAATGCGTGCTCCTCATATACATCCAATACATAGCTGATACCTAAGAAATCCTTGATCGCATTGTTGACTGCATTCAAACGTCCATTTCCCTTTGCCTCGACAACTTCTTTTTTGCCATCCTGCTCAAAAGTAACCTGCGTTGTAATACCATCTTTCTGCTGGAAGTGTACTTCTGTAATAGCAAAACTGCGCTTTGGCTGGCTGTATGTCTCTTCGAATACGCGCAGCATATCTTCCGGACTGAGCTCTGCATGTGCATGATCGGAAACACCCTTCATCAGGTAACCGACTTCCTCACGCATACGGTCTGGAATCTCTAATCCGTAATTCTGTTTTAATACATACGCTACACCGCCCTTACCGGACTGGCTGTTGATACGGATAACATCCGAATCATATGTTCTTCCAACATCTTTCGGATCGATCGGCAGATATGGAACCGTCCAAAGATTTTCGTTACGCTCCTCGCGAAATGCCATACCTTTGGAGATAGCATCCTGATGAGAACCGGAAAATGCGGTAAATACAAGCTCACCTGCATATGGCTGACGCTTGGATACCTGCATTGCTGTCAAACGCTCATACGTATCTGCGATCTCCTGCATATTGTGGAAATCTAACTTGGAATCCACACCATGAGAATGCAGATTCATAGCAACAGTTACTAAGTCTAAATTACCGGTACGTTCACCGTTACCAAATAAAGTGCCTTCCAAACGGTCTGCTCCTGCCAATACACCAAGCTCCGCAGTTGCCACGCCGGTACCACGGTCATTGTGTGGATGCAGAGAAAGAACAACATTATCACGGTATTTCAGATGTTTACTGACATATTCAATCTGGCTTGCAAAAACATGCGGCATTGCATTCTCGACAGTGGCAGGGATATTAATGATCGCCGGTGCATCTGCCTGTGGCTGCCATACATCCAAAACGGCATTACATACTTCTACTGCATAATCTACTTCTGTTCCATGGAAACTCTCCGGGCTGTATTCAAAGCGGAAGTTACCATGTGCCTCTGCAGCAAGCTCTTTTAACAGTTTTGCTCCGTTTACTGCAATCTCCTTGATCTCTTCCTTGGATTTACGGAACACCTGCTCTCTTTGTGCTACAGATGTAGAATTATATACATGAACGATTGCATTTGGTGCACCATCCACTGCTTCAAATGTCTTGCGGATAATATGTTCTCTTGCCTGTGTAAGTACCTGAACCGTTACATCATCCGGAATGAGATGCTGATCGATCAGTGCTCTCAAAAAAGTAAACTCTGTCTCGGATGCTGCCGGAAAACCGACCTCGATCTCCTTAAATCCAATCTTAACCAGCATCTTAAAAAACTCTATTTTCTCGTCCAGGCTCATTGGCTCGATCAAAGCCTGATTGCCATCACGTAAATCAACACTGCACCAAACCGGCGGTTTATCAATTGCATCTTTCTTTACCCATTCATAGCAATCCTCCGGTGGCATAAAATAACTCTTCTGATACTTTTCAAATCCTTTCATAAATAACCTCACTTTCCAGACTCCCCTTTGAGTCCTTGTAATGCGTTGCGCATCTGTGTGCATTCTGTCAGAGTTTGTATAAGGATCAACGTGAAATTCTTTCGTAATGTAAAAAACGTCTCTATATAATATAGAGACGGATCATCCGCGTTACCACTCTTATTCATGAAAATCATGCGCTCACAGGTACATCAACAACTTGTCAATACCTTTCCCCTCTAACGGTGGGAATCCGTCCTGATCTACTAAAGTTCAACCGGCTGCTCCGAGACGAGTTCGCCATATCACTTCCACTGCTTCGCATCAACCAACAGCTTTCTGCATTCCATTCTATGGTTACTACTTCTCTTCTTCGCATTTCATCAAACATCATACCACATACATTCTAATTTGAAAACCCCCAATTTTTATCATTATATCTTCCAAGTATGGAATTTTTTTAAGGGCAGATTTCAAAGAAACTCCCAGACTGCATTTTTGATAACATAGCGTATTTTTGGTATTGGCATAATGTGGATTATGGGGATTGTGTTGTAAATAGAAATGTGCTAGTATAAATCCCGTCGAACAAAACACAATATATAGTGTCACAATGACATTTTTCGAACATTATATAGTACTTCTAAAAATCCGAGAAAGTATGCATATCCACGCAGTCTGTGTGCTTTCCTCGATTAGGAAGCAAGTCTGAATGGAGGAGGTTGCATTCATGAAAATCATGAAAAGAAGTGGCATTGAAGCCGATTTTGATGTCACCAAAATATCAGCAGCGATCAAAAAAGCAAACTGCGAGGTTGCCGCTGTTGATCAATTATCAGAAGAACAGATCGAGGAGATTTCTACTAATGTAGAGAAGATTTGTTCTGACATCGGCCGAACTCTCGGCGTCGAAGAAATTCAGGATCTTGTCGAGGATCAGATCATGAACAAACGTGCATTTGTGTTGGCGCGTAAATACATTACCTACCGTTATACCCGCGCCTTAGTCCGCAAATCCAACTCAACCGATAAGCAGATCTTAAGCCTGTTGGAATGTAATAATGAAGAGGCAAAGCAGGAAAATTCCAATAAGAATCCTACCGTAAATAGTGTACAACGCGATTATATGGCCGGTGAAGTCAGTAAAGACATTACCAAGCGTTTTTTGCTCCCAGAGGATATCGTAGCTGCACACGAACAAGGAATTATACATTTTCACGATTCCGATTATTTTGCACAGCATATGCACAACTGCTGTCTTGTCAATTTGGAGGATATGCTGCAAAACGGTACTGTGATCAGTGAAACCATGATCGAACGGCCAAAGAGTTTTTCAACTGCCTGCAATATAGCAACGCAGAGCATTGCACAGATTGCCAGTTCCCAGTACGGCGGACAGAGCATTTCTTTGGCACATCTCGCCCCATTTGTGGATGTCAGCAGACAAAAATTCCGACTGCAGGTGCGTGATGAGTTTGAAAAAGCGAATATCGCTGCTTCCGAAGAACAGATCAATAATGTAGCAGAACAGCGTGTGCGCGACGAGATCAAGCGTGGCGTACAGATGATCCAGTATCAGGTGATCACGTTGATGACAACTAATGGACAAGCACCATTTGTTACGGTATTTATGTATTTGGATGAAGTTCCGGAAGGACGTCTGCGTGATGATCTTGCACTCGTAACGGAAGAGATCCTTCGCCAGCGTATTCAGGGCGTTAAGAATGAAAAAGGTGTATATATTACTCCTGCTTTTCCAAAGCTGATCTACGTATTGGAAGAAGATAATATTACCGAAGGCAGTAAATATTGGGAACTAACCAAACTGGCAGCAAAATGTACGGCAAAACGAATGGTTCCTGACTATATTTCTGAAAAGATCATGCGTAAATTAAAAGATGGCAACTGCTATCCTTGCATGGGCTGCCGTTCCTTCCTGACTGTTTATCATGACGAAAACGATAAACCAAAGTTTTACGGCCGCTTTAATCAGGGCGTTGTCACGATCAACTTAGTGGATGTTGCCTGCTCTTCCGGCAAGGATATGGATAAATTCTGGCAGATTTTTGATGAACGTCTGGACTTGTGTTATCGTGCACTGATGTGCCGCCACAAGCGTTTATTAGATACGCCTTCCGACGTTGCTCCAATCCTTTGGCAGTACGGTGCTCTCGCTCGTCTGGAGAAAGGTGAGACGATCAATAAACTGCTATATAACGGATATTCTACGATTTCTTTGGGATACGCCGGATTATGCGAATGCACCAGATATATGACCGGACACAGTCATACTGATCCGGAATCCACTCCATTTGCATTGCAAGTCATGCAGCATATGAACGATGCCTGTGCAAAATGGCGCGAAGAAACCAACATCGACTTTAGCTTATATGGTACTCCGCTAGAGTCCACCACCTACAAATTTGCCAAATGTCTGCAAAAACGCTTTGGCATTATCGAAGGTGTGACCGACCGCGGCTATATCACTAACAGTTATCACGTACATGTAACTGAGGAGATCAATGCCTTTGATAAATTGAAATTTGAGGCGCAATTTCAAGAATTATCTCCGGGTGGTGCGATCAGTTATGTGGAAGTACCGAATATGGAAAATAATATCGAAGCCGTATTAAATGTTATGAAATATATTTATGATAATATTATGTATGCGGAATTAAATACCAAGAGTGATTATTGTCAATGCTGCGGTTATACCGGTCAGATTCAGATTGTCACTGACGAACATGGTAAGCTGATCTGGGAATGCCCAAATTGCGGCAACACCGACCAGAACAAAATGAACGTTGCAAGACGTACCTGTGGGTATATTGGGACGCAATTTTGGAATCAGGGACGTACCCAGGAGATCAAAGAACGCGTGCTGCATTTATAATATTTAAGATTCCGGACGGGACTCCAGATCGCGGCTTAAAGCATCCAAATAATGAATGAATATTTGGTTTGATGTGCGTATCTGGTAATCCTGATCCAGTTCGTGACGCAAAAAGCTCTTGCGTCCCCCTTCTGCTGCACGATCCCAAAAGCGTTTTACATCGCGAAACGGTACATAGTAATAGGCACCGGCTTCCTTAAAATAGACGATCAAAAACGCAATGCCATCTTGCCGCTCAAAGTCCTGCATATACTCCATCTGATGCTCATGGATATTTTGCAGGGCAAAACGCTCTCCGGCGCATTCTTTGGCATCAAAACAAATTGGCACCCCCTGCACATTCCCGATATAATCTACGGTACTTTTTTGTTCAAAATATGCTAAGGTGATATGCCGATGCTCTTTGTCGATATTGATCGGCGTAATGGGCGTCGGTATTTTTTGTACTAATGCCAAATGCTCTTTGCGATATTGTTCATTTGTCATATTAAGGGCTTCCTCTAACATAGAGCCTCGAAGTCCTCTTGAATTCCAAGATGGCATAATTCTCTCAACTCCTTATGAATAGTGCAATATGATCATTTAATCTCCATTCCAAATTTGCGCACTATCTCAGCTAAATACTGTTCTGTTTAGTTTCTATCCCTAGTCTGCGCAGTACCTGTGCAAAATTGTCTGGGAGTTCCGCTTTCCAAACATATTCTTTTCCATGTGCCGTAAATATAAGCTGCCAAGCATGTAACAATTGCACTCGCTGATGTAATTGCTCTCGGTCGAAGGCAGATGCTCGTTTCGTACTGTATTTAACGTCCCCCACCAATGGATGACCAATGCTTGCCAAATGAGCACGAATTTGATGAGATTTACCTGTGATCAGATGCACCTGCAACAGGGTAAAAGATTCCCCTTGATACATCCCCTGTTGAAGCGGCAGGTATTCCGTTGCAATCGGTACACTGTTAGGGCCGGGCTGTTGTCTTACTGTCACTTTATTGGTTCGACTATCCTTCTCTAGGTAGCCTTTCAAATACTGCTTTTTTGACACACTTCCATGAACAACACATAAATAATATTTGCAGATTGTACGTTCCTTGAACCGCTTATTCATGTCCTGTAGCGCACGTACCGTCTTTCCTGCTACGATCAGGCCGGAAGTATTTCGGTCCAAACGATTACAGATTCCCGGACGAAACGTGTCATCAACAGCATTATCTGCCAAATAATCTGTAATCTGTTCAACGATCGACCTGTCATTTCTGTCCGCTTTTTGGGACAGCACTCCAACCGGCTTATTAACCACCAAAAACTGAGCATCCTCATAGACAATTTGCAACGGCGGCATCTGTCGTGCACCATTAGTCGGCCTCTTTGCCTGTGACAGGTGTTGTGCGCCCAAATCAACTTCTTGAGCTTTCTTCCCTGACCGAAAACCCTCAATTGTTTCATCCGCAAGAAACAATTTTATCTGATCGCCGGTCTGAATCCGCTCCGACCCAGACACTTTTTTCCCGTTTAACACAATGTTTTTCTTGCGCATCATCTTATAAAAAAAGCTTTTCGGAGCATCCGGCATATATTTTTCCAAATAGCGATCCAAACGCTGTCCTTCCTCGCGTTCAGAAATTATTACTTCTCGCATAATAGCTCTCTGCCCTTTCTCTCGGTTATACGATCAAAGATCGCAGGTAAGATTTCACATGTTCCAACTCTTCTTCCTGATCCTCCGTACATTCCGGAATGGAATCAATTCTTGCTAACTCCTGTAAAAACATCGCCTGCTTCTCCACGATCTGCACTTTATACTGCGTTCCCCAGTTAGCAACGCCCTTGGACAAATACTCTCTAACATAGGATAATTCCTGTTTTCCATTGCCCAATACGCCAATCACTCGTCCATTACCTACTGCCAAAAAATCTAAATGCATAATCTTTTCGGAAGAAGTGATCACCAGATCTGTCATCAGTTCCATCCTCTCCGGCAAAGCTTTTTGCACCTTTTGGTATTGTTCCTCGGTTACAGAATGATACGGAAATACCACAACAAAACCAACAATCTGTTTCACGATCGGCAGTACTCCTAACACTGCGATCACCGTAAATAAATTCTGTCTGGACATATGATTCAGTACCAATCCCAATACATAAATTCCAATAGAAATAGCACTATAAATAATTGCTATCGTAAGGGTTCTTTTCTTTCTATTGTTTATATAACCGAAATCTCCACGTTTCGCTTTCATCCGTTCCTCCAATCATATCTTGTAATTACTGCATGCGCCATCCTGCGTAATATTTGTTTTTTAGCATTCCATTCTGCATATATTTTCCCCAGCCTAATGCAAAACCATCTACACATACTAACACATAATTTTCCGTCTGCTTTAACATCCCCTCATTCAAAACAGTCACATCCTGCAGTGTCTCTCCTTTCAGATAACGGATCACATCCTGTTCTTCGGAAGATAAATTCACATACGGAAGCTTGTCCTTATCGCAAATAGAAAGTGCAAGCTGTATGGACGGCTCAAATCGTTTCTCTGCGCTACCCACGATCAATCCTGTCTGAATACAGCGAAGCCCTTTCCACGATACGGATCCTTCCATTTCTAGCGTAAACTGTTTCTTGCCGGGAATCAAACGATACCTCTCTGCTCCGGGAGCCGATAGACATCCTGTCCACCAAGTCGCCTTAGCCACAAGATTGTTATCTCCATCCTTCATTCTGCGGTCTTTTTTCCCAGAGAGACGTTGTTGTCTCGTACCGGCATATTTTGATCTTCGTTCTGCTCCGAAACTTTGATGCTTTTTCTCTGCCATACGAAAACCATGATCATGCACTCGCTCGGCAAGGGAATTTTCCTGCTCCGCGGAATTGCTTTCCTGCTCTACAGCCGACGAATCTCCTTTCTGCAAAAGGACAGCGAAATGACCCTCTCCCACTGTCTTATGTGGGAAAATTCGAACACAGCGAGATAGCTGCTGCCGTTCCGTTTCTGTCAATGCCGCATCCGTGATTCCGCTGCAAAAGCCCTCTTTACGTGGGACTTCACAAACGTGCATATCCGGAAATTGCCGCAAAAACCACAATATATTTTTTTCATCTTCTTCCGGCGAAAAAGTACATGTGGAGTAGACCAAATATCCACCTTCCCGAAGCATTTGATAAGCCGCCTTCAAAATATCCCGTTGGATCGGAGCATAATATTGCGGTCCTTTTTCTTCCCAATCCTGTACCATATGGGGATCTCTGCGAAACATCCCCTCTCCGGAGCATGGTGCATCGATCAAAATACCATCAAAATACTGTAAAAAGGACTCTTGCAATCGTTCCGGCTTTTCCGCTGTAACGACTGCATTGACCGCACCGGCAATCTGCAAATTCTTCGCAAGTGCCATCGCCCTGGAAACACTAATATCATTTGCAACCAATTGACCGGTTCCCCGCAGCTTCGCAGCCAGCTCTGTCGCCTTGCCCCCCGGTGCTGCACAAACATCTAAGATTCGATCTCCTTCATGCACAGGTAGGATCGATGCCGGTATCATCGCACTGGGTTCTTGAATATAATACAAGCCCGCATAATAATAAGGATGTTTGGCAGGATTACATTGCTCATCGGTTGTCAAAAAGCCTTTCTCCGTCCACGGTATCGGCTTTGTCTTAAACGGACAGATTTCCGCCCATTGTTCCAAAGAAATCTTAGCCGTATTGATTCGTATGGCAGTCTGTGATCTCTGCTGCATACTTTCTATATATGCGGAATATTCCTCTCCAAGCAAGTCCTGCATGGCTTGTTGATATTTCTTTGGTAACGTCATTGTAACCGTATCCTTCCTTTCTACCGATACTGTAATCCCCGCATAGCAACACCTGACTATCAGGTATTACAAGCTGGATTTTCCTTTCCAGCAACACTGCAATCACTTATAAGAGCATTGTAAATATTCACTGTGCCAAATACCATAGTATAGGATATGGATCCATACTTTGCTCTCTGCCATCCTTCGCAATATAGATTCCAAAGTGCAGATGTACCGCGAATTGACCACTGGTCCCTTCCGGTCCATACCCGGTATTACCCATTAACCCCAAATAATCGCCCGCTTTTACTTTGCTGCCTTTGCGCAGATCAGGTGCATATTGCTGTAAATGTGCATAATACACATAATATCCCTGTTTGGAACGAATACCTATACGGTATCCTCCCAATTTCAGCCAGCCAATTTGTTCAATCACACCATCACACACAGATTGAATCTGTAAGCACCCCGGCTGATCTTTGGAAGCCATGATATCTACACCCTCGTGACTTCTTTTGCCACCAAACGTTCTCGGTGCTCCATAGCCATCCTCAAAGTCCCAAGATACTTTACCTCGGCGATCCTTTCGCACCGGAAAGCATTCCATATCACGAAGCAACGCTCTGCTATGCGAAGATATATGGTTATGCTGCATTAACGTCTGATACTTCAGCAAGTTGTTCTGCCTGCTCTGCCAATTCGCAATATACAGCCCCATATAGCCGATCAATATAACATACACTGCAAAAACAAGCCATATCTTTCGTATACGGATCTTATTTTTGTTCATAGGAAATTATATGCTTTCTATGTTCGCATATGCTTTCCGGCTACACGATTATTCAAATGATTCCTTACATATTGCGGTTTTTCTCAGCGCAAGCATGCATTGCGTCCATGACGATTCCACGAAGCCCGCCTTGCTCTAACACACGTACCGCATCAATGGTTGTTCCCGCCGGTGAACATACCATATCCTTAAGCTCACCCGGATGCTTTCCGGTTTCTAATACCATTTTAGCACTGCCAAGTACAGACTGTGCAGCGAACTGATAAGCCTGCGCACGAGGCATTCCCTCCGCTACAGCAGCATCTGCCATGGCTTCAATGAATAAGAAAACATATGCAGGAGAACTTCCACTAACCGCAATAACAGCATCCATAATCTTTTCGCTGATCACTTCTGCCTTTCCAAAGCTCTCCAAAATATCGCATACCTGTTTTAAATCCTCTTCTCCAACATTTGCATTTGAACATACCGCCGTAATTCCTTCACCAACTAACGCCGGTGTATTTGGCATCGTCCTAACAATCTTATGAGATCCACCAAATGCCTCTTCTACCCAGGCAACGGATTTGCCTGCTGCAATCGTAACAATAATCTGCTCCGAAGACACAACATCTTTGATCTCTGCAATTACCTCCGCATAATAAACCGGTTTCACTGCAAGCACGATAATATCTGCTTTTGCAGCCTCTTTGTTATCTAAAGTGACATTCACACCATACTGTGCTGCTACCGTGTCAATCGTCTTTTGTGTCGCTGCCGTTGCAATGATTTCATTCTTAGGCAATAAACCTTTGCGCAGCACACCACCGATCATCGCCTGTGCCATATTTCCAGCTCCAATAAATGCTAATTTCATGTCTCATTCCTTCTTTCTGTCCAAGCCATTTTCGTGCATCTAAAACCTCTATAAGGCTCACTACATAGTAGCACAAATCCACTATAACAGGCAAGCATCCCACAGTGCAGCTGCAATATCAATGCCATGGCGCAATCGCTATATTTATGCCACAGTGCAGCCGCAGTATCAATGCCATGGTGCAGCCGCAATATCAATGCCTTGGCGCAATCGCAGTATCAATGCCTTGGCGCAATCGCTATATTTATGCCACGGTGCAGCCGCAGTATCAATGCCTTGGCGCAATCTCAGTATCAATGCCATGGCGCAATTTCCATAGAATCCATATATACCTGTGTAAATTTTGCCTGCTCTGCCAGTTCAATATGATGTATGTCTGCGATATGCTCCTGCAGCATATCTATAAATTTCGGGTCACATAACGCTTCGCCTGCTCCTTTTCCCGCTGCGTTCCCAACAAAAATGATTTTCTTATCATCAATAGAAGGTAAGAGTCCCATCTGTTTTGCACTGCCCGGATTGACAAATCCTCCAAAGACACCAGCAACGTATAGCTCCTGTATGTCCTCCACTGACACCACTGCCTGCTCTAATAACAACATCATGCCGCTCTGTATTGCTGCTTTCGCTAACTGCACAGAACGAATATCCTGCTGCGTCAATACAATATCGTCATACAGAACAAATTGTCTTTCTCCCTTAACATCCGTAGTCAGACAGTCCGCAAATGGTCTGGCACTGTTTATCTGCATCGCTTCTTCACCAGAAAGCAGGCAGCCATCCGATGTCATCACTTGATGGCGGCGCAGAGCCGCAAGAAGATCTACCAATCCGGAACCACAGATCCCTATCGGCTTCTGATCATTTTGATCTCGAGCAGACACCAAGGTAAGCTCGATATTGCCCGCACCACGAAACAGTTTCACCGCATTAATAACCCCTGCTCTCGCTCTCCTGCCATGCGAGATCCCTCTTCCCTCAAATGCCGGACCTGCGGCAGTAGAACACGCATACAGTGTTCCTCTGTTATTTAACAGAATCTCTGCGTTCGTTCCCAGATCAACTGCTAATTGGATTTTGTCCGCATCCCACATCCGCAAATTTCCAAGCATTGCCGCAGCATCTGCGCCAACATGTGCCGCTATGCCAGGCAATACTGTAATGGCTAACGTATTCCAGTCCTTCCAGCCAACATCTTTCCCCAATAACGTATAGCTGCCTTCATAAGCTGCCGAAAATGGAGCTCCCATCAGACCGGTAACGTCTTTTTGCAAAAAGAGATGACACATGACCGTGTTTCCTACCACCGCCATTTGAACCGGTACAGTCTGCGCAAAAAGTGACTTCCATTTACAGATCAGTTTGCTGCCCATTTGGAAGATCTGCTCGCGTATACGCTGTACCAAAAGGTCGCCTCTTCCCTCTTTGACATGCATAAGCCGCATCATAACATCACTGCCATAGGTTCCCTGTGCATTGTCTTCTGCTAACGTTGCTACCAGCTCACCATAAGAAGTATATAGATCAACTACCACCGTTGTCGTTCCAATGTCTACTGCCAGCCATGGATCTCCTCCCGTTTGAAACTGCGTATCTATCGCTTGCCCTATTTTAGCGCTTTCGCGTGTAGAATTCTTTAAAATTACCATCTCCTGTCACCTTCTTTCTATTATTTTCTACCGAGAGAAAAAGTAATATTTCAAACTTCGCACATCCGAAGCTGCCATCTAGTCACATATTGCTTATTATG